>Ga0126371_10000163_pt1 | contig 50758 bp, 45 predicted proteins | sample PanSoiMetaPlot_4_FD_110145 | JGI IMG/M metagenome (GOLD analysis project Ga0126371, IMG submission 110145) | Tropical forest soil microbial communities from Panama - MetaG Plot_4 | ecosystem: Environmental > Terrestrial > Soil > Tropical forest > Bulk soil | place: Panama | collected 2016-02-17
CCTGCCAGCTTCAACTGCATCAGCATGCGGTCAATCTGAAACGGCCGGGCGTTCACATCCTCAATGAACAGAATCGTTCCCGACGTCCGAATCTCGTGCGGCGTCCCGAGCGACGCAACCAGCAATGAAAGACAGCCACCGTATAAAATCCCCTCCCCGTCGCCATCCATCAATCCGTCCGCTTGTGTATCCGCTGTCCCTCCTGCCTCCCACTCGGTAATTCCCGACAATGCCGCGTGCCACGACGCCAGATCGACTCCATCCTCGTGCGCGAAGTCCTTGGTCACCATCGGCCCGTGAAATGTCACAAACCCGGCGGAATCGGTAAAGCAAGTCAGCAACGTCGTGATGTCGCTGTAACCGACAAAAATTTTGGGATTTCCCGTGATCTTCGACGGTGAGAGTTCCTGCAGCAGATAGTTCGCCCCGTAACCCCCACGCGCACAGACGATCGCCCGGACTTCCGGTCGCGTGAACATCTCCTCGAGTTCGCGTGCCCGGCGCGCCGCCGATCCTGCAAAGTACAAATCCTGTTCAAGAATCGAATCCAGATAGAACGGCTTATACCCGAGCTCCGCTAATCGCGCGCAGCCTTTGTCTAGGAGGTCTTTCTTGATATTGCTGGCAGGCGCCACAATCCCGATCGTATCTCCCGGACGCAACCAAGCGGGCTTCTGGCGGGTGATCTGCATTCTGGTCGGAGTCTTATCCTAAATGAAGTACTCACCTTCGCAGATGAGCGTCGCCGGTCCGCGCAGGAAAACCTCCTTTTCGAAGCGAACCTCCTGCGTCCCTCCCGGCGCGTGGACCCGTAACGGGGATTTTGCGCGTCCCGTCGTAATCGACGCTACCGCCGCAGCCGACGATCCCGTTCCCGACGACTGCGTTTCTCCAACCCCGCGCTCGTAAAATCGCACGTCGATATTTGCTGTGTTTCTTATTATTACCAGCTCAATGTTAATCCCTTGCCTGAAGCCTACCACGTGCTGGATATCGGCCGCCCTCTGCTGCCAATCCGCCCAAAACTGATTCACAAAAATCACGAAGTGCGGATTTCCCATCGATACAGGAATCCCATCAATCTCGCCGTACGACGTCGCGATCGCGATCGAACTGCTAACCTCGGGCACGCCCATCGCCGTTTCAAATTCGTACGTCGCGCCCTTCTTACCAGTGAGTGTGCAAACCTTTACCCCAGCTCCCGTCTTGATCTTGAATTCTTTGCGCCTGCCCTGTGCGCAAAGATAAGCCGCCACGCAGCGCGTACCGTTTCCCGAGATCTCCGCTGCTGACCCATCTGCGTTGATCAACCGCACCTCGATGTGCGCACCTTTCGCCGGCCACAACCACTCCACGCCATCTGCGCCAACTCCGTTGTGCCGGTCGCATATGCGCCGCGTGAATTCAGCAGGATTTTCGGAAATCGCCGTGCCTTCGATGATCAGGAAGTCGTTCCCGCAAGCGCTGGCCTTGGTGAAAGGGACCGCACTGCGCGCCGGACTCATTCGTGCTCGAGGGCGCCCAGCGAACTGATATTTGAAAATGTGGTGGACTGATGCAGAAGAATATTGATCTGCTCTTGATCCTCCGTCGCACAATCAACCGTGAACAGCACGCGGACATGCCCTGCGTTTCCGGCAATGCGAACGTTCTGCATCGTGCCATGAACCTGATCGAGCACGCGGTTCGCTTCAATCAGCAGGGTCTCCGCGTTTGGGCCGGTGACTTCGTAGGTCACCTGCAGCGACTTGATGGCCAGCTTCAAATCGACTCTGCGCAGCAGTTCCAGTGCGATGAGAATGAGGCCAGTCGCGAAAATTGCCGTGATATACAAGCCGCCACCCGCCGCCATTCCCACCGACGCTACAACGAACAACGTGGCAGCCGTCGTCAGCCCCACCACCGCCCCGCGCGCGTGCAGAATCGAGCCCGCACCAATGAAGCCGATACCGGGAATGATCTGCGCGGCAACACGCGTGTGATCACCGCCAAACTTCCCCGCGAGTTCGCTGGACAGGATGGTGTACATTGCCGCACCAAAGCAGATGAAGAGATTGGTGCGAAGGCCGGCAGTTTTGTGACGTAGCTGCCGTTCCAGTCCAATCAGTCCGCCAAGGACCGTGGCAAGGCTCAGTCGCAAAATGGTCGACGAGAACACCGTCCCCATCTCCGACTGCAGTGTAGCTATGGATTTGTGGAAGTCCGGCATCGGTCAGCGGAGAACCGAGAGCGAGAAAAGTCTATCACCGGAATTTCCGATTCGCTCGCGCAATCCGGCGGCGTTCCATTAACCGCGAAGATTACCGGCTGCCACTTTGCATACTTCAGTAAGCGTCATCTCGAGCGCATCGAAGACAAATTTTGACTTGACCCTGAGCCACGTGAGGCGTCAGCCGAACATAGCGAAGGACCTATGCACTTGTCATCGTGCTCACAGCAAACGCCTGCTTTGATTTGTCATCCTGGGCACGGCAACCGGCCTGCTTTGAATTGTCATCCTGAGCGAAGCGAAGGACCTGCTTTGGAACTTGTCTGGACGCCGTCGCTAGAGCAGCAATCTCACCGCGCCCGCAAAATGAACGCCGTCTTCTGCCCGGCCACTTCAATTCTCGCCACTTCTGGCAAATTGCGGTCATGCGCCGCCCGCCACACAGGATCGTCCTCGAACGCTATAACGAAATCAGCATATCTAGCCGGATCAGCAAGAGCGCGCTCCCACAATCCCTGCGGATCCGCAGGCTGCATCCACACTCGATGGCTGCCCTCTGAAATCACGCGCCGCAACGGCATACCCGCATCCTGCAACGCACCCACGTGTTCGCCGAGATACATCAACAAACCCGAATCGGGTGGAAGCTTCTTCAAATCCTCCGCCAACTGACCTTCTAGCTGCAGACGCGTCCGGGAGTTGACCCACGCTTCTAGAAATGCCGCCGGTCCCGCGCGCCACACGCCGGCATAGCTCACTACCACAAAACCAAGAGCGAGCACGGCGACCATGCGCTTCCCTGTCTCAGTCACCATCATAGACACCACCAAACTTGATCCCATCGCCAGAAAGACAGCGAGCGCTGGTAACAACTGCACGCCGTAGCGAATGTTGTAAAGCGAGAAAGGCCACCATGTCGGAACGTAGATCGGCACCCCACCGTACGCAATCGACAGCATGTAGAACGGCAGGGGAAGCCATAAAAGCAGCAACGGCACCAGCTTCCTTTTCTGCCAGACAGCCCACACGGTCCCGATCATGGCCAGCCATAACCATCCCTGCTGCCAGTTCCCTTCCGCCACGCTGAAGAATCCCGCCTTCGAAAAATACGCGCCGGCGACAACCAGCCTTCGGCTGCCGGGGTGTGGCGGATATCCCGGAATTTCTGTCTTCCGCGCGATGGCCTTCGCCGAATAGGGTCCATTGGCGAACTCAAGAGCGTTGTTGTAGACGACCGCGTTGTATCCAACCCAAGCGAGCGGCCCCACCGACGCCAAGACAAAGAAGACTATGACTTGGTGAAGATTGGTGCCCCAGGTTCGCGTCCTTTCTTTGGACGCGAACCTGGGTACCATCAGGACCACACCGACGGAAACAACTCCCGCGACGAACCACCCGTCATAGCGTGTAAGGCAAGCGCCCAGTAAACACAGGCCGCATTTCCAAAGCGACGACGCTGTGCCCTTCCCGCTGCGATCCGCTCGAACCGCCCACCAGAACTCACCAAAAAACACGAGCGTCCACACAAAGAAGGCCAAGTACAGCGACTCGGTCATAGCCGTCGACTGCAAATACAAAAGGTTCGGATTGAGTCCGTAGACCGCCGACGCAAAACACGCCGTCAGCTTCGCTCGCAGACCTGAAAACCCGGCCACCGACATCCCATTGCGGACCAACCTGAAGATTCCGACCACGCCAAACACGTAGGCGACCATCGACGGGATCGAAGCGGCCACGCCCGAGCGCCACCAGGAATTCACAAGCACGAACGGGATCATCAACAGATGCGGCAAGGGCAGCCAGACGGTCCCCAGTTGAAGGAGCCCTGGATAGCGCGAGTCGAAGACCCGCCGCGCAATGTTGATATGCGCGACCGCGTCGCCGAAAAGAAGAATTTCGACGCGATGGAAATAAATCAGAAAGGAAAGGACCGATGCGCAGATGGCAGCACCGAGCACGCACCACCCAACCCACCCTTTGGAAAACGATCCGTTAACGACGCCGAAACCACCTTCATCAGCACTGTCAGATTGAGCAAAAACGCCGCTGTCTTCACGGTCCACGTGGGGGCAGACGCCCTCGTCTGCCTGGCCGAGCTCCGCTCGGCTACCCGCAGCTTCGCTCGGCAATTCACTTGTCATTCGAGATGCGTCAGCTCGCGAAATACCTGAAAGCGGCCATCAATCTCTTCGCGCGTCAGGTTCTGCAGCCGTTCGGTGCCGAATCGCTCCACCGCGAATGAGCCCATCACGCCGCCATAAAACAGCGCGCGCTTCAGCACTTCGCGATTCACATCTCCCTGGGACGCGATGTACCCCATGAATCCACCGGCAAACGAATCGCCGGCTCCCGTCGGATCCTGCACTTCGTCAATCGGCAACGCCGGCGCTCGGAACGGATGCCGGCCTACACCAAACGCTCCCTCGCGGAAGAAAATCGTCGCGCCGTATTCTCCATGCTTGATCACCAAAGCCTGTGGACCCATCGCCAACACTTTTTGCGCCGCGCGCGGGAGATTGCTCTCTTTGCCAATCATCTTCGCTTCGGTATCGTTGATCAGCAGAACGTTGACCAGTTTCAGCATCTCGGCTAGTTCCTGCGGCGTGCCGTTAATCCAGTAATTCATCGTGTCGCCCCCAGTCATACGCACGCCGTTCATTTCGTGGCGAACATTGGCCTGCAGCGTCGGATGAATATTGGCCAGAAAAAGGAATTCTGTATCCGCGTACTCTTTCGGAATTTTCGGCTCAAACCTCTCGAAGACGTTCAGATCGGTATAGTCCGTCTTCGCTTCGTTCAGATTGCCAGCGTACGTGCCTCCCCAGCGAAAGGTCTTGCCGGGTGCGCGCTCAATGCCGCGCGTGTCAATGCCGCGCTTCTTCAGAACCTCTTCATGCTCAGGAGCGAAATCCTCCCCGACCACGCCCACGATGCGAACCTTCGTGAAGTAGCTCGCCGCCAGTCCAAAGTAGGTCGCCGCTCCACCCAGGACGTTTGTGCGCGTGCCCGAAGGCGAAGTGATGTCATCGAATGCTACGGAACCAACTACTAATATGCTCATGAATGTAGTTTTATTTTCCTGCGGAAAGATATTTATCCAGGATCAGACTTAATTTCTGACGTGTGGCTGCCGGAATTTTGTCACGCTCGGTCAGGATCGCATGCGCCAGCGCCGAGCCGCACTTGCAGTTGCGCTCTTTCGGCATCCCGGCCACGGTTGCTTTGATAACATTGGCCGCGTTCTCTGCGTTCTTTACCAGCACCGCCACAACCTGATCGACCGTCACCGAGTCGTGGTGCGGATGCCAGCAATCGTAGTCAGTCACCATCGCGACGGTCACATAGCAGATCTCTGCCTCGCGCGCGAGCTTCGCCTCTTGCAAGTTGGTCATGCCGATCACATCCATCCCCCAGCTGCGGTAGACCTTCGATTCTGCTTTGGTCGAGAACTGTGGTCCTTCCATGTTCAGGTACGTGCCGCCCTTCTTGCCTATGACGCCGACCTTCTTGCACGCGCCTTCAACCACCGAAGCCAGTTGCCCGCATACCGGGTCCGCAAAGGAAATATGCGCCACGATCCCGTTGCCGAAAAAGGTATCGATCCGGTGGCGCGTGCGATCGAAAAATTGGTCAGGGATAACGAACTCGAGCGGTTTGTGTTCGTCCTTGAGCGAACCGACCGCCGAAACCGAGACGATCCGCTCAACCCCAAGCTGCTTGAATCCATAAATGTTGGCGCGAAAATTCAGTTCCGCGGGAAGTATGCGATGGCCGCGCCCATGCCGCGCCAAAAATGCGACCTTGCGGCCTTCGAGCGTGCCCAGAACATATACATCCGACGGATCGCCGAACGGCGTCTCCTGTTTCACTTCGCGCACATCGGTGAGTCCGGGCATCGAGTAGAGCCCACTTCCGCCGATAATGCCGATCTCCGCTTGCGGCAAACGTCCTCCGGCACGCCTAAAACGAGCGTAGCCAAACCGACGATTATACAGAAGCATGTAGCGCTGGCGGAATTGATCAAACGTCGTGCCGACCACTGAGAACTGACAACCGACAACTGGGAACTGATTACAATCGCCCTCATGAAACGTGCGCCCGCAACCCTGGCAGCCCTCGTCTTTGTCGCGTCCGGGCTGGCTCAGGAAAAACCCAAGTCCGTCACCGTCCCCATCACGCTCGACCACAACCGCACCATCATCGACGTCTATCTCCCGCTCCCGGATGGAGGCACGAAGCGCGTGCGAGGATGGGTCGACAACGGTAATCCGGAACTCGAAATCACGGATGCCCTTGCGCAGAAACTCGGTCTGCAATTTAAGGGGGAGGGCAATGCCAAGGCTGGGGACGAGCGCCCGGTCGACGCACCTCGCAGCCTGCAAATCGGGGGCATGGCAGTCCCGTTCGACCAGATCAAACAGGCCAAGGCGATCGTCGGCCGGGAAAGCATCGCCCCCGGCTCAAGCGCGGAGATCAACATCCCCTCCACCGTTCTCCGCAACTACGACGTTCAATTCGACTACCCGAACCGTCAGTTCACGATCGGGCCGCCGGGCTCGATTACATTTCAGGGCACGCCAACCAAGGCGCAGATCAACCCGCAGAATGGATTGATCCAGATCGCGAGCAAGATCGACGGCGCCGATCACACAGTCTCCTTGGACGCTGGATCCTCGATATCTCTGCTAGCAGCCGATTTGCTCGATAAATGGCTCAAGGCGCATCCGTCGTGGCCTCATCTGACAGGCGCCATCGGCTCCGCGAACATGTGGGGCGCCGACGACGAAGCGAAATGGCAGCTGCTGCGAATCTCCAACCTGGACTTCGGTGGCTCGCCTCTGAAAAATGTCGTGGTGGCGTCGTTCCCCGCGAAATACATGAAGTGGTATCAGGATCGCGCGGGCGTACCAACCATCGGCCTGATTGGCGCGAGCGCTTTCGTCGATTCGCGCGTTGGCATCGACTACGCGCATAACACGCTCTACATCCAGCGCACACAAACGAAGCGCGCGCCTGATATGGACGTTGTGGGCCTAACCTTGCGCCCCGAGCCCGACGAGAAATACACGGTGATCGGTGTCGTCGCCTACAACGGCAAGCCTTCCGTCGCTGACGTGAAATCCGGAGACACTCTGGTGGGTGTCGACGGAGCGCCCGCCACTGGTGCCACGATGGGGCAGGTCTGGTCGCTGCTGGGAGGAACACCTGGTACGACTCGCACGCTCACCCTCGAACGCGACGGCAAGCGCTTTTCAGTGGATGCGACGGTTCGGCGTTTTCTGGCTCCGGCCGGAAATTTCAGCGCGAAGTCCAAGCCGAAGACGAATCCGTAGCGAGCACTCCGCTTTCTCCTCACTCAGATAATGCGCTGGCAAGAAGATTACTTCGATCCGCCAGGCAACAACTCCCGCTCCAGCCTATCCGTCGTCTGCGAATCCAGACTCTCGCACACCAACACCGTATCGCCGACCACCTCCAAAAGCACGACGCCCTCTTCTGTGGTCCACGAATGTTTTCCTGTAACCGTATTGAGTGTGTACGACGACGGTGACCCCCTCGTCGCCGGGTCTCCGACCACATCCAACTGCTTGTAGCGCTGCTTTAAGCCCTTCACGTACACCGACGCAAACTCCGACGCTCGCTCCGGATTCGACCACCGCGATACGTAGAGCAATCCCAGCGGCGCCTTCGGATCACTCTTCGGCCGCACCGCATAGTAGTAGCCGCCTCGCCAGTGCGGATAGAGGCGTTTGGCGATTTCATTCCCTTCATACTGCTCGATGAGGATCGCGACATCGAACTCCCCGACCGCGCCTACATCGAACTTGTCATAGTTCTTAAAGTCACTCTTGAAGTCTGGTAGCATCATCGGCTCAAGCTTTTCACCCGACAGGTACGCCGCCGGCTCCATGATCTCGCGCGTAGTCCGCGGAGGCTTTTGGAAAACTCCTGCGTAGGCCTTCTCCTGGCCGTATCTCGTCAGCAACTCCGCCTCAAAATCGAGCCCGTAGCGATATGGAAACGTCAGCGCTTCCTTGATGTATAGCGGCGCGCTCCGGAACTCAACCGAATCCGACGTCCCCTGAATCATCGTGTTCTTCAAGGCCTGCACGATTTCCGGCGAGTCGGCCACGGACTGATGCACGGCCGCGAGCTCGTAATCGATCGACACCACCATCGCCTGGCCTTCGACCACCGCCTGGTGCGCCGATCCGGCCTCGTCGTTCACGATGTCATCGGGAGTCGGGTCGTTCTTCATCGTGGCCAGATCAATGTCCCCGGCCTTCATGTACTTCTCAAGATCGAACGACTGGTCCTGCAGCGCATGTGTAAGCTCATGCGCCATCACCGGATGCTGCTGCTCCGGCTCGACCCAGTCCAGCATGTTTACCGTCTTCGTCTCGGGATCGTAATAACCCTCCACTTGCTCCCGCAAAAGCCTTAGCAGGAACGGCTGCAGTTCGAAATCGCGCGGAAGCAATCCCCACTTTTTCAGGATGAGCGCCGATCGCTCTAGCCGCTGCGCATCCTTGTCCTCCATCATGTGCTTCTGAATGAAGGCCACCACCTCGTCGCGATTGACGAGCCGTTTCTTGACCGGCTCTCGGATCGGAAGCGCCGTGTCTTTGCTGGCGAACTTCAGGATCTCGTCGATCTCGCGAAACAGTTCTTCAGCGGCCTGCGGCGAAATTTTCCGATCAGGTTGTTTCGCTTCCGGCGAAGGCGGAGCAGGATTGCTCTGGGGTTTATCCTGCGTGCCTTGTCGTGCAGGAGCAGAATTCTGTGGACTCGCGCTCTGCGCAGCCGCGAGCGGCTCCAGCAACACACAAAACGAAGCCAGAATTACAGAAATGAATGCTACGCAGAGAAACTGCCCAGGAACTACCCGATAGGATTTCCGCAAGTGTAGTTTTCGACTCCCCGAAATTTGTTGGCTTACCTGCCCGCGACCCGCTGTGCGATCCACTCGCCGACTTCCTTCGTGCCCAGCGCACCGCCCATGTCCTGTGTCGTCTTCTTTTCCCGGATCGCGTCGAGTACCGCCCCCTCAATCTTCGCCGCCTCGGCCGCGAATCCCAGATGATTCAGCATCATTGCGGAAGTCAAAATCGCGCCCATGGGATTGGCAATGTTCTTCCCCGCAATCGGCGGCGCCGAGCCGTGCACCGGCTCAAACATCGACGTCTTCCCCGGATGAATGTTCCCGCTCGCCGCCATCCCCAATCCGCCCTGTAGTCCCGCGGCCAGGTCGGTGATGATGTCGCCGAACATGTTGTTGGTCACGATCACATCAAACTGCCGCGGGTCCCGAACCATCTGCATGCATAGCGCGTCCACATACATGTGCTCGGCTTTGATCTGCGGATACTCGCGGCTGATCGCCTTGAACACGCGCTGCCACAGCCCACCCGCATGCGTCATAGCATTTGACTTGTCGCACATCAGCACCTTCGCCCGCTTGCTGCCATCGAGCTTCGTGTTCTTTTCGCAATAATCGAACGCGTAGCGGATCACCCGCTCAACACCCTTGCGCGTGTTGATGTCTTCCTGAACCGCGACTTCGTCTTCGGTCCCCTGTTTGAAGACCCCGCCCGCATCCACGTACACGCCCTCGGTGTTCTCGCGGATCACCACGAAATCAACGTCCTTGGGCTCAACACCCTTCAGCGGACACAAAGACGCATCCAGCAACCGCACCGGCCGGACGTTCGCGTATAAGTCCATCCGGAAGCGCATGCCCAGCAGAATTTCCTTGGCATGAATATTTGTGGAAACTCGCGGATCGCCAAACGCCCCCACAAGGATCGCGTCAAACTCCTTTGCGAGCATCGCGAAACCATCACGGGGCACCGTCGTGCCGTCCGCCAAATACCGTCCCGCGCCCCAGTCAAACTCGGCCGTTTCCACCGGCGCACCGGAGGCAGCCAGCACCTTTACCGCCTGAGGGATCACTTCCTTGCCGATTCCATCGCCCGGAATAATGGCTATTCGCTTCGCTTTGGTCACGAGCAATGAGCTTACCAAGTCGCCCGTGCCAATGCGAATGGCAGCCGAAGCTCAGCACTCAGCGACACAAGTCGACCGCGACCGGCGGCGCTCCCACAAATACGAACTCGAACCGCCCCACCTGAGTTGTCATCCTGAGCGGAGTGAGGCGGAGCCAAACGAAGTCGAAGGACACCTTGTTTCCTAATGTCACCACCGGCTCCAAAGGGAATTTCCTTCCCAAGTCGGCGAGCGACGTTCCTAGCGGGAACCGTATGTTTGGAGACTTCTTTCAAACACATGCGCGATCGCGCTAGAAGTAATCCTGCTCACCGGCACGCCAGTCGCGCAGCGACGCCAGAGACTAGCCCGCACGCAAGTGCGGGGACCTTAGCGAATACCCGATCGAGTCCCGCAGGGACGGCACTGCTTCCAAAACCTCGCCGGCCACATGTTGCGCAACGTCGGGACCATGCGCCCACTACTTCTTCCGCTGCATCTCAAACCGGAAGTGCGTGTCGCTCTCCGCGTGCTTCCACGTCCAGTCCTCGCTGTAATGGTCGGCATCCCCGAAAACGTAGACCACCTTGTGCATGTGTCCCGTCTGCGGTGATGCCAGATTCGTCGCGTCGATAAAATCAAACGTCACCGACTTCCCATCGGGCGAGATTGTCGCCTTCATGCGCGGCTGGTTGTTGCTCGGACAAAAATGCGTCATGAGCAACCGATCGCCATCCACGTAATACATGCTCGTCATCGCTTCGTCGCCCATCTTGATGTCGGCCATCACCGAGGTCCTGCCCGCCATCACCTTGTAGGTGACCTCGGCCGTCTCACCCTTTACGCCGGTGCCTGTCCATGTTCCCGCCATCGACTTGAAGCGGTCGAGCGTTTTCTGCGCGTCCGACTGCGCCCACGCCGAAGACATTCCTACGAGCAACACGCTCGCCACTACCCTGCCGATCGCTGATCTCAACTGACGTCTCATCGCTGCCTCCCTCGCGAAATCCCCCGGACGTGCGAACCCGCCGACCGCTCGCCCTGCGGAGCCTCTTTCCTCCGTTATAATCAGAGCATTCAGTGATGCCCACGAGACCACAGAACGACGTCGCTTTCTCCGCGGAATCCCCCGCAAGCTCTTCTCCCACAGGCACCTCCGGCAAGGTGACAGACGAATTCCGGGCCCTAACGTCAACCTGCGCAGCCTACGATCTCGCCTCGCGTGCGAAAATCCGCCTGACCGGCGCCGACCGGACCCGCTGGCTGAACGGAATGGTCACCAATAATGTCCGGGATCTCGCCGTGGGCCAGGGTGTTTATGCGTTTCTGTTGAACCCGCAGGGCCACATCTTCGGAGACCTCTACGCCTACAATCTCGGGGACGAGATCCTTGTGGACACGGACCATTTTCAACTCGACAAGATTCTCGCGACCTTCGATCACTACATCATCATGGACGACGTCGAGGTCGCGAATCTCAGCGACCAACTTCACTACGTGGGACTCGCCGGGCCGAATGCAAAACGAACTCTTGCAGCCGCTGGGTTCGCCGTCGCGGATCTAAAACCCTTGCAGATTGTCGATGTCGAGTGGCGCGGACAGAAAACTCGCGTCCTCTGCGGCGAGCACGAATCGTATCCGTCTTTCGAAATATGGGCCTCACCCGGCAGCGTGCGCGAAGCTCTTTCGGCTCTGACCCAAGCAGGTGCCAAGCAGGTCGGCTCCGAAGCCCTCGATCTCTACCGGATCGCACTCGGCGTTCCGCGCTACGGCCAGGACCTCCGCGAGCGCGACCTGCCGCAGGAAACGGAACAACATCGCGCCCTCAACTTCACCAAGGGCTGCTACGTCGGACAAGAGATCGTCGAGCGCATTCGCTCTCGCGGTAACGTGCATCGCAAATTTACCGGCTGCCGCATCGCCGGGCCGCCGCCGGCATCCGGGGCCAAAATCCAATTGCAGGACAAAGACGTGGGCGAAGTCACCACGTCCGCGATCATTCCCGCATCCACCGGCCCACAGACCGTCGCGCTCGGATACATCCGGCGAGAGGCAGGCACCCCGGGAAAAGAGGTTCGCATCGGCGAGTCGTCGGCGCGCGTCTCAGAACTTCCCTTCGCGGATTTGCTCGTAAGTTCCTAAGGAAAGACTTATGGCTGACAAGAAACAAGACAGTGGCTTTACTGTAACCGACCGCAGACTGTTCACTTCAGACGGCGATCTTCGCGCCGACGTCCCGGAAGAAAAACCGGAGAGCGCGCCCAAAGCGGCCACCGCTGCCTCATCAACGTCAGAACCTGCCCTAACCGCGAAACCAGAGCCAGGAGCCACGGCAGCCGCGGAGTCAGGCGCGCCGTCGATTACTGATGCCAACGCCCCGCCGCCTCCTACTGCGGCCGAGCAACAAGCCAACGCCGACGCCTATCGGCAATCTTCCAAAGATCTCGATCAGCGTGTTGAGCTAAGCGGACATTCGGCCAAAGAACTCGAAATGACCTTCGAGCGTTTTATGGCCTCGCTTTACATGAGCGCCATGCTGCAGCTTGGCATGATGCATGAAGAAGGTGGCCAGCCGCGTATCGACCTCATCGGCGCGCGCCAGACCATCGACACGCTTGGCCTGCTTCAGGAAAAAACCAAAGGCAACCTGACGCCTGCCGAAAGCAACTTCCTGCAAAATTGCCTCTACGAATTGCGCATGGCGTACGTTGAAGTCACCAACGCCCTGGCGCGTCCGCCGCAAGCTCCGCCCGGAGCCACCGCCGGCAGCAAGGCGCGATGAAGGCAACCCTGACGGTGCTGGGCAGCGGCACGTCGATGGGCGTTCCCACCATCGGCTGCGGCTGCGCGGTCTGCCACTCCGCCGATCCCCATGATCGGCGCACCAGGCCGTCGATTCTGATTCAATACGCAGGCAAGTCGATTCTGATCGACACCACGCCCGACTTCCGCGAGCAGGCCATCCGCGAGCGGATCTCGCAGATCGACGCCGTGCTTTACACCCACAGTCACGCCGACCACATCCTCGGCATCGACGACCTTCGCCCTCTCAGCTATCACCGTAAGGCCAAAATCCCGCTCTATGCCCGCGCCGAAGCCGCCGACTACATCCGTAATATGTTCCGATACATCTTTGACGCGGATTACAAGTTCGGTGGCCTCGCGCAGCTGGAGCTCAAGCCGGTCAATTCGCCCTTCGATTTATTCGGTGCCCAGTTTGAGCCCGTGCCGGTCATTCACGGCGAGACCGAGATCTTCGGCTACCGTTTCGGATGCGCCGCCTATCTCACCGACTTCAGCCGCATTCCCGACGCGTCGCTGTCTATGCTGCAGGGGCTCGATGTTCTGTTTCTCGACGGCTTGCGCCACCAGCCGCACCCGACACATTCCACAGTCGAGAATTCCGTCCGGATTGCGAACGAATTGAAAGCGAAACGCGTTTTCTTCACGCACATCTGTCACGACCTGCCGCACGAAGCGACCAACGCAGCGTTGCCTGACCATGTGCGGCTTTCCTACGACGGCATGAAACTGGAGTTCGAAATCTAGACGCGCCGTCGCGAACGTTGCATGCACATCTTCCACAAACTCGAACAGATCCCCGACAACTTCGGGCCGACCATTGTCAGCGTCGGCAATTTCGACGGCGTCCACCGCGCCCACCAGACTGTTCTGAAAGATATTGCCGCGCGTGCTCGGGAGCGGGGTGTGAAATCCGTCGCCGTCACCTTCGATCCGCACCCCTCTCGCATTCTGCGCCCGGACTCAGGGCTGAAGTTGCTGACGCCGACTCCCGAAAAACTGCGCCTCATGCGAGAAACCTGCGTAGCCGCGGTCCTCCTGCTGCCCTTCGGCCGCGACCTGTCGCTGCTGACGCCGCGCGAATTTGCGGAACAGATCCTGAAGAACAAATTGAAGGCCTGTGAAGTACACGAGGGCTATAACTTCCGTTTCGGACACAAAGCCGCCGGTGACGTAAACACGCTTACCGACTTCGGCCGCGAAATGGGATTCACGGTCAAGATTTTCGATCGCATGACGCTGCGCGGCGAGAGCGTTTCGAGCAGCCAGATCCGTAAGCTCCTCACCGACGGGCGCGTGAGCCGCGCCCGCCATCTCCTGGGTCGCCCATTCGCGATTCTTTCCACTCCGGGCCGGGGCCGCGGCTACGGCAGCAAATACACTGTGCCCACGATCAATCTGAGCCGGTACGACGAACTCGTGCCGCAGGATGGCGTCTACATCACCCGCACACGCGTCGATGAAGAGTGCTTCGACTCAGTCACAAACGTCGGCAACCGGCCGACATTCGGCGCCGACTCGTTCGCCATCGAGACGCACCTGTTGAACTTCCATCCCATCGAACTGATGGCCGATACCGCGGTCGAAGTCTGCTTCCTCGAGCGCATTCGCGAAGAGATCAAGTTCCCCTCGGTGGACGCACTGCGCGAGCAAATCGCCAAAGACGTGAAGAAGGCCAGAAGGTATTTCCATCTGGCGAAGCTCGGTGGCTCGGCTGCATAGCTTCGGCGGAATATTCTCGCCCAGTTTCCTGTTGCCAATCGCTCGTCAGAAATTGACAATCTCCGCGATCGACTATCCTTCGCATGCCTACGGCTCTCGCCACCTTCTCCAACATCTCCGCTGACCAGCGCCGCACCCTCGTCGCCGCCGCACTCGGCTGGATGCTCGACGCCTTCGACGCCATGCTCTACGCGCTCGTGCTCGCCCACGTGATGCGCGATCTAAAGATGAGCAAAGCCGTCTCCGGATTCCTGGCGACGCTCACGTTACTGGCTTCAGGCATTGGCGGGCTGCTATTCGGATTCATCGCGGACCGCATCGGCCGCAAGCGCGCTCTAATGCTCAGCATCTTGACGTACTCGCTGTGCTCATTCGCGTCCGGCCTCTCGACGTCGATCCTGATGCTCGCCGTCTTCCGCTTCATCCTCGGCTTGGGCATGGGCGGCGAGTGGAACACAGGAGCCACGCTGGTCGCCGAAACCTGGCCTGCGGAGCTGCGCGCGAAAGCCATGTCGATCGTGCAAAGCTCGTGGGCAATCGGATACGCGCTGGCCGCACTGGTTGCAGGCATCGTTCTCCACTACGCGAACTGGCGATTCGTGTTCTTTGTCGGCGTGCTGCCTGCGCTCATGACGCTCTGGATCCAGAGCAAGGTTCCAGAATCGGAGATGTGGAAAGAACATCACCGCCTCGCTCAGGAATCCTCGCGCGTCGCGCACGCGCAGGAAACGAACGAACAGCACAGTTTCAGCCGGATCTTCAAGCCTCCGTACGCGCGTTCCACATTCGCGCTGCTGTTCGCCAATTTCTTCGGAATGTTCGCCTGGTGGGGATTGTTCACGTGGCTGCCGCCCTACCTTTCATTGCCCATCGACCAGGGCGGCCGCGGCTTCGGCGGCATGGGCACCACCACGTTGCTTGTCGTTCTCAATCTTCTCGGAATGTTTCCAGGCTATGCCTACTTCGGATGGGTCGCCGACAAGTTCGGACGCCGCCGTTCCTACGTTCTCTACACGTTGATCGCGGCGATCCTCGTCCCGCTGTATGCCGTGGCGCGGACACCGTGGCTGATTCTGATCGTCGGCACAGCCGTCGCATTCTTCGGGACAGGATTCTTCTCAGGCTCCGCCATCATCGGCAGCGAAATCTTTCCCACTCGCGTGCGAGCTCGCGCGCTCGGCTTCACCTACAACGGCGCCCGCACCATGAGCTCCATCGCGCCGTACATCATCGGCCGCGTCGGAGAGTCCCGCGGACTCAGCTGGGCGTTCTTCCTCTGCGGCGCCGCCTTTTTTCTCTCCACCCTCGCCGCCACACAACTGCCCGAAACGCGCGGGAAAAAGCTGGAGTAGATCGGGTCTTGGGTCTTAGGCCTTGGGTGTTCGGTCTCAAGATTCAAATACCGGATATTCTCAGCCGTTGAGCCGTCAGGTTTTGCCTCGTTCTCTATGAAAGGGATCGAAAAAGAGCGAATGGTTCCACCACACCCAGCCGTATCCCGCGTCGCACCGCAGCCTGCGTCAAGGCCTAAGATCTAAGACCCCAGACCCTGATGTCACTCGATCGGTTCCACCACCGTTGTCTCCGCCCCGCGTCGGTCCGGTAGTTGCACCAGCACGATCGCCGCCAGCACCACCACGATCCCCAATGTCTGCACCGGACGCAGCACTTCCCCCAGCACGATGGCCGCGATCACAATCGAAAACACCGGCTCCAGGCAGCTGGCCACAATCGCCCGCGTCGGCTCGAGATGCTGCAATCCCGCGAAATACAGCGAAAATGGCCCGAGCACCGACATCACCGCGAAGACCAGCAGAAATCCCAACGTGCTCGCCGAATAGTGCGCCGCCGCGAGCTTCCACGGAGGGTTCACGAACAGCCAGAACATACCCGCGCTCAGCGTTGTGTACATCAGAACAATCCACCGGTCGTATCGAGAAAGAATGTCGTGGCCCCCGACGTTGTAGAACGAAAAGGAAACGGCCGCCATCATCCCCGCTGCCACGCCCACCGGATTCATACGAAACCCGCCCCCGCCAACCACCCCGATCGCGAGCGTGCTTCCCACGACTGCCAATCCGACAGCCGCCACCTTTTGAGCCGTCGCCCGTTGCCAACCACGTGCCACCGTGTAGAGCAGCACCAGGACGGGCGCCGTGTATTGCAGGATGATCGCCGTAGCCACATTCGTCTTCTGAATCGCGAGATAGTAAAAGTAATTCGATGCAGCTATGCCCATGACTCCCAGTACCACGACCCGGCGCAAGTCCGCTGCCGGCAGCTTCAACCGCGGCCAACCGCGCCGCATCAGCAGGACAGGAAACAGCACCAGGAAGGAAAACGTCGTCCGGCTCTGCGAAAGGATCAGCGGATCTACATCGAGCGATTGCCCCGAAGGCAGCAGCCGCCCCGTAAACGCGGCGCGTCCAAGCGTGGCCGCAATTCCCCAGAGCAACGTTGCCCCGGCAATGTACGCGTAGCCGCGCGCCGGGTGCGCTCTACTCTCCAAGGATCTCGTCGAGCCGCTCAGGGTCGAAACCAATCATCACTTCTTCGCCGATCACCAGCGTCGGCGTCGAATGACTCTTGTATTTCTCGGTCAACTCTTTCACAGCGTTCGGATCCTCGTGAATATCCCGTTCGTCAAACGCCACCCCCCGTTCTTCGAGAAAGAGCTTCGCAAGGTGGCACGGCGGACAATCCGGCTGGGTAAAGATCACAACTTTTTGTTTTGCCATGCGAGAGTAGTCTGCAAAAGCCCTCAGATTTTGCGACAACTGCTGCGAACGACGTCCACAATCAGGCAACGCACAATCTATGATTCCATAAGCTCTATCTCGGTCGTGATCTTCGCCGTTTTCTGCAGCATCGCCGAAACCGAGCAGTATTTTTCTTCGGACAGACGCACCGCGTCTTCCACCGACTTCCGCGAAACCTTGCCGCCCACTTTGTAGATCAACTTGATCTTCGTATAAACCGCCGGCGGATCGGGAGCGCGCTCCGCCGAAGCCAGCACCTCCAGGCTTGTGAACGGCTCGCGCTTCTTGGTCAGAATGCTGGTGACATCATACCCCGTGCAGCCGCATAGCCCGAGCAGCACCAGCTCCATCGGGCTGTTTCCAGTTTTTTTATCACCATCCGTCACAATGCTGTGCTTACTGTCCGCCTCTGCCACAAATCGATGCCCGTCAATCCACTGCGCCCTTGCTTCCGTCATCTCATTCCTTTCGCCGACCGATCGCTTCGTCGTCCCGCAACCCCGGCCTCTATCAACGCCGATTGTCCGTACTCGGCTCGGGATGAATCAGCACGCGAAACAATTCAGGCGTGTCTTGCTTGAACCGGGTCTCGAGATCCGTCTGGATGTCATGCACGCGCGACAGCGGTAACTCATCCGATAACGTGCAATGGCATGACACATAGATGCGCCCCCGCACCCGTTTGATCCGGATCTCATGCATATCCAGCACCTCCGGAAACTCCGCGGCGATCGCCTTCAGTCGCCGCTCCAGTGTCGCATCGCGAACAATCTCGTCGCCTTCTTCGATCGTCGCCGGCTCGCTTTCGATGTGCGTCAAGATCGACGAAATTTCGGGGATCTCCTCCTTCATCTCCGCTTCCAGCGCGGTCACGCGATCATGCGCATCCTTGAGCAGGAGCTTCTCGTCCAATTCCAGATGCTGCTCGACATGCAGCCGCCCCCCGAAGTCCTGGACGCTGACGTCATGCACATTCAGGTTATGACGCGTGGCCACGGCGCGAATCCGGTCAAAAATGTTCTCCGTCCGGTCGGGTCGTGGCACCGAGTGCACCGTAACGTCCGCGTCGGGCAGCACGCGACGCACCGCCGCCGTCACTTCATCCGACACCTGGCCCGACCGCTGAAACGTAACCGTCCGGGCCAGCCCAATCGCCAAATCTGCGAAGTAGCGGTTCCCCGCCCTGCGAATCCGGGCCCGATCCACCTCGAGCACTCCATCCACCTTCTCAACCGCGGCGATGATCTGATTGCGCACGCCCGCCGGAGCCGCATCCAGCAGCGCATCGACCGTCCGCCGCGCCAGCCGCCAACTCACGTGCACCACGATGACCGCAACCATCAACGCCGCGATTGGATCGGCGTCGCGTAGCCAGTCAACGTGGTACATGCGCCCGACCAACACGAAAACCAGCCCAAGGATCACCACGCTGCTCGACCACACGTCCGTCGAGAAATGAAGCGCATCGGCCTCGAGCGCCTGGCTGTCGTACTTCTCCGCAATTCTCGCCAGAGCTTTTGATCGCCACACGTCCACTGCGATGGACGTAAACATCACCACGAATGCCCAGATGCTCGGTTCGATCTCTACCCTTCGGAAGAACAGCCGCTCCATGGCTTCGTAGACGATCCACAGGCACGTTAGCAGCAGCAGGCCGGTCTCGATGAACGCAGAAAAATTCTCGATTTTCCCATGGCCGTACTGATGATCGGCGTCTGCGGGCTTGTCGGAGACACGCACAGAAAAGAAAGTAATGAGGGCCGCCACCAGATCAAGTCCCGAGTGTGCCGCTTCGGAGAGAATTCCCAAGCTGCCCGTCGTGACGCCTACAACGATCTTCAGGCCTGTGATGAGCACGGCCGCCAGCACGGAATTTCCCGCCACCGTGCGCTTCTCCGCCCGCATCGTCGCCGATGAATAAGCTATGGGAGATTCCGCCATTGCCGTCGATTATCGCCGCTCGCTCGCGATTGCGCCAAATGTCATTCCGTGAACTTCGCAGGTTCACATGCACAGGTGCTCACATTTCGTGTGCTACGATTTCGTGAAGCTCCCTGAAACTCGCGGAGGAACTTTTTCAATGCGTAAGTCTTCGCTCGCCTGTGTGCTGCTTGTCATGGCGGCCACTGTCACATATGCCCTGGCCCAGGCAGCTCCGGCGGCGCCTCAACAGCGGCAAGCCCGACCTCCCGAATCGGAAGAGCGCGAAGAACAGGAGCGAGAGGCTCCTCCACAGACCGCGCGCACGCTCCCTCCAGAGACGCCCGTCATCACCATTCACGGCGTATGCGACAAGGACCAGCCTGGGACAAACGGTTCCACCGCCGACTGCAAGACCATCGTGACGCGCGAGCAGTTTGAAAAGCTCGCCGACACTCTGCAACCCAAAATGCCTCCGCAAGTGAAAAGGCAGCTCGCCACCCAGTATGGGCAGATCGTGTACATGGCACAGCAAGCGCAGAAGCGCGGACTCGAAAACGATCCGCACTATCAGGCCCTGCTGGCGTTCACGAAGATGGAACTGCTGCGCCTGGAACTCGATCGCGCACTACAGGCCGATGCCGACAAAATCTCCGATTCTGAAATCCAGGACTACTGCGACAAGAATTCCAAGAACTTCGAGCAGGCATCTTTCCAGCGCATCTTCGTGCCAAAGGCCCGCCCAACCGACGTTCCAAAAGATGGCGCCACTCCCGAGGACATGCAAAAGCAGCGGGAAGCCTCCGCCGCAGCTATGAAACAGGTCGCCAATGACCTGCACGCGCGGGCTGAGAAGGGCGAAGACTTCGATAAACTTCAGAAAGAAGCCTACGATAAGGCCGGCGTGAAGTCCGCGATTCCCTCCACTTCGAATCCGAAAGTTCGACGCACAGGGCTGCCCCCGTCGCAGGCCGTCGTCTTTGATCTGAAGGAAGGCGAACTGTCGCCTGTAATCGACGACGTGCAGGGATACTTCATCTACCGACTCCAGAGCAAAATCGCCCCGCCGCTCGCCGATGTCAAAGACGAAATCCGCAACACGATCCATAGCCAGCACCTTCAGGACTCTCGCGCGAAACTCCAGAACGCCGTCTCTGCCGATTTGAACAAAGATTATTTCGGCGAGACGCCGCAAGAGGGGCGGCCACCGCTTCCCATGCCCAGCAAACGTCCCAGACCAGCCCCAGCCATTAATCAGCCGAAACAATGACCACGGGAAAGCCAACTGTCGTCGTAACCGGAGTCTCGGGAAATCTCGGATTGCGACTTCTTCCGTTGCTCTCCGACTTCTCGGTCATCGGCATCGACATCAATCCGCCGAAAACCGATTTGCCGATCCGCTTCGTTCGTCTCGACCTCGGGATCGAAGAATCCACGCGCACGCTCTACAACCTGCTGACGGAGAATCGGCCCTTCTCCGTCGTTCACCTCGCCTTCGTGATGGACCCGGTGCGAACCGGAGTTCTCGACGTCGATCGCATGTGGCAGATCAATGTCGCCGGGACCGCACGCGTGATGGAAGCGATCACGGAAGCCAATCGCAACGACGACAGGGGCGTCCGCCAATTCATTTTCCCCAGCAGTGTCTCGGCCTACGGTCCTGACCTCCCCGGCCCTGTTCTCGAAGACTTCGCCTTGGCTGCTCACACGCTCCCTTACGCCATGCACAAGCGCGAATCCGACGAGGTCGTGCAGCAGCGCTCGCCCGCTCTTCGCGGTTGCAGCGCATACATCCTCAGGCCGCATATTTTCGCGGGCGCCAGCGTCGAAAATTATTTGCTTGGCTGTTTTCGCGGAACACCGAACGGCAAAGGCAAACGCGCTGCCCAAATGCGCAAAGAAGGACGCCATCTTCCCTGCATGTTGCCCTACGGACAAAAATACCTCGACAATCGGATTCAGTTCGTCCACGTCGACGACATGGCGCGCCTCATCCTGTGGATTCTGAAGCGCGAACCCGAAGCTCGGCGCTTAACGATCCTCAATGTCGCAGGCCGGGGTGAGCCCCTCACCTTCAGCAAATGCATCGAAATGGCTCGCAACAAACTCGTCCGGGTTCCCGGAAAGCTGGGCATGCAACTCATTCTGAAATTTCTGTGGAAGCGTGGCATTTCGGCGATCCCGCCCGAAGCAGTTCCCTACATGACCGGCGAGTACATCATGAACACCGACCGGCTGAAGAAATTTCTGGGTGAAGACTACGAGAAAGTGATGCGCTATTCGATCGTCGACGCCTTCGCCGATTCCTTCAAGGCGCCCGCGCCGGTCAGCTCCGTACAGCGTGTAGCTTCGACCTGATCAACCGAACTGCTGCTTGTTCGCCTCGCCAGCCTGACCGTGTGGCGCGGGCGCCCTCGCCGCGTGCTTACAACATACACCGCAGTCATTTTTGCCCAACGTAAAGTGCGGCGGTGCCTAACGTATACGGAGTCCACTGCGCCTCGCGAAATCCGGCGCTCTTCATGCGTTCAGTCATCTCCGCGGGCGCGGGAAATCTGCTGACCGAAGCGGGCAGATAGGAATAAGGACCTTTTACTCCTGAAATCGCCGTCCCGATCACCGGCAACACCCGCTGGAAGTAGACGCCATAAAGCTTGCCCACCACTCCATCAGGCTCGCTGCACTCAAGAATCCCGCATTTGCCTCCCGGTCGCAACACCCGAGCAATCTCGCGCAAGCCGGCATCGTAGTCGGCAAGGTTCCGGAATCCGAAGGCCGACGTTACCAGGTCAAACCTTCCATCCGAAAAGGGCAAACTCAGCGCATCCCCTTCCACCCATCGCGGAGAGCGGCCATCCGATTTCGCCAGCGCGCGTTGCAGCATCGGATGCGCAAAATCCGCCCCAACGATCGTCGCGCCGTTTACCCCCGAGCGGCGTTGCAGCGCGAATGCCATGTCGCCCGTTCCGCAGCAGAGATCAAGGGCCATCGCATCTGGCCTTTCCAGGATATCTGAGAACGTTCGGGCCGCCCGCCACCACCACCACCGGTCGATGTTGAATGACAGAACGTGATTGAGCAGGTCATAGCGCGGCGCAATCGTCGAGAACATATCCTGCACGGCGCGTGATACAGACGCCGCATCCGTCGCACCTTCCGGCGCAGCGCCAACCACCATCAATCGTTTGGCATCGTTCATGACGCTAGAATCAGTACGCGACGCGGTCTGGATTCTCTTCGCGGCTCCGTGGCAATCACGTACGCGAGAGCCTGCGTATCTCATTGACCGCCGCCAGCACAACATCGGTCGGGACATTGTTCACGATGTCGACTTTCCCGATCTCAACAGGCAACACGAAGTGCACTTTGCCGTTCTTCGTTTTCTTATCCGCTTGCAGCCGCCGAACTATGTTCTGCCCGCGCACTTCAAGCTTGGGCAGACGTGCAAGCCCGAGCGTCGCCTCCGTAATGCGCGACGCTGCCCCGTCGTCCAGGGTTCCAACCATCGCTGCAATGCGCGACGCGGCAACCATCCCCCAAGCCACTGCCTCACCATGCAACAGGTGCTTGTAATGGGTCTCGGCTTCGAGCGCATGGCCGACGGTGTGACCGAAATTCAAAATACGCCGCAACCCATTTTCTTTTTCATCGACCGAAACGACATGTGCTTTCAGCTTGACCGACTCCGTTATCAGAAACTCGACCGTCGCCGGATCGCGATTCTCGATCTTCTCCTGCTCCTTCTCAAAAATCGCAAACAACCCTGGATTTCCGATTACTCCGCACTTCAACGCTTCGTACAGCCCGGCACGATACTCACGTTCCGGTAGCGTCGAGAGCACTTCAGGATCGATCAGTACCGCCAGCGGCTGATGAAACGCCCCGATCAGGTTTTTGCCCGCTTTGAGATTCACCCCGGTCTTGCCGCCGATCGATGCATCCAACTGCGCCAGCACCGTCGTGGGAATCTGTACGACATCGATTCCGCGCATGAACATCGATGCCAGAAAACCGCCTACATCACCCGCCACTCCGCCACCGAATGCCACGACCGCAGAGGTGCGCTCGGCGCCAAGCTTTACAAGCTTTTCGGCAAGGTCTTCCACGGTGGCCAGCCGCTTAAAGCGTTCGCCTTCCGGCATCTCGATTAGCTTCGCATCGAATCCAGCCTCCGCTAATGACTCTGTGAGCCTCTTCGCCCATTTTCGACGTACAGCTGGGACGGTGATGACGAACAATTTGTTCGTCGCCGGCAACAGCGGGCGCAAAATCTCCCCCGCTCTCCTCAGCAACCCGCTTTCGATGTGCACCTCGTAGAGCCGAGGCTGCACTTCCACTCGCACCGTTGTCATCCACGTTCATCATAGCGCAGGGATGGAAAATGTTAGGCCCCACCGCGCTCTCCAGAGACCAAGGCCTACCACAATCCTTCTGGCCAGCAGCCCGGCCTATTCGCTCGTGCGTTTCTTTTTCGGAAAGATGAGAGATGCGGCCACTGAGATGGCCAGCACACCGATCACGGTCGCAAGTGCAATATGAATGGGAATCTTGAAGAAGTGCGAGGTCAGCATTTTCGTGCCGATGAAGATCAGCACAGCCGATAAGCCATAGTGCAAGTACTCAAAGTAATCCATGATTCCCGCCAATGCGAAATACATCGATCGCAGACCCATGATGGCGAACACATTCGACGTATAGACAATGAACGCATTCAACGTGATCGCCAGCACCGCTGGGATGGAATCCACCGCAAAGAGAATGTCCGTCGTCTCCACCACCAGCAGCACTACGACCAGCGGTGTCGCATACAAGCCCGGCTGCCGTACCCAGAATTTCTCCCCGACGTAATCGTCGGTTACCGGCATCCACTTGCGGAACACTTTCAGGATCAGATTCTTCTCCGGATCGAGCTCCGCGTCGCCCTGGCGCATAAGCTTGATCCCGCTCCACACCAACAGAGCGCCGAAGATGTAAATGATCCAGTCGAAGCGCCGGATCAGCCCCACGCCCGCCACGATGAAAAACCCGCGCGTGATAAGCGCTCCCAGAATCCCCCAAAACAGCACTCGATGCTGCAGTTCGCTGGGTACGCGGAAGAACCGGAAGATGACGAGAAAAACAAAAAGATTATCGACGCTCAGCGAGAGTTCAATAAGGTAGCCAGTCGTGAACTCCAGGCTGACCGTCCGCCCCTGCCAGAAATACAAGACAAGAGCGAACGACAGCGCCAGCCCGATCCACATCGCGCTCCAGATCACGGCCTCGCGGAAACTGACCGTGTGCGCGCGCCGATTGAAGACGCCTAGGTCGAGCGCCAGCATCACCAGCACAAACAAATTGAAGAGGATCCAGAACCAGATCAACGGTCGCCCCGACAGGATGGCAAATCTATTATTCCCACACTATCTGAATCGCGCAATTACTGCCGCCCTCGTTTTCCGCTCGTCCACTGCGTCCAGATGCCCAGCGCCTTCAATTGCTCGTCGACATGCGTATCACGCAGCGTCTTCTCGATCTGCATCCGGTTCAACCGCAGACCGATCCGGTCTTTTGCGTTCGCAACTCCAAACGCCACCAGCGTCATCTCGGCGGTGTGCTTCTTCAGTTGTGAAATATCCACCTTGTCGAATGTGTCCGACACCGCGTGATAGTTGACGAGATAATTCCCTTCCTCCTGATTCGCCACCAGCGTTGGCACGCCTTCCAGCAGGAAGTCGAAGTTGTCCGTGCCCCATTCGATGTCCTCGGTCGTAAGCTTGTTCGCGCTGAACTGCTTCAGTGGCTCGACAATCGTACTCACCGCCGCGGCCATATCCTTGCGCCCGCCAAGTGTGAAGCCCGTGACTCGCCCTATACCCGCATCGATCACCACCACGCCTGGGACCTTGTCGAGTTCGTTCCGATGCGCGCTCACGTAGGCTCGCGAGCCCATCATTCCCTGCTCTTCGCCGGAGAAAAGAATGAACCGGATCGACCGCCGCGGCCGCAGCCCTGCCGCCTGGATCGCCCGAACCGCATCGATCACTAGCGCGGCGTTGCATCCGTTGTCCAGGGCTCCCGTGCCTAACTCCCACGAATCCAGGTGCGCTCCCAGGACAACGTACTCATCCGGCTTCTCGCTGCCCTTAATCTCGGCCACCACGTTCGTCGACTTGATTGGACCGCCAATCTTGTTCGGGATCGACAAATCCGCCCACACCGGATGCCCCGACGTCACCAGCCTTCCCACGCGCTCGCCGTCTTCGCGCGCCACCAGAATCATCGGGATCTTGTCGATCTCGCCCGCAACCGCGTTTGTGTGTCGATACAGAATGTCGTGCTCGCGTGTAGCCAGGAACGCAATTGCCTTGGCCTTGCCCTTCACCGCGAGGTCGATCACCGGCGGCGCCTTCATGTATTCGTTGAAGAGGTCCTCCCACGTCTTCAACACATCTGTATGAACTAGCACCAGCTTTCCCGAGATGTCGCCCGCTTTCTTGAAATCCGCCGCCGATCCCACTCCCACATCCACCACCGGCACATGCTTCGCCGTCAACGCCGGTGCCCAGGCAATCGAAACCGCGCGCAACTTGAAGTCGACTGCCGGTCCGACCGCGGCTTTCGGATCGATCGCCGTCCCTATCGCCGACACGCGAATCTCGGTATCGCCTTCCGCCCACGACGCCGGCATCCGGAAATCTTCCGTGTGCACGCTGTCCGCTCCGGCAGCCTTGAACGCGGCCACGCCCCACGCTACTGCCTTCTCCATCGCAGGAGTGCCCGGGACACGTCCTCCAATCTCATCCGTCAGGTGACGCAGATTCTGCTCAATCGGAGACGCTCTCAGTGCCTCTTCCATCAGCCGATCGGCGTCCGAGTTCGCCTGCGCAAACGCAATCGAGGAAATGCTGAAAACAAATACGAGTGCGAGGATCACCGCAATTCGGGGCTTCATACGCGCCGCCATTAGAAATCAAACGAGAGAAAACCGGAAGGGGCAGGAGTCAGCGGGAGGTTTTGCTTAAGGAAGCCGTCTTGATGGAGTTTTCGAGCCCAACGTATCGCCCGACACCCATCTGCAATCCAAAATCTGAAATCTCAAATCTTCAACGTAAATTTCCGTCACCTTGCGTCGATCATCCACACCGTCTCCAAAATCACATCCCCGGCAGTCTGCAGGCTCTTCGCACTCAGCTTGTCCATCGTGTCTTCCACAGAATGATGAAAGACGTTGTTGTACCCATAGTCAAGATCGATGATGTCCGCACACGGAACGCCTAGCTTCACAAAGGGCAGGTGATCGTCTTCCACATCGAGTGTGCGTGCGAAAAAGTGCGACTGATACCCGAGGTTCGTCGCGGCCTGATAAACCAGATCCTCCAGCCACGGCGTCGAGTTGCCCTCTCTATCGATGTTCAGATCGGCATCACCGATCATGTCCGCCAGCACAAATGCCCTGATCTTCTTGATCGTCCCATCCTGCTGCCATTTCGCCGCCAAGTGTTTCGTTCCGTACAGACTGTCGGTATCGCTCCATTGCCGCACGGCTTCCTCCGCGTCGGTCCATAGCAGCCACACGTTGTACCCATCGCGCTTTTTGCCGCGCAACTGGTTCGCGATCTCGAGCAAAATCGCCGTCGACGATCCGCCATCATTCGCGCCGACGAACTTCGTATTTCGCAGCGAATACACCGTGTCGTAATGGCCGGCGATGACGATGATCCCGTCTTTGCTGCCGGGGAATTTTGCGATGATGTTCCGCACCGGAAACTTTCCCTCGACCGTATCGGCTGTGAAGGCGTCATCCACAACCTCGTCGCCCTTCAGATGGGCGAGGATGTACTCCTCGAGCCTTTTGTGATTCGTGCTGCCGATCGGCCTAGGCCCGAACGCGGTCACTGCCATCGTGTATTGCATCGCGCGCGCCGCATCGATTTTCGGCGCAGTCACATCGGGCGCGACCGACCCACTCGCCGCAGAACTGCCGGAAGATGCTGCCGTGCTCGTCTGCTCTGCCGGCGGCGTGTCCGGCTTGCTCTTATTGCACGCAACACACGCTCCGGACAAAAACACCACCGCCATCAGGGCAGCTGCGCTACCCAGCCTTCTCGAGCTTTCTTTCATTTTGCCTGCTTTTCGCGCCGCGCCTTGCGCTGCTTGGGATGGAACGCCCATGCGATCGCGATGCTGACCACGTACAACGCGATCATCGGCGCTGCGAAAATGCACATATTGAGGATGTCGGTGGTCGGCGTCACGATGGCCGCAATGATGAAAATCACCAGAATCGAGTAGCGCATGTTGCGCCACATCCACCCCGCGCTCACGATGCCCATCAGCGACAGGAAGAAAATCAGAATAGGCATCTCGAAGATCAGCCCCATTCCAATGATGATTGCCAGGAACAGGTTCGTGTACTCACCGATGGTGATCATCGGCTGAAACTGCTTCGAGTAGCTGATCAGGAAATCGAGCGCCGCCGGAAAGACAATCTTGTATCCAAAAAGTCCGCCTGAACAGAACAGCAGCACCGTCGAAATGATGAACGGCACCACGTATCGTTTTTCCCGCCTGTAGAGGCCGGGCGCAATGAACGCCCACACCTGGTACAGCACGAACGGCGACATCACGAACAGCCCGGCCACGAAGGCCGTCTTCAAGTAAAGGTTGAAACCTTCGGTCGGGTTCAGATAAACGAGCTTCTGCGCCAGCCCGTTGTTCTTCAGCGCCGTCATGATCGGCGCCTGTACCAGGTCGTAGATCTTCTCCACGTACGCCCAGCAGCCGAAAAAGCCGATCACCACCGCGATCAGCGCATAGATAATTCGACGACGGAGTTCCTCGAGATGCTCGAGGAATCCCATTGCCGTCATGGATTCTTGTTCGTCGCCCCCAGTGGGAACGTCGGTGGCCAACTCAGGCATCGGGAGCCTTGGCGACTGTTTCAGAAGAAGTCAGCTGTGCGGGAACGTGCTCCGCAGGTGGAAGTTCTACAAGTGTCCCGCTCGCAATTGCTCCCCGCGGAGGCTCCGCTGGCGGCAGGATCTGTGGCTGGGTTTCCCGCTCCAGGTTGGCAATTTCCGTTTCAATCTGCGAGCGGAACTCGTTGGAAGCCCGTTTGAACTCGTTCATGGCCTTCCCGATCTGCCGGGCAATCTCCGGCAGCTTCTTCGGCCCAAAAACTAGCAGGGCCAGTACGAACAGGAAGGTCATTTCCCCAAAACTAAACATGCAGCCATATGATACTGCCGGACTCCAATCGCAGCAACGCGAGCCGATTACACTGTTTGGACTCGCTCCGTAACTGTAACCGCATCTGGCGCATCACAAAAAACAGAGCCCTGCCAACAGGGCCCATGTTCCGCGCAGTTGCGAAGCCCAGTTCAGTTGTCGTTTCATGTGTCCCGGAACGATAATCTCAACTTTTTTGTCGTGCAGAAGTGAAGCATTTCCCTCTTGACTTGTGTAGGAACTAACCGAGTGGCAACACCTCGCGCACATTCTCTTTTCTCTTCGGACCTGCACTCACACCTGCCACCAGCAACGATGCGCCAAGTACGATCCAGTACGTACTAATTTTTGGACGAGATGTTTACAAGCCATTCATAGATTCGTAATCCCGCACGCTTAGCCTCGCACACATCTCTTGAGTTCGCGATCCGAACGAACTGAATTCACGATCCGACAAACAACTCTGGGATACGAACTCACCCTTTTGCAAAATGAAAGGAGTAACACCTGCGTGCATCGCACGTTCTTACCTTGAGTGCGGTCCTGGCTCTTGGCGTCTCCCTTACGTCTGGGCAAAACGGCATTGGGCCGATCAAGAATTCTGTTCCATCCGCGAATCCCCGCGTCGGTACACCCGACACAGTGATCTCTCATGGCTCAAGCTGAAGACCCTAGAGGTAGGCACCGACCCGATCGAAAATCCTTCCGCCAAGATCGTTCAGTTCGGTTTGTTGGCAGATGGGACGCGCACCGAACCGGATCAGAATCTTTATCTCGTCCTTGATCACCCGGGTGGCCCGACCGCCGGTTACAACTACGGACGTCACTTCCTCTTCCAGGGCCACGAGAACGGCGGCGACCTCGCTTACGTAACCCGTATCCATCTCGATGTGAAGGATCCGGCTCATCGCGTGACTCTGTTAACGCCCGAGGGCGCCGACGGTTTCACGCATTTCAATTCCATTGATGGCTCGACCTACGATCCCTTCACCAAGACCCTGTTGTTCACGCAGGAGAATGGCTCCGCCGGCGGTGTCATTCAGATTCGCTCCACTTGGCCGCCTGTCGCGACCACTCTCGATGGCATTTTCGGCAAGGCCGGTTACGAAGGCGTCCACCCGGACGATCGCGGATCCATCCTCCTGATTGAAGACACGGGCGGCGTATTGGTAAACGTCAATCCCGCGGACTCCACAAGCCCTAAGACGGCGAAGCAACCGAACTCTTTCGTTTATCGCTTCTGGCCTTACAACGTGACCGATCTATCCAAGGGTGGCAAACTCCAGGCCCTGCAAGTCTCCATCGATCACCAGCCCGTCATCTTCAACGCCGGCGACTCGGTTGGCGATACCTTCTCACTTCAGCAACTGCAGCTTCACACTCCGGGGACGTCGTATCCCGTGCGATGGGTTACGATTCACGACACCGCTGTGGATGGCACCGATTCTTTCGACGCCAACGCCGCTGCCAAGGCTGCCGGAGCAACCCCATTCAAGCGTCCTGAGAACATGGCATTTCTACCCGGCGGCGAGTTCCGCACCTTCTTTTTCTGCCCCACGGGAGACACCGATGCCACCGCTGGCAACGTGGCAGAATTGGCAGCACGCGGATCATGGGGCTCGATCTTCCGCGTCGATCTTCGCGCGAGCCGTAACACCGGCCGAATCTCGATCCTCGTGCTCGGTGATGCGGATCATGCCTCGTTCGACAACTTGACGTTTGCCAACAGCAACACTTTGCTACCGACCGAAGACCGTGGCGACTTGCTCCATGGCCAACTCAACAAACTGGACTCCGTCTGGGCGTTTTCCGTGAACGGCAAGAAATCCGCGAAACGCTTCATCGCGCTTGGCAGGGATGCCACTTCGGTTGCCGCCGGCGAAGACAATGAACCCACCGGCCTTCACGTTTCCAACGGCAGCCCGCTGTTCTTCGCGCAACCCGGCTCGCCGCTAAACCTCATCGGAGCGCGTGGATTCGTTACCCGCCAACACGGTGACAACGTAGTCTGGGAAGTCGTGCCCCGGGATTAGCTTGCCGAATCGAACTCCACTAACTCCGCCCAGCCCCGTCATTCGTTGTTGCGTCGACGGGGCTGGGATACGTTTTTGGTGGTCGCTTCGCCCCTTTCTCAACCTACGACGATGCCCCAGGTTCGCGTCCGCACGTTGGACGCTAACCTGGGATTCAGCACCGAAACTCCCTGTCATCCTGAGCGCAGTGAGGCGCAGCCGAACGAAGTCGAAGGACCCCCTGTACCTCCGCGTCATCCATCGCCCCAAAAAGGAATTCGCCGGCGACGATCGCGGGACGGTGCCCCAAGTTCGCGTCCGTTCTTTGGGCGCCAACCGAGATCCGAACACATTTTCCCGCCCGAGCCCGCAACGTCGGCACCTCAGTCCCGTAGCGACGACAGAACCATTACCCAAGGACGCGTCCCAATTTCCAATGCCCTCCTCCCTCGGTTCTCTTCCCGCATTCCTTCGCATTCGAAAAAATGAAAGCATGGGCAAACACCCCCACTCCTCCTGGAACCTCGCCTGTCTGTTAACGCTCTCTCTCCTGATCACTCTCGCCTCCTGCACCGGCGGCACTAACATGGCAGGCTCAAACGGCGGCGCCGGATCAAACTCCAGTGGCTCGGGCTCAGGTGGCTCAGGAGGCTCGGGCGGATCCGGTTCCGGTGGTTCGGGCTCCTCCGGCGGCACCGGCAACTCAACTTCAAATTGTCAGCAGATGTCGCTCGGTGCTAACGCGAGCCTCGGCGGCTTTCTCCCGTTCAACTCAAACAGTCACTGGAACACCGACATCTCGGCCGCCACCGTCGATCCGAATTCCACATCCATCATCGCGAACTACATCGGCAACAGCACCCACGTTCATCCCGATTTCGGCACCGATCCCACATATGGCATCCCGTTCGTCATCGTGGGTGGAACGCAGAACCTCGTGCCAGTGAACCTCGGTGCCTACGGCGACGAAAGCGATCCCGGCCCGATGCCGATTCCCGCAAACGCTCCTATCGAAGGCGGCTCGTCCAGCACAGGCGACCGTCATGTGCTCGTACTCAACAAGGACAACTGTTTCCTCTACGAACTCTACAACTCGTCTCCCAACAGCAACGGCAGTTGGAGCGCCGACTCGACCGCTGTCTGGGATCTGCTCGGCAACGAACAACGCCCATACGGCTGGACCTCTGCAGATGCTGCCGGTCTCCCGATCTTTCCAGGATTGGTCTGCTATGACGAAGCCGCCGCAGGAAACATCCAGCACGCTTTCCGATTCACCGTTCCCCACACGCGTGCAGCAATAACGCCGCCTGCTTCTCACTGGGCCGGAAACACCAGTGACCCAAACGCTCCGCCCATGGGCATGCGCATCCGGCTGAAAGCGAGTTATGACATCTCTGGGTTCTCCACTCAGATGCAGGCCATTCTCACCGCCATGAAGAAATACGGGCTCATACTCGCCGACAACGGCAGCGCTCTCTACGTCACCGGCGCCTCAGACTCCCGCTGGGGCAGCGATCTCGACACACTGAAGAATGTCCCGGCGACCGCCTTCGAAGTCGTGACAATCAACCCGATCTACAACTCGTCCAACTTGCCTACGGGAGCGGCGCCGACCATTAGCAGCTTTGCCGCGTCGCCCACCAGCACTGCAGCCGGCGGCAGCGCCACTCTTTCCTGGTCCGTCAGCAATGCCACATATCTGATCATCTCGCCCGGTGTGGGCGCCGTTCGCGGCACAAGCGTCGTCGTCAAACCCTCCGCAACCACCACCTTCACCCTCTATGCGACCAATCAATACGATCGCAGCACCGCCACCGTGACAGTTTCGGTCCCATGAACTTCTGAGTTGTCCCGAACGACTTTTGCTCTTGTGACGACCAACACAGACGGCTAACTCTGGATCCTCCAGAATGCTTTTCAGTCGACGGCCAGGCTGTGGGAGTTCCCGTCCCCAAGGCTTGATCCTGATTGTGTGGATTGAAGAGGTAAGTCTTTTGTTTGGAAGATTTTGTTTATAATCCCTTTGAACTCAAAGATTTTGAGTGAAGATCTCCGTAAATCATTGAGCGCCAAAGATGGGAGGGGGAAGGGGTATCCCTCTCGAAAATCTGACAGCAGACCCGGTGGGAGTTTCGAACTAAAGGAACCTGTCACTAAGTCGCATGTCCAATGTCGATAGGGCCGAGGCGAATTTGTTCTGCCAGGAGCTAGTAGCTAACAGCTAGCAGCTGTTTCTCTATGTTTCGCGCATCAAAACTATCGATTTCGTCATCTGAACTCTATAAGGGCTGGCTACCCGCTTTGGTAACCTCCCGAAGCAGAATCCGTCTCATTACGACACGGTTACGCGTGCTATACTGCGCAGATTGTGCGGCATTCGGGGCCTCGTTGTGCCCCAAACTCAAGGAAACACAAGATGGCTGGTAGTTCTCGTCGTTCTCTCTTCCTCGTCGTAGTAATCCTCGTAATCTGCGGTTGTTTGGGTCTGGTCTTCGCCCAGAAGAGCCCGTACACGCCGCCGAGTGGTGACTCCGACGTCAAAGACAGCCTGAAGCAGTTCACGCAGGTGTATCAGGTCGTCGAGGACAACTATGCCGAACCAGTGAACGCCGACAAGGCCATCTACAACGGCGCGATTCCCGGCATGCTGCACGCCCTCGATCCGCACTCCAATTTCTTTGATCCCAAATCGTATTCGTTGCTGCGTGAAGAGCAGCGCGGCAAGTACTACGGCGTCGGCATGACCGTCGGCCCACGCAATAACAAAGTCATCGTCATCTTTCCGTTCGTCGGAACGCCGGCGTACAAAGCGGGCATTCATCCCGGCGACGTGATCATCGCCGTCGATGGCAAGTCCACCGACAACATGAGCACCTCCGACGTTGCGGATCTGCTCAAGGGACCCAAAGGCACGACCGTCCACATCACGATTCTGCGTGAGGCCGTCGACAAGCCAATGGAGTTCAGCCTCGTGCGCGATGAGATTCCGCGCAACAGCGTTGATCTGGCATTCCTGATCAAGCCCGGCGTTGGATACATCCACATCACCGGCTTCCAGGAAACCACCGAGCACGAAGTTGCCGACGCGCTCGACAAGTTCGGCGATTTGAAGGGACTCGTTCTTGATCTTCGCCAGAATCCCGGCGGACTTCTCAGCGAAGGCGTTGGCGTCGCCGACAAGTTCCTGAAGAAGGGTCAGCTGATCGTTTCGCATCACGGCCGCTCCTCACCCGAGAAGCGCTACACCGCGACCCACGGCAACGGCGGGCGTGAATATCCGATGGTGGTGCTGGTGAACAAGGGCACGGCTTCGGCGGCGGAGATCGTCGCCGGTGCGATTCAGGATCATGATCGCGGCTTGATCGTCGGCGAGACCACCTTCGGCAAAGGCCTTGTGCAGACTGTTTACCCGCTGGCCGAAAACACCGGTCTGGCGCTGACCACCGCTCGCTACTACACGCCCAGCGGCCGCCTGATCCAGCGTGACTATTCCAATATTTCGTTATACGACTATTACTACAATCGCGATGTCGACTCTAACGCTGCCAATAAGGAAGTAAAACTCACCGATGGCGGACGCACCGTTTACGGCGGTGGTGGTATCACTCCCGACGTCAGCGTTCCCCAGGTGAAGTCGAATCACTTCCAGGACACCCTTCTTCAGCACTACGCATTCTTCAATTTCGCGAAACGCTACGTGGTAAAGAACAACGTCACCAAGAATTTCGCCGTCGACGAGAACATCATGCAGGAATTCCGCAAGTTCCTCGACGAAGAGAAAATTCCCTACACCGAGTCTGACCTGGTCGATAACAACGACTGGCTCCGCTACAGCATCAAGAGCGAAATCTTCGTCGACCAGTTTGGTCAGGACGAAGGCCTAAAGATCCGCGCGGAAAACGACCCGCAGATCGTAAAGGCTCTCGAGCTACTGCCTCAGGCGCGCGCTCTCGAAGACCACGCCAAGGAAGTGATCGCCTCGCACAACTCGACGCGTTCAATCACCCAGTAGGCCGCTCTTAAAGTTGAATTTCGACTGAGGCTCGACTATCATCGAGCCTCTTGTTTTGTGTAACTTGCGCGATTATCCTCATGTTTCGCGAGATCGAGCAAGCAAACCCTAGTCGAGAAGCTTCTTGGTTGTGAACATTTCGGGATACTGTCCTTCCTCTTCATTGACTTGCCTATCTGAACGTGTGAAAATCCGCGCATTGGCACGGTTTTGCGCGTTTCCGTTCGATTCGGCGCACGTCATCAGGCCCGTAACCAGGAACCGTTGGTCATGACTTCTCTCACGCCGGTTCACCACTCCACGGTTCTCGTGGGTTCGCGGGCATGTTGAAAGACAGCGGCTGGCTTCTGGCTGGATTTCTGGCGCTTTGGGCCGGCGGATTGGATCTGCGTTATCGCCGCATCCCGAACTGGCTGACGGTTCCGGGATTGCTGGCCGGAGTCGCCATCAACACGTGGGTTGCAGGCTGGCCCGGAGCGAAGAGTTCTTTGCTTGGCGCAGGTTTGGGCTTGCTGGTGCTGCTGCCGTTCGTACTGATTCGCGCGCTCGGCGCAGGCGACTGGAAGCTCACAGGCGCGCTGGGCGCGTGTTTGGGTCCAACGCGATTGGTGGTTGTGCTGGTTGGTTCGATATTCGTCGCGGGAATCATGGCGATTGGATTAATTGTGTACAAGGGCCGAGTGCGCCAGAGCGCGCGCAACATCGTCCACATGCTTGGAGCGTTCTTTAGTCTGCACTTGCCCGGACGCGAAGTTTCGCTCGACAATCCGGAATCCGCGAAGATTCCGTTTGGCGTTGCGGTCGCCGTAACCGTGCTTCTGTTTGGAGTGCGGCGAGCGTTGGGAACCGTTTAGCGGCTGCGAAGAGTTATGCGCAAACTGAAAAAGATCTTTCTGAACACCAGCGGCAATGAACTCGTCGAGATGGCCGTGATGATGCCGGTGCTGTTCAGCGTTCTGCTGGCCATTTTTTACTTCGGACGGGCCTACAACATCTATGGCACGATCACGCAGGCGGCGATCCAAGGCGCGCGCGCGGCTGTCGTGACGCAATGCGCGACGTGCGGGAATGCCGCCTTACCCGCAGACCAGATCGCGACGAACATCGTCGGACCGGCGCTGAGGGCTTCGCATCTCGACCCTGCGGCGGTGACGTACACTCAACCGAATCTTTGTCCTTGTGGATCGGCCGGTGCCTGCACGGCGGTAACATGCGATTCGCTGGGAACAGGAGCTAGCCCCTCGATTTGTGTCCAGCAGAATGTGAGGCTGACCAATACCGTTGGCACAGCACAGGCGTGTGGGACCGCCGTTTCCTTCAATTATCCCTACAACTTCAACCTGCCATTCCAGATGTTCACGCTGAATTTGAAAGCAGCGGCACAAATGCAGAGCGAGAATCAGCAGTGATCGTGGACCACATCACGCAATGTTTGCGGCGCCGGCTGCGATCGCTGGCTTCCGAAACACGTGGTTCGCAGATCGTGGAATTCGCCGTTGCTCTGCCCTTAATGCTCGTGCTGGTAGTTGGAATTTTTGATTTCGGCAATGCGTTTAATCTGAAGCAGAAGCTCACCAACGCCGCGCGCGAGGCAGCGCGGTTGGGTGCTAGCCAGCCCACCAGCGACCTGACAAACCCCGCGCCAGTTTCTGTCTTGGCCATTCGCGACCTTGTCTCGAATTATCTGACCAACGCCAAGATCAATGATTGCGGGATTGGGACAGTCAGTCCTCCACCTCCGAGCGGAGGCGCACCCTGGCAGTGGACATTCAGTAACTCCTGCCCACAGGGCGGCAACTTAGTACTGACCGTGGATCGCGGCAACATTTTCACCAGCAGCGTCACTGCTGGCGGCAACGCAATCAAAGTCATCTCCACGAATGTATCGATCAGTTATCCCTATAGTTGGCAATTCAACCGCGTCATCGGAATTCTCGTGTCGGGCGCAAGTTATCCTGGAAACACGAATATCGTGGTGAATTCCACCATGGAGAATCAAAACTAGAGCATGCGCTATCGCAGCAGAAAGCGGGCAAGAAACGGGGAACGTGGCGTGACGATGATTATCGTGGCGATCGCCATGGTGAGCATGTTGGCGATGGTCGCTCTTGCCGTTGACGTCATTACCCTTTACGCTGCTCGCAGCGAGGCCCAACGAGCGGCCGACTCGGCGGCTCTTGCTGCGGCTAAGATGCTAGTCGATGCGGGCGTAACCGCCGACCCAGGCAATGCCGGCGTGGAGACAGCCGCGCAGACAGTCGCAACAAAAATCGCTCAGGATGTCGCGCAGCAGATTGCGATCTCGGGACGTCAGGTGCAGGCTGCAGACGTCACCGTCACGTATCCGAACACTGGCACTCCCAGTTTCGGCATCAATCCAACTGTGGCAGTTACAGTCAACAGGCCCAATCTTCCAACGTTTTTTTCCCGCATTTGGACCCGAGCGGCATTGAGCATTTCCGCCACTGCGACCGCAGAAGGCTTCAACCCTTCCAACGCTTCGAGCCTGCCTGGTGGCGGAATTCCGGTGGTCGTACGCGGCCTTAAGCCCTTCCTGTTACCAAACTGCGATCCCGGAGCAACTGGCGCGAGCTGCGGGGGAAGCGCACAAACGCTCTTTAATGTGGGCACGGGAGCTATTACTCGGCCAGGTCAGATACCGACCGGGGTCATCGGAGAGACTTTCACCCTGACCGCCAATTGCACAGGAGCCGGATGTGCAGCCCCGGGTGCGCCGAATCCGAATAAGTACTACCCCGCACAAATGACCAGGCCTCCGGCGACCTCTTGCCCGGCTGCTTGTGGCGGCGGCACAGATTTCGAAGAGAATATCGAGTGCTCCAACCCTACGGCCTTTACCTGCGGGAGTTCGGTTGGCACGGCGACGGGTACCATCGCGCTAGACACCACCGTGACCCCGGACGGCATGGGCGGGCCCGCGCAGACTGGCGTGCAGTGCCTAATTCATGAGAACGGCGGCTCTGGCCAGGACATTCTTAATAACAACGCCGCCGGACCTTTAACGTATCCGCTTGAGATTCAAGTTGGAGGCGACCATCCTCTGGCGGGGTCCCTCGCAAATACCTACGTGACTACGAGCGATTCCCTAGTGACGGTGCCAGTCTATGACGACATTGCGGCAGGCGGCGCCCCACCGACCGCGGGCACCGTGCAGATCATCGGATTCTTGCAGCTTTTCGTCAATCGCTCATTTCCCGGTGGTGGACCCAACGCCGGTTCTTTCGACGTGACCATTGTCAACATCTCCGGATGCGGCAGCAGCGCGACCGGCACACCGGTATTCCCTGGCAGTACTTCTGCCGTTCCGGTGCGTCTCATCCATCAATAAACAGCTGCTCGTTAACAGTTATTGCGGAGGAGCCTGCGGATCTCCCGGCTGCGGCGTCGTGTCCGGAGGAGGATTGGAATCTCCTTGCGGCTGTGCGTCGTCGGTGGGAGGGACTTCCGTCGGAGGCGGCGGTGGTGGCGTATTGAGAGTGTTGGGCGGCGTGTTGAGAACGTTTCTCCGCACCGAACGCACGCCGCGCGGCGGAGGAGCCATCGCAGCGACAGGAGCGGGCGCTGGTTCAGACTCTTGCGGCGCGACCTGGGAGGAGTCGAAGTCGGCTTTGGGCGTAAGGACGACGCGTTCGAGCTGATTCGGATCCGCGTCCGTCCCAACGATGATGAAGTTGTAGCGCGACCCGTTCAGCAGTTGCGACAGCGCATCGCGCGGATTTGTTGGCCCAATCGTGGCCACCACCTTTTCCTCTTCAGCACCGGCAGGAATGGCGATTTCAGCGCCGGTTTGCGCACGGACTTCGTTCAACACATCCGCAAGCGAACCGCGGTCCGATGACAAGCGCAGTTTCCCGTCCTGAAAAGTAACGGTGACCTTGGGCGTTTCTGGCGCCGGCGCCACTGCAGCGACGTCGGTAGACGTGTCGTTTGCTGCCGGCGCGGGGGACGCAGAAGCCGGAGACAAAGATCCGGGCAGCTTCACGACCACGGATTTGGTGGATGGAAACAGTTGGAATTCCTGAGGAGACTTCAAGTCAAGGACCACGCGGGTCACTGGCGGATTCGAGCTGAGCAGCGCGGCGCGCACCCCCTTGACCTGTCCCTGGTTCACGCTCAAGGCGCGCAACTGTGGTCCGGGGAATGATCCGGCGAAGTCGAGCACAAGACGGTCCGGGCCGGTGATCAACTGCGTAGCCGGGACCACACGCTGGGTCGTTTCGATCTCGATCTCCATTGCGCCGCCCGATTTGAGCACCGCAACCTTGCGGATCTGCGCCGTGCCGTTTGCTGGCGCAGAAGGCGGAGGAACAGGCGCCGGAGCCGGCGCGACGGCTTCCATCGCTGGCTTCACATCGGTGGCCGTGGTCAGCGTTGCGCGCGCGGGCGCCGCCGCCGTCCGTTCGATAGTGATCATGGGCCGCTTCGAACTGGTTACGAGGGATGCTTTCGGGGCCGGCGCTTCCGCTGCCGCCATTTGCTCCTGTGTCGGACGAACCGTCAGCCTCGGCCTTGGCGGTTCAGGAGCAGGCACCGCGGCAGGTGCGGCTGCTGCAGCTGCTCGGACAGGTTCGGAAGTTTCCGCAGGTTGCGTTGATGCGAGCTGTGTTGCCGCACGTGATGGCGCAGTCTGGGCTACAGAAGGAGCGGACGCGACGTTTGTTTCAGCCGGATGCGTGGTTTCCGCTGGAGGCGTTGCCGCATTCGCGGCTTCAGTCGGAGGCGACTGCGTGCTGGCTCCGAGGAACTTGATCGTAACAGCGGTACTGCTCGGTACCAGCCGAAACTCCTGCGCCGATTTCAAGTCGATCACAACGCGCGTCATCGGAGGCTTGGCCGAAAGCAACGAGGTCCGTACTCCTTTGACCTCACCTTGACGAACGGCCACTCCGTGCAACTCCGGAACAGGCAGAGCGTCAGGAAAATCAATCACGAGGCGATCTGGATCTGTGAGCACCTGCGTGAGCGGCATGACGCGCTTGCTGGTTTCAATCTTGACTTCCGTGACGCCGCCGGAATTGGCCACGCTGACGTGGCGTACGTGCGCATTCTGCGCGGCAATATTTGTGGGAAGCATAACGGCCGAAACGGCCGCCAGAATGGACACACAGACGATCTTGGGGGAGAAAGTCATTCTTACACCTGACACACTTAGGGTTACCGGGAATTGTAGCAGCCGAGACCGGTGGAAAATTACACGTTAGTCGTAGTACCCAAGATGCCGGGACTCCCGCCTTTTTAAGGCTTTTCCCCTAAATCCGAAGGAAGGTGCTTTTCTCGGGACGTCCACCCTTAGCACCCGGCTCCGAAATCCAGAAAATTGACCCTATTGTCGGCCTGACGTAGAGTATCGGGACCTGCCGCTGGTGTGTTTCTCCGGGTCCCTCTAAATTTGCAACCGCTGGAGCCGTCCTATGCCGCGCACATCCGCATTGACCCTCGGTCTCGCGTTATGTTTGGCGATCACTTGCAATCTTTCAGGCTGTGGCAGCAGCTATTCGGGAACCACTCTCACTGGCATTGATATCGCGCCGATCAGCCCAACCATCGCAGTAGGCGGCACCCAACAATTTACTGCCACTGGACACTATTCGGATGGGACGAGCGCTGACTTGACCAAGCAATCCAATTGGAGTTCGAGTGTGAACACGGTGGCCACCATCGACAACATCGGTACCACACCCGGATTGGCGCACGGGGTAGGCGCGGGGCAATCAAACATTACTGTTTCGTTCGCACAGGGTTCGAGCAACGTCACCGCGAGCACAAATTTGACCGTGCATTAGTCCCTCACGGATGCGGCGCCACTAAAGCGACAGGTGAAGTTGATGTCGCGGTACATCTCAAGACGCCGAACTATGCCCTGCGCACTGCATGACCCCCAGATACTGGTTCCACGGCCCCACAGCTTCCGCATATTGATGCGCCATGATTCTCGAGATCTGATGCAGGTGAGTCAGGTCGTGCCCTGCCCAAGTCGCGAGTAGCTGGGACATCGTTACTGACCCGAGCGATGGATGCCTCCCGCGGCGATCAAGATCAGCGGGCTGCAGATTCAACTTGCGCAACTCGGCGAGATTTTCGGAGCGCACGCGCGCAAATTCGTCCAACAATTGCCCGAGAGACTTACCCTGAATTTCGCGTTCGTGGCCCCCGCGGTCAAACGGAACGAACGCTTTGGTGTCTCCAAATTCGAGAATCATCTTCACCCGGGGAACCCAGTCCGCGCGCTCGCCGTGGATCAGATGGCCCACTACCTCAAACGGGCTCCAGGTTTTTTCGCCCTCGTTACTGTGAGTCCAGGTTTCCGGCATGTCGCGCAGCAGAGCATCGAGCGTAGCTGGAGTGCGTTCGAGCAGTGCAATCGTGTCCTGCAGTTGGTGCGTCATTAAGTCCTTTGCCATAGCTACTCAGATGTTGATGCGGACGATCAGGGTGCGCCAGTCTTCGGCTTCAGAATGTTTCCTAAAATATCGGGCTGGCCTTCAACTCGTTCGAGGTGCGGAATCTTTTCGCCATCGTAGTAAGGAATTGAATAGGTCTTGAAGACCTCGCTTGACTCGGCGATGACTTCGATCGGCTGCCGTGTTTCATGCGCGGATTTGAGTGCACCCCGAAGCACGTCGGAGGAATACTTGCGGCTGTTGATAGCGATCAGCTTCATTCCGGGTCCAAGCCCCGCGTTAAACGCAGGCGAACCGTGGATGACATCGTAAATTTCGCCCTCGCGCCCGACTGAAATACCGAGCGAGTCGGAAAGGTCCGCGAACTTTCCTTCTTTCTGTAGCGCGCTTAGGAACCCATTCGGCTTGTCGTTGTAGACCAGTTTCCATCCGCCACGCTCGATACCGCCGAGCGGAGCATGTGTGCTCGTGCTTTTCACGCGCTCTTTCAAAAGCGTGGCCCAGTCATAAGGCGCAACCTCGTTCAGGGTGCGGGCCACGTCGTCGAAGGTATACGGCACGACTTTCGGTGAGCCGCTCTCGCCCCCATGGAAGCGACGGCAGAAGTCGTCCATCGATCGCTGTCCCTTGGTCTGTTGCCGGATGATGCTGTCCACTTCAAGCCAAATGAGCTCGCCTTCGGGGTAGTAGTCGAGGCTGCGGCGCCAGTTTTGCCATTGCGAGCCGAGCATTCGGAGCGTCTGCACGGAAACAGCCGTGTCTTCGAGCGGCCGCCAGGTGCGGCCAGCGCGATGATCGAGCGTGGCCGCAGTAAAGGCCAGCGCGTCGCGATATTGTTCGGGAGTCCACAGGCCCGACCGCGCGGTGAGTACGTCGCCCAGATATTCCGTGAGTCCTTCGTAGACCCAGAGCAAGTCCCCGATCATCGGGTCTTGATAATGCTTCGTCGCGAGTCCCGCGGGCCGGCGGTATTTGCCGTTCCACGAGTGGGTAAATTCGTGCGGAAGAAGAGAGGCATCGAGCATGTGATCGTCGGGATCGAGCAGGGTGCGCTCGCCGGTGCTGTTGTCGCTCGATTCGTGGTGTTCGAGCCCGTGATGACCCACGACCCCACTCAGCGTGTACAGGAAGTGATATTGGCGATAGTGATGAGCTCCGAAGAGCGCATCCGCTTCGGCGACGAGTTTGCGATAAGCGGAAATATCGGCGGGAGACATGGCGATCGCTTCTTCCGAATCGCCAACCATGTCGATGTAATGCGCGGGCATTTCTCCCGCAGGCACGAGCTCGATCTGCTTGTAGTGAAGGCCTGCGATCAGCGGAGAATCGACCAACGTTGTAAGCGACACGGGATTGAATTCGATTTCGCTTCCGGTTGAACGGGTGGTCGTCAGCGCAGTGCCGAATTTCCATCCTTCGGGCAGATGGACCGATGGCATCACCTGCAGTGCGTCGGAGGCCAGTCCCTGGGGATAGAGCACGACCTGGTTCCAGTTGAGGTCGAGCAGATTACTGGAGGCGGCCGGACCTCCGCCACCGGCGCTGTCTGCGGAGATCAGGTCGAACGTCGCTTCCACTTCGGCGACGCCTGGGGGAATGGTGACGTGGAACGAGTACATCTCGATCGGGTCGCGCTGCCAGGCGAGCTCTTTCGATCCGGCGTGAAAGTGCAGCCCTGTCAGGTTGGAGATCGGCCCGCTGGGCCGATGGTTGCCGGGAATCCACTTGGGATAAACGACCACCACATCGCCGGGGCTGGCGGGAATAGTTTCAACCGCGTGGAAGAAATTGCGTGGAGCATCAGTGAGATCGACCTTGAGACGGATCGGATTGCTCGTATCGGCGGCGAAACCAAAGGCACAAAGAACGAGGATGCAGAGCAAGAATCGGCGCACGCGAAGACCCCGGCTGAAAGTAACCGGAGAGCTTAAAAGAGAATGAGTCGTGCAGCAAGGGCTCGGTCAAATTCCCGAATACGGGTTCGACCGTGCGGTCAGTGAGTCTGCGCCCCCTTTTCGATTGAGCTAGCCGCGGCGAAGCTGCTGGCGATAGCGGGTGAACGCCGCCGCCAGTCCGGTCGCAAACAGGATCACCGTGCCAGGTTCGGGAACTTCGGCGGGCGGTGAGTTGCAACCGGCGTTGTTCTTCCCTTTCTTGCCGCCGCTTGACTCAGAGCCTGAATCCGACGTCCCGCCGCTGCCGTTGCCTTTCTTCGTCTTTCCCGGGCCGCAGCTGGGAAGCGGTGGCGGATAAAGGGTGAGTGCGCCGCCGTTGTTGGCGATCAGGCCGTAAGCGGGGATCGCGGGTCCGAAGGATTGAAGCGCCGGGCGCGTCAGGGCGGAATCGAAATCAACGGGATAAGGTGCGACCGTTCCTGCGCCCACTTTGACGGGATCTTCCATCTTCGCGACGGGTGGTTCTTGCGGGGATACTTCTTTGCGAGCCGTTTCTGAGACCTGGTTCGCGCAACGAGTGCGCAGGGTCATCTTTCCGTCCGTAATTACTTTTTCGCCCTTGCGGAGAAGGACCCGCTTGGTTGTCCAGTACACATGGCCGGCGATGCGATACGAAACGTAGACGGTGCGGTCTTCGGTCAACTGAACCACGCGCGCACGGCGAAAATCGAATCCCTTGTAGTGCGACGCGAGAACCGGATCGTGTTCGAACGCTTTTTCCAGCTCTTTGGGATCGTGTATCCCGCCCGGAACGAGCGAATACGGGTAGACGGGCCGCGCCGGCTTCGAAACTTTCTGTTGCGTTTCCGAATCAGCGGCCGCGCGGAACGCCAGGTCGCGGTGGACGTCGGTGTTGCTCCACTGCGCGGCAGGTTGAGACGCCAGAGAGGACCGCAGGTAGGAGGCAAAATCGAACGGCAGCAGAGCTGCTCCGGCCAATCCGCCCAAGGCGAACACTGCGCAAAACAGCACTCGACGATGCAAGCGGTTGCGGCGGTGACGTCGCGTGCGGCGGCGAACGCGCACACGTGTTGCGTTAGGGTCGTTCACAACAACTCCTACTCACAGTCTTGCTTTAGGGTCTGCGGGAACGAAGTCGGGGGCAACTTCACCAACTTCGGTGCAGTTACATTTCCACTCACGCAAGACTAAATGCGTTGCAAATACAGGGGAATGGCTCGTTAGTGCCGAACACCATAACACAACAGTGAAGGCATTTGCACTCGGAACGAACAATGCTAGCACTGCCCTTTCCCGTTTTGAATCCGTAGCTTAGGTTGCTGGCATAGGTCGGGTCTCGATACAATAGAGCTTCCTTAATTCAGCTCCAATTGGAGTCCTACGTGAAGGCAAACCCCCGGGTCCTTGTGACCGGCGCCGGCGGATTCATCGGTCATCATCTGGTCAAACGCCTAAAAACGGACGGCTTCTGGGTCCGCGGCGTCGATGTGAAGCCTACCGACTACGAATCCAGCCCTGCCGACGACTTTGCTCTGCTGGACCTGCGGCTCTGGGAGAACTGCCTGAAGGCGACCAAGGACGTCGACCAGGTCTACAACCTTGCTGCCGACATGGGCGGCATCGGCTACATCACCGCGAATCATGCCGATATCTCGCGAAACAACATCCTGATTAACACCCACATGCTCGACGCGAGCCGCCTGAACGGCGTTAGCCGCTTCCTGTTTTCGTCCTCGGCCTGCATCTACCCGCACTACAAGCAGAACGATCCCGACGTCACTCCGTTAAAGGAATCGGATGCGATGCCGGCCGATCCTGAACCCGGCTATGGGTGGGAGAAGCTTTTCGCGGAGGAACTCTGCCGGTACTACAAGAAGGACTACGGCTTCGAGACGCGGATCGTTCGCTTCCACAATGTCTACGGCCCTCTAGGCACGTACGAAGGCGGCAAGGAAAAGGCTCCAGCGGCGATCTCGCGAAAGGTAGCGCTCGCTGAAGATGGCGGTCCAATCGAAGTCTGGGGAGATGGCGAGCAGACGCGCTCATTCATGTACGTCGACGACTGTGTGGAAGGACTCGTCCGATTGATGGCAAGCGACTACTCCGAACCTTTGAACCTCGGCAACGACCGGCTGGTGACGATCAACCAGTTGATTGACATCGTCTCGAAGATTGCGGGCAAGAAGCTGAAGAAGCAGCACGATCCGACGAAACCGCAGGGAGTACGAGGGCGCAACAGCGACAACACGCTCCTGAACAGGGTTCTGGGCTGGGAGCCCAAGATCGACCTCGAAGAAGGTCTGGCGATCACCTACAAGTGGATCGAAAACGAACTGCGCAAGGCTGGACGGCTTACAGCGCTTGCGGCCGGGCAAATGGCAACCTGAACCAACGCATGAAGCCGCGCACTCTTCCGGCCACGCTTCATCCAGTTGATCTCATCGTAAAGAACAGGCGCCGAGCGGAAATAACTGTGTTTTCGTGTGCAAGAAGAACCGTTGCGTCAAGGGAGTTGAGCCTTCAGCATCGAATTGAATATGTCTGATTTTTCGCAAGTCACGGTGGACGAGGTCCGCAGTTATTGGGATCGCCGTCCGTGCAACATTCGGCATTCTCCCAGGCCGGTCGGCACGCGCGAATACTTTGATGAAGTCGAGGCGCGCAAGTATTTCGTCGAGCCGCATATTCCCCGATTCGCGCAATTCGAACGCTGGCGCGGAAAGAAAGTTTTGGAAATCGGATGCGGGATCGGCACCGACACCGTCAACTTTGCGAGGAATGGCGCGCATGTCACGGCAGTAGATTTGTCTCCGCAATCGTTGGAACTCGCACGCAAGCGCGTGGAAGTGTACGGCCTGCGGGATCAGGTGAGCTTTTACTCGGGCAGCGCCGAAGAGTTGAGCAGCTTCGTGCCGCTCGATACTTACGATCTGATCTACTCGTTTGGCGTCATTCACCACACGCCGCATCCAGAGCGCGTGATGGCTCAACTGCGTCAATATGCGCGGCCGGGTACCACCATCAAGCTGATGGTGTATTACCGGCGCTCCTGGAAGGTGTTCTGGATTCTGATGGGATACGGCAAAGGACAATTCTGGCGGCTGAAGGAGTTGGTCGCCGAACACTCCGAAGCGCAGACCGGATGTCCCGTCACGTATACGTACACGCGCGAAGAAGGGCGGCGGCTCCTTGAAACCTCAGGCTTCAAGACAACCGACATTTTTGTGGACCATATTTTCCCCTATCGAATCCCCGAATACGTGAAATACGAATACATCAAAGACTTGCCCTGGAACTGGACGCCCGATCCCGCCTTCCGCTGGATGGAGCGCCATTTCGGCTGGCACTTGTGCCTGAACGCAGAGGCCCACCAATGACCATGAAAGCCTGCGTCATTGGGCTCGGGAAACTGGGCTCGCCGCTCGCTGCTTGCCTGGCGGCGAAGGGCCTCACGGTGGTCGCCGTCGACCACGATCCGCGTAAGATCGACGCGATTAACCACGGCAAGGCCCCTGTGAATGAACCGGGCCTCGGAGAGTTGATCGGCCAGACACGAGGACGTCTCACCGCGATTTCTGATATTGAACAGGCGGTCTCGCAAACCGAAATCACGTTTATTGTCGTTTCCACGCCGAGCGATCCGGCCGGGGGATTTTCACTGCGCTACGTCGATCCCGTCTGCCAAGCGATCGGCCACGCTCTAGCGAAGAAATCGGAGTATCACCTCGTTTGTTTGACCAGCACCGTAATGCCCGGGACCACAGGCGGTCCTGTGCGCGAAATTCTCGAGAGAGCCAGCGGCAAGCGCATGGGCCAGGACTTCGGTCTCTGCTACAGCCCGGAGTTCATCGCGCTGGGCAGCGTGATTCGCGACTTCCTCAATCCCGACATGCTGCTGATCGGCGAGAGCGACACGCATGCGGGCGACGTACTCGCTTCCCTTTACGCGCAGGTGTGCGAAAACAAGCCGGCGGTCGCGCGCATGGCCTTCGTGAACGCGGAAGTGACCAAGCTCGCGGTAAACACGTACGTCACGACCAAGATCAGCTACGCGAACATGCTCGCTCGAATTTGCGAGCGTCTGGCCGGCGCTAACGTCGACGTGATCACTTCCGCACTCGGCCTCGACACACGTATCGGTCCCAAGTATCTGAAAGGCGCCGTGAGCTATGGCGGCCCATGCTTTCCGCGCGACAATTTGGCGCTTGCTCAACTGGCGACGCAGCTGGGTGTCCCGCCGGATCTGGCACAAACCGTCGACCGCTTTAATCGCTCGCAGATCTCGTGGCTCGCAGATCTTGTGCAGCATCGGACGCAAGATACCGCAGGAATTCTCGGCCTGACCTACAAAGCCGGAACGGACGTGGTCGAAGAAGCCGCCGGATTCCTGCTGGCAAAGGAACTGGCGTGTCGGGGGGTAAAAGTGATTGCGTTCGACCCTGCCTACGGGACGAATTCCCCGCGGGTCTCGTACGAAAATCTGCGCTTCGCCGCGAACGCGACCGAATGCATCGATTCCGCGGATGTCGTGGTACTGGCAACGTCGTGGCCGGAATTCAACTCAATTCCCCGCCAGCAGTGGGCGAACCATCGCAATCACCAGCCGCGAACGGTGATCGATTGCTGGCGCACGCTGAAGTTCCTGCACGACCAACCGGGCGTCCACTACCTCGGACTCGGCCTGGGCGAGGGCTTCGTATGACCGAAGCGTCATCTGGTTCGATACTGACACTGTTCGCGACACCGAAGCGTTTCCATGGACACATCGGAAACATTCAGCGCAACGCGATCGCCAGTTGGGCACGGCTCAATCCACGTCCCGAGATCATTCTCTTCGGCACTGATGACGGCACTGCGGAGGCCGCGCGTGAGTTTGGCCTCCGCCATGTACCGAGCATCAAAACGAACCAATGGGGTACTCCGCTCGTTAGCGATCTGTTTCAACAGGCAGAAACGGTTGGGAGAGGATCCGCCCTCTGCTACGTGAATGCCGACATTCTTCTCTTCGACGACTTTGCGCGAGCGATCGAGCGTGTCTCCGCATGGAGCGATCGTTTCCTGATGGTCGGACGTCGAACCGATCTCGACATCACCGATCCCCTTGCCTTCGAGCACAACTGGGACGCCAATCTTCGTCACCGCGCACAACAGGAGGGCAAGCTGCAGATCGCTCGCAGCATTGACTACTTCGCGTTTTCTCGCGGCCTCTATCCGTCGATGCCGGCGCTGGCGATTGGGCGCTTCTGGTGGGATAACTGGCTGCTCTGGAAAGCGCGTTCAGTCGGCGCGAAGGTTGTAGACGCTTCAAAGGCCGTCATGGTCATCCACCAGAATCACGACTACTCGCACACGACTTACGGTCCGAGCAAAGAAGAGATGATGGCCAGTGACGAGTGCATCCTGAACGCGCGCCTCACATGCGAACAGAATCCGGGCGACTACGACAACGGCTTCTTCTGGCGGTATGCCTACACAATCGACGATGCGACCTACAAGATGACGCCCCATGGGGTGAGCGGAAATCCGCGACATCTTTGGAAGCAGTTCAAACGCTACTGTTCGCGGCCGCTGGGAATGGCAAAGCTCGCCCAACGCGCGTTGTTCTCTTCTCCGCGATCTCCGTCCAGCGCGAGTGTGCCAGACCGCCAGACGACCGCTGAAGTCTCCAATCCCGATTGTCCGATCAAATGAGCGTACCGGGACGCCGTAATTCGTTGCTGGCACAAGCGGCGGCCGAACCCTCTTCTAATTTGTTTCCAAAATGGTTTTTGGGAGCCGGTCAATCAAAGGACCTAGCGACCCGATTTCGAAAGCATCTCTGGCGTATCTTGCGGAGCCCATTTCAAGTCGAGTGGTTCGATGGTCTGCGAATTGAGCTCTACCCTAAGAACGAAATTTGCCGGTCGATCTTCGTAACTGGCATCTACGAACCGAACGAGTTCCGCTTTTTGTCTAGTTTCTTGGGCTCCGGCATGACGGTCATCGATGTCGGAGCCAACATGGGGCTGTACACGCTCTTTGCTGCACGGCGCGTGGGCGAGCAGGGCCGCGTCGTGTCGCTTGAACCAAGCTCCCGCGAATACAGTGCCCTTTTGCACAACGTTGAACTCAATCAGTTCAGGAATGTTATGGCGTTGCCTGTCGCGGCGTCAGATTCGTGTGGCACTCAAGACTTGCTGATAGCAATGTTCGAACGTTCGGGACACAACACACTCGGTAATTTTGGTTATGACACCACCGCCCTTGACCATCGCCAAACCGTACAGACAATAACGCTCGACAGTCTAGTGGACGAAAATGCCTTCGAGCGTGTTGACCTGATCAAGATGGATATTGAAGGCGCGGAACTGGCGGCACTCAAGGGTGCTAGACGCCTGCTGTCGATGTATCGGCCGACCTTACTTCTGGAACTATCTGACCGTGCACTGAAGTATCAAAACGCTACCAGCCAAGAAATTCATTCTTTCCTTTCAGGCGCTGGCTACGTCATTTATTGTTTCGATCCAGATTCGGGGCTGCCCGCACCTCTGCAGGCCAGAGCATACTTCGATTCGGAGAACGTTTTGTGCGTGCCCCAGTCCACTGCCTCATGCGGCACGTTACCGACTTATAGTGGATGAGTACCGCCCCGCTATCCTTAAGACGAGGTACGCCGGTTGTGGTCGATGCGAAGAAGATAGAGTTGGACACAAAGCGCGAATGGCCCAGCATATCGCTCGTGACGCCAGTTTTTAACTCGGCACACTACCTCGAATCGACGATCCAGTCAGTGTTAGGGCAGAATTATCCAAATCTGCGGTATGTGATTGTTGACGGAGGTTCGACGGATGGTAGTGTCGACATCATCCGCCGATATGAAGCACGCCTTACCGCGTGGATAAGTGAGCCTGACCACGGGACCTATGACGCCGTAAACAAGGGCTTCGCGCTGTCTTCGGGCGAAGTTATGGGTTGGATCAATGCCTCCGACTTGCTGCATGTCAACTCGCTGTTCGTGGTAGGCAGTGTTTTCGGTACGTTTCCCGATGTCCGCTGGATTACCGGACGACCCACGACATTGAGCCAGGATGGGTTGCCGACTGCGATTCTTAACTTGCCACGGTGGTCTCGCTATCCCTTTCTCGCCGGCGCGAATCGATACATCCAGCAAGAATCAACTTTCTGGCGACGGGAACTCTGGAATCGGGCCGGCGGCGGCCTGGATCTCCGCTGGGGTTTGGTTAGCGACTTTGAAATGTGGGTTCGTTTTTTTAGACATGCTCGCTTGTACTCGGTCGATGCGTTGATCGGGGCCTACCGGGTTCATCCAGACGCCCAGGGCCTCCAGAATCTTGAAGAGTGTCACCGCATTCAGGACGAGGTCATCGAGAAGGAACTGGATTCGCTGAAGGACGTTGACGCCGTCCGCGCATTGCGCGCGATCGGCAAGTTCGCGACACGAACGCCGCGAATGGCGAAAATCTGGACAAAGCTTGTAATTGGTTCGCTGCGCAGATGGCCCGGAGCCGGAGCGGCACCAGTGATCCGCTATCGAAATAATCGCTTTTTGATGGAAGCGCGGTAGGACCCTTCCGTGGACCTTCCCCCTACTTGATCTTGGCGAAGTCCTCCACGACAAACAGCTGTCCGTGGCGCTCGGCGACGCCGATCCCAACCGAGTTCATATCGGAGTCAAGAATATTGGCGCGGTGATTCGGGGATTGGATGAACTGTTGGTGTGCGCCTTCCGCGCTCGACGACTGCACAACATTCTCGGCGATCCAGCTGAAATGTGCGCCGGCTTTGGTC
>Ga0126371_10000164_pt1 | contig 50464 bp, 49 predicted proteins | sample PanSoiMetaPlot_4_FD_110145 | JGI IMG/M metagenome (GOLD analysis project Ga0126371, IMG submission 110145) | Tropical forest soil microbial communities from Panama - MetaG Plot_4 | ecosystem: Environmental > Terrestrial > Soil > Tropical forest > Bulk soil | place: Panama | collected 2016-02-17
GCTGACACAATACATCCCGCATTCGCGTATTGGATTTCATTGCGCCGAAAACGGTTCTAACTTTCTGCAGCAATATTTCGATTGGCAAGGATTGTCGTTCACGGCACGCTGTGAGATTCCAGAAAACCATATCCATCTGCTACTCTGCCTCAACCATGGACTATCTCTGGACCCCCTGGCGTTACGCGTATGTTACAGGCGCGGAAAAAGCGTCGGGATGCATCTTCTGTGAGGCTCCTAAGGCCGGCGACGATAAGCGCGTAGGAATCGTTTACCGTGGCACTCACTGCTACGTGATCCTCAACACGTACCCTTATACGCCGGGCCACATCATGGTTGTCCCCTATGCGCATCTAGATGAACTCCACAAGCTGCCGCCCGATGCCGCACAGGAAATGATGGGTCTTTCTCAGAGAATGGAGGGTGTTTTACGCCTTCTTTACAAACCGGACGGCGTGAATCTTGGCATGAATATCGGCAAAGCGGCTGGCGCCGGCGTCGCCGGCCACATCCACATGCATGTCCTCCCACGCTGGGTCGCGGACGCCAACTTCGCCAGTGTTATCGGCGAGACCCGCATGCTTCCGGAAACCCTCGACGTCACCTGGAAGCGTATGACCGAGGCGCTGGGGGCCTGAGGTGGCCAAGCGGCGCCGAGGCGCGATACTTCTCATCCTACCAACCGCTCCATCTCCCCTTCCTCGATCACGGGCACCCCAAGCTCTTTCGCCTTGTCCAACTTCGATCCAGCATCATTGCCCGCGACGACGTAGTCCGTCTTCTTGCTGACCGACCCGGAAACCCGCCCACCCGCGTCTTCGATGAGCTTTTTCGCCTCGTCCCGCGAGTACTTGGCTAATGTGCCCGTTAGCACGAAGGTCTTGCCGACGAGTTTCGTGCCGCGTTCGCGCTTCTTCCCAGAGAACGTGAGGCCGGCGTCCCGCAGTCGCTTCACAAGTTCCCGGTTCTTGGGCTCGTGTAGGAACTCCGAAATGCTCTCTGCAATACGCGGTCCAACCTCATTGACCTGTTCCAGCTCTTCCGGGCTCGCATTCATCAGGGCATCCATCGATCCGAATTGCTCCGCCAGAAATTGCGCGGTACGCTCGCCTACCATCCGGATGCCGAGGCCATAAATGACGCGCTCAAGCGGGAGTCTCTTCGATTTCTCGATTTCGTCGAGGATGTTCTGTGCGGACTTGTCCGCGAACCGCTCCAAGCTGACGAGATCCTTCTTGGTGAGGTCATAGATGTCGGCTACGTTCTTAACCAGGCCGCGTTCAATCAGTTGATTGACGAGGGACTCCCCCATCCCGTCAATGTTCATGACACCGCGCGATGCAAAATGCAGGATCGTCCCCAGTAGCTTCGCGGGGCAATTGGCGTTCACGCAGCGGTAATCGACTTCGCCCTCGGTCCTCACGACCTTGGTCCCGCACACCGGGCAGTTCTCCGGCATGTGGAAGGTCTTGTGTCCGCGCGGGTGATCTTTGTCTTCGATCACCTTTGCGACCTTGGGAATCACATCGCCTCCGCGCTCGACCTGCACCCAATCGCCGATCTTTACGCCTAGGCGCTCGATCTCGTCCATGTTGTGCAGCGTGGCGTTGCGAACCGTTGTGCCGCCGATTGGCACCGGCTTCAACATGGCGACTGGCGTTAGTTTCCCCGTGCGTCCGACTTGCACACGAATGTCTTCGATCTGCGTCATGCCGGCGCGGGCTGCGTATTTGTACGCAATTGCCCAGCGCGGCGCCTTGCCCGTGAAGCCCAATTCCTGCTGCCACGAGATCCGGTCCACCTTGACCACAACGCCATCAATCTCATAGGGGAGCGACTCGCGCTTGGCTTCCCAGCCTCCGATGAACTGCCAGACTTCGGTCATGTTCTTCGTGAGTGCGCGGTTCTGGTTCACCTTGAAGCCCGCGGCGTTGAGTGCTTCGAGCGTCTCCCAGTGACGCTCAAAATAAGTACGCCCATCGCGCAGAAGGATGTAAGGAAAGTAGTCGAGCCGCCGCTGGGCGGTAATGCTGGCGTCGAGCTGACGAACGGTGCCGGCCGTGGCATTGCGCGGATTCGCGAACAGGCTCAGTCCCTTCGCCTCACGGTCTTCGTTCATCTTTTTGAAGGCCGCGACGGGCATGAGCAATTCCCCCCGCACTTCAAAATTCTCGGGAATGCCCGATTTCTTCAGCTTTTCTTTTGAAATTGTCAGCGGGATCGATCGCACCGTGCGAATGTTCAGAGTGACATCCTCACCGATCGTGCCATCGCCGCGCGTGACGCCGCGCGCCAATCTCCCGCCTTCATAGATGAGCGCCAGAGACATGCCATCGAGTTTCAGTTCGCAGACATAATCAACTTCTTTCCGTCCGCTGAGTTCATGCACGCGCCGCTCCCAGGCGCGCAGCTCGTCCTCGTTGTAGGTGTTATCGAGCGACAGCATCGGCGAGGAATGAGCGACTTTGACTACGCCTTCTCGAGGCTTACCGCCGACCCGCTGCGTGGGCGAGTCCGGTGTAATCAGATCCGGGTGCTCGGCTTCCAGTTTTTTTAACTGCTCAACCAGCTTGTCAAAATCGAAATCGCTGATCTCCGGACTGTCCAGCACGAAATATTGGTATTCGTGGTGCCGAATCTGGTCGCGCAGATCCTCGCTCTGCTTCTTGATGTCTTTGGTCGCAACAGCCATAGCGCAGAAGATTATAGTCGTGAGAGGAACGCTGCGCTCGGTACGCGGACTTCTCGAAATGCTTCACAAAATCGTTCTAGAAACACCGCGTCTGGTCCTCCGGGAATTTATTCCGGAAGACACAGAAGCGTTGGCTCGCGTCATCTGTGATGCCGAGACCATGCGTTTCTATCCCGTTCCGTTCAATCAGTCCGATGTGGACCAGTGGATCGTCCGCAACCTGCGCAGATACGAAGAAAACGGGCACGGCTTATGGGCGGTGGAGTTGAAGGCGAAACATGAGTTGATCGGCGACTGCGGGATCACCCTGCAGGAAGCGGACGGCGAACTTTTGCCGGAGATTGGTTATCACTTGCGCCGCGATCAATGGGGCAAGGGATATGCTACGGAGGCCGCACGTGCATGCCGCGATTACGGCTTCGACCGCCTGGACGTGAACGCGTTGATTTCTTTGATCCGACCCGAGAATGTTCCGTCATGGCGAGTTGCTCAGCGAAACGGAATGACGATTTGGAAAGAAATCACGCGCATGAATTGGCGGCATTATGTCTACCGGGTCACGCGCGGGGAGTGGGAAAAGTTAGGCGATCACCCATGACCTGAGAATCTAACGACGATTCTTCACACCAGATCTTCCATCTTCAGGGTGTTCGCCCCACCCTTCCACGACGCATCGAACTGTTTCTGGATGAAGCTCGCATCGTATTCGCGGCCCTGTTTCTTCAAAGTTTGCTCGAGACCATAAAGCGAGCGCGGATTGCGCGGATTTCGGTCGAGGTCTTCCCGGAATGTCTTCTCAGCCGCTCCGTTGTCGCCTTTCAGAAGCAGAGCCGCGCCGAGCGATTCGCGCACTGGGAAGAACCAGTCCGACGGCTCGTCGTACTTGAGTGTGTCTTGAATGGCGACCGCTTCGCGTAGCATCGCGATCGAGCCATCAGAGTCCTTCTTTGCTTGCGCAATCTTTGCGCCCAATACGTTCTCGGCGATCTTCAAAACATCCCTCGCTTTATTGTTCACAGGCATCGCGAATGGAACGTCTTCCGGAGTAGCTTTCTCAGCCTCAGCCACGATCCTGTACTCAGCCTCCGCTTCGCGGACCTTGCCTTTGCCTGCGTAGGCCATGCCGCGGGCAAAATGCCAAAACACCGTCGTGATCTTCATCTCGGGATCAGGCTGCTTCATGGCGAGGATCGAGTCCCATTTGTGAAAACGCACGTCGACCGCAATGGGGATCGTCATGAAACCTTCCAGTGGCGGCATTTCTTTCACCCCTGGCGCCACGTGAGTTGCCAGCAGATCCGCATTCTTTTTCGCCTCCGCATAATTCCCATTCATCGACGCGCACATCGCGATGAAGTGGAGGTTGTGGCTGTAATACATCATCGGGTAGATGCCCTGCACGCCACTTGCCTTGATGTACGCCCGATCGACGATCGCGGCCTCCTGATTCGTTTTCACCGCCGCTTCGTAGTCTCCGGTGCGGATATAGACGTGTGCCGGCATATGCACCAGATGGCCCGCGCCCGGAGCCATCGCCGCCAGTTTGTTGGCCTCCGCCAACGCTCGTTCAGGGTTGCGTGATGCTTCTACCGAATGAATGTAGTAATGAATCGCGCCCATGTGGTCGGGATCGCGCTTCAGTACAGATTCAAGGGTCGCAACGATTTCTTCGGTTCCTTCCTCCGGCGTACCGTCGACATGCCACAATCCCCACGGATGCAGGTTCATCCCGGATTCGGCAAACAACGTCGCCGCATCAAGGTCATCCGGAAAATTCTTCACCACCTCGCGCATCGCGTCGCGATAATCTTCGGCCGCTTTTCTGCGATCGGCTTTCGGATCGGCGGGAAAGCGCTTCGCCATGGCGTTGATGTACGCCTGCTCGTTCGCCGGCGCAGACGACGAAAGCTCTACTGCCTTCTGAATCGCCTCGTGCGCGGCCTGGAAACGATCATCGCTTGCTGGATCGTTATAGTTCGGACCCACCGCCTCAGCGATTCCCCAGTAAGCCATCCCAAGTTGCGGATCGAGCACTGCGACTTGCTTGAAAGAACGAGCCGCCTCATCGTGATTGAATGCGAAGATCAATCGCAGCCCCTGATCGAAGAATTGCTGAGCTTGCGCATTCTTGGTCGAGACTGGATGGTGCAGGGTGCCGATGCCGGTCATCAGGGCTGCCGGCTTTTCAGCGGGTGCAGAATGAGCATCGTGGGTTTGCGCGATCACTGCTACCCAAGCGCACAAAACGAGCAGGACGGAGCTCATCTTCCTCATCGATTCCTCCAGATTCTTACTTGAAAGGGCCCAACGACGTTCCAATCGGGGGATGGAACGGTTCACGCCACGAAACACACCCCAAAGTTGTTAACAGCTTAGTAAAAGCCCGCGCTGCAGGCAATAGGACCTCGGACTCCTGATAAGCTGTGGTCGCTGTTCCCAGCGGAGAAGATCATGCCCAAGGCCGCCTCTACTACACCATTCGTACTTTCGGCGGCGCTTTTGAACGCCTTTGAGATCAACGATCGCATTAACCAATACATGATCGACAACTTGCCCGCCGAAAGCTGGCGTGCCGAACCACCGAACGGTAAAGGGCGCGAGATCGCGGCGATTGTCGCCCATATGCACAACGTACGTGTGATGTGGCTCAAAGCGGCCGCCCAGGGCAGCCAAGTCCCAGATCAAGTTGACCGCCACTCCGTAAATCCACCCCAGGCCAAAAAGGCCCTCAATCAGAGCCGGGATGCCTTGCTCGCATTGATGAAGGCCGCGATTGAGACCGATGGACGAGTGAAAAGCTTCAAGCCCGACGTAGCGGCGTTCTTCGGATACCTGATCGCTCACGACGCCCACCATCGCGGTCAGATTGCAATGCTCGCGCGCCAGGTCGGACATCCCCTGCCTCAAAAAGCGATGTTCGGGATGTGGGAGTGGGGAAGTCGCTAAACTCTCATCAGCATGCGAAAGGCGGCCCTTCTCTACAACGCGCGGTCCGGCGGACGACGCAAGCATCGCAAGTCCGATCTTCAGCAAATCCAACAGGTGCTGGCGGCCGCCAAGGTGGATGCCGTCCTCGTCGTCACGCAATCAAGCATCGATGCGGCGGATCAGGCGCGTAAAGCCATTGCAGAAGGCTGCGACACCGTCTTCGCGTGCGGTGGCGATGGCACCGTTCACGATGTGCTCCAAGCGATTGCCGGAACACGAGTCGCTTTGGGCGTCGTCCCGATGGGAACCGCGAACGCCCTTGCCCACGATCTCCACCTTCCTTTAGAACCCGCGAAAGCCGTGAAGGCTGTCATCGAAGGCCAAGCACGGCGCATTGCGGTTGGCCGGGTGCAAGTGCGGGGCCTCGACGGCAACCCGACTACTCGCTATTTCACCGTCGCCGTTGGCGTGGGTGTCGATGCGCACTTGTTCTATAAGCTCCATGCTGGCGTTAAACAGCGCATGGGGATGGCAGCGTACTACCACAAGGCCTGGCATCTCTGGTTCACGCACAGCATGGAAAGATTCGTGGTCTCGTGTGGGAATGAAGGCATGTCATCGGAGCGGGCCGACGTCACGGAAATGCTCGCCGTTCGCATCCGCAATTTCGGCGGAGCCTTGCAAGAACTGGCACCCGGAGCCTCGCTTGAACGGAACGACTTGCGGGTGGTGACTTGCCGCAGTTCCAGCCGGCTTGCTTATCTCAGCTACGTCACGCGAAGCCTCTTGCGCGCCAACTGGAGTGTTCCTGGCGTGGAGTTGGCTTACAGCGAGAAGGTTCGCTGCGATTACGGCCCTCGAAATGCGAACGCGTTGACCGAAGCGAACCGAGTCTACGTCGAGGCAGACGGCGAACTGGTAGGAACGTTACCCGCTGAAGTCACCATCATCCCCGATGCGTTAACTCTGCTGGCACCGCGGCCTAGGAACTGAGTCCAAGGAAGGCGGTCTGAAAAACCCGGTTGAGGTTACGCCCCGAACTGTCGCAGGTGATGGTCCATGTGGAGGTAGCCCCATCGCATCCAGTCTCGGTCGCTCAGCATGCCGAACATCGGATGAGGCTGCCACGCAAATTCGCGCGGCTGACGTGTAAAGCGCTCAATCAGCTTCAGAAGATCCGCCCGGTCCTGCTCAAACTGCGTGGGCTTGGATCCACCTACCTCTGCGTCGACCTCAGGACGCGTCTGCAAGCCACGGGGCCATGCCAGTGGCAAGTCCAGCGCCACCCACTTAACGAACCGTTGCGGCATCGGGATAGGCGTTACCGAGATGCGTTCAGTCTTCCAGGGTTTTTCGCCCATCGTGACGCGGAACGAATCACTCAAATGACAGATCATCTGATGCACGCTCATTCGTCCCCATTGGCGAGAGCTGGAGAGCTGAATTCTGCCGAGTCGCTCGACCATCCTTTGCTTGTCGGATGGGTTCGATAAGGTTGCCTTGGCCATCGCAGAAAACGCACTTGCAAGAGTTAATAGTTCAAGTTTACCGGGAAACGCCCGGACAATGTATCCTCAGTCTGCGTACAGGAGCGTCGAGCAAGCTTGGAGCCTGTCACACACTTTCTTACCGGCGCGTGCCTGGGGCGCGCCGGCTTCAACCGCAAAACTGCGTTCGCGACCGTGACCATGACCCTCGCGGCCGAGGCGCCTGATCTCGACGTTTTCGGAGGCTTTCGTGGCCGCGTGTTCGCCTTCGCCCACCATCGCGGGTTCACCCATTCCTTTCTCGGCTTGATCCTCGTTTCTCTCCTCGTGGTTGGATTCATGTACCTCATCTGGCGTGTTCGAGGACGCAAGACGAAATACCCAAACTTAGCACCGCGGTGGGGACTACTCTTTCTCTTCGCCTACATTGCCGGGCTGAGCCATATTCTGCTCGATTTCACTAATAACTACGGCGTACGGCCCTTCTGGCCGTTCTCGGAACGCTGGTATTCGTGGGACATCGTCTACATCGTCGAGCCTGTGATCTTCATCGCCGTGATCCTGGGGCTCACCGTACCCAGCCTGGTGGCTCTGATCAACGAAGAGATTGGCGCGCGGCAAAAAGGTCCCAAGGGACGTTGGGCCGCAGTAACGGCTCTTGTTGTGGTGGTCCTGCTATGGCTGGTGCGCGATTACGAACATCGGCGGGCGGTCAATGCTCTCGAGGCTCGTACCTACAATCAGGCTGACCCCATCCGCGTGGCCGCCTACCCATCCATGCTGAACCCGTTTTTATGGCGTGGCGTGATCGAGGCCCAGGGCTTCTTCGCGCTCGCGGATGTCGACTCTTTAAAGCCCGATGTCGATCCCGGCGGCAACCTCGACATACGCTACAAGCCCGAGGAAACGCCCGTCACACTTACCGCCAGGAACTCCTATCTCGGGCGCGCCTATCTCGATTGGGCAAAATTTCCCATTACCGAGACGGAGCCAATCTCCGATGGTCGCTACATCGTTCGCTTTGAAGACCTTCGCTTCGAGCAGCCTGGCGCTCCCGCCGGTCGTAAGCCTTTAAGCTGTGGGGTGGAGGTCAGCCACGACCTGAAAATTCTGAACCAATTCTTTGGACAGAACCCGCAACCGCCGGACTGAATGGGCTTGAGTCGGAGAGGCGACGCGTTGTCCTTGCAAGAGAATTCAGGACGGGCGGCCAAACTTGACGCCACCGTCCGGGCGCGCAACAATCGTGGATCAGCTTCTTCTGAGGTGGTCATGCTGGCTTACATATTCGTTGCTTTCGCCATCGCCGTTCGATTCATGCCGCATCCGCTGGCATTTACTCCGGTAGGTGCGTCGTTGCTGTTCTTCGGCGCTCGCGGGCCTAAGCGTCAGTGGTGGGTTCCCCTGGTCTTGCTGGCGGCGTCAGACGTGATTCTGACCAAACTCGTGTATGTCTTCCCGTTCTCTTGGGACCATTTCGTGACCTGGGGTTGGTACGCGGCCATCCTGTGGCTTGGCACAACATTGCGCGAGACGAAGACTCCTTTGCCGATTCTCAGCGCCTCCCTGGCTGGTTCGGTCTCGTTCTATGTGATCAGCAACTTCGCAGTGTGGGGCGCATGGGACATGTATCCGCACACGTTCAGCGGATTGATGGCCTCCTATGCGGCGGGGATTCCGTTCTTCCGCCGCGGAATTGCCGGCGACATTCTATTCACCAGTGTCATGTTCCTGGTTCCCGTAATCCTGCATGCAATTGCCGAGGCGTCGAACAAGTCGGGCGACCACATCGCTGCGGCGTAGAATATCTCTCTGAAATTTGAAAGGAAGGGCCGGTCCAATGTGACTGGCCATTTTTCTTTCCGTTCGATCAGCCCCGAACTAGCTCCCGGCGCTTGTACCCGAAGAAAGCGGCGATGGCCCCTCGCGACTTCTCCGTTTCCTCCAGATGAAGAATACGAGAACCGCTGCAATACATGCGCTGGTCAACACCCACCACCCGTGCCGACGCAGAATTGCACCTACCAATGCCACGAACTGCGGCCCGAACTTGATGGTCAGGACAGACAAAATGAAAAAGCGCACGAATCGCCCAGCGAAAATCGCCGCGAGAAAGTGGCTCAACCTCATCTCGAACGCCGACGCTGCCAGCACGAACAACTTGAAAGGTGTTGGCGGAGGCAGCATCGCCGGAAACATCAGCGCCCAGAATTCATGCTGCTCGAATGACGCGTGAATGCGATTAAAGCGCTCCTCGGAAAGGCGCTTGCGAAGGACGGTCTCGCCGCCGAAGTATCCGATCGCATACACCACTAGGCTACCCAGCGCGGACCCCGCCGAAGCCATCAACACGTAAAAGATAAAACTTGATGGATGGTAGTAGACGTAGCCTGCAACGACGGCATCCACGGGCATTCCGAACAGTGATCCGTCTACTGCCGCAATCGCCAGAACGCCCCAAGGGCCGAGGGGTGCAAGGGTCTTGAAAATCCAGGCCGTGTACTTCGTCAGAATGGTTTTGATGGAATGCAAGCGGAGCTACAAGTGTACACGCAGAGATGCGCACAGCCGGACCGGCGCAGTAACGATCACAAGCGAATTCTAGTGCACGAACCGCCTTCCTAGTCGTGCTTGGTATTTCCAGCAAGAACCCGCAGCGCGTGAGGAATTACATCAATGACTGCCTCAAGCGACTCCACAGCGCCTTTCGGCTTGCCAGGAAGGTTGAGAATCAGGGACTGGCCGCGAACTCCGCAGACCGCACGGCTGAGAACAGCGAACTTTGTCGACTTCGCGCCCTCCGCCCGCATCCGTTCGGCAATGCCATCGAGCAGCCGATCGCAAACCGCGCGCGTTGCTTCTGGCGTTACGTCGCGTTTAGCAATCCCAGTTCCGCCCGTGGTTACGACGAATCGCACCTCAACACTCAAACGAACCAGAATCTCGCGGATGGCCCCTTCCTCGTCAGGAACGATCGCTCGCGAGACCACGCGGAAATTTTTCTTTTCGAGAGCATCGGCTACCGCGGGTCCGCCCAGATCAGCGCGCTCTCCACGTGAGGAAGAATCGCTGACAGTGACCACGGCCGCAGTCAGCTCAGGTGTCGAGGAGGACATCTTCTTCCTCGGCCTTTTCGCTGCCACCGTCGCGGTTCGCTTCGTCGAGCAAGCGCAGGCCTTCCATCAGCAATCCTTGCGTGTTGAGCTGGGTGCTCGTCTCCGTCGTCTTGCCTTCGAAGTTGAGCTCGAAATTACCGCCCGTCCAGCGCAGAACCTTAAACACTGCCTGGTCGCCCTTGAGGCTCCCGTAAACGGCATGAACAACTTGCCCCTGATCAAAGTAGACATCGCACTTTTCGTCGTCGCGCGTGAGCGAGAGCAAACAGCTCTTGCGGCCCATTTCGAGCGACTGCATCAGGTCGATGACGTTCATTTGCGCGAGGCTGCCGCGGAGAACCCCATCCGAGGGCGCGGCTTTGGTCATCTTTTCCAGCGCAATCTTGTCGATCACGCGCTTGATCCGGCGGGTGGCTTCTTTTAGAAAGAAGGGCTTTTCGACAAAGTCATCCACCGGATCCTGTTGCGAGAGACGTTCGGTGATGTCGGACTTCGAAGCCAGGATAATCGCGGAAAAATTCGCCGTGGCCGGCCGACTGCGCAGCTTCTCAATCAACTGTCGTCCATCCATCCCGGGCATGCGGTAGTCGGTGACCAGCAGATCGGGAGGATCGTCGACGGCCTTCAGGAGTGCGTCGGCCGCGTCTCCTGCGGTGTTGACTTGTCCCAGCGTTGCAAGTGACTGCTTCAGCATCCCCACGATCATGGGATTGTCGTCTACCAGCAGCACTTTGACATTACTCGACATGCTCGATTACGGTTTCTTGCGTTTCCGCGCGTAGTCGCCGCTTTTGCCGCCCGACTTGCGCTCCAGAATAATCTCGCGGATTTCGATGCCCTTGTCGAGAGCTTTGCACATGTCGTACACGGTCAGGGCCGCGACGCTGGCCGCGACCAGCGCCTCCATCTCCACGCCCGTCGCAGCCGTGGTGATAACTTTTGAAGCGATAGCGACGCCATTCTCGCACAGGCGCATATCCACAGCAACGTGCGCCAGCGGCAGAGGATGGCACATCGGAATGAGATTTGAGGTTTGCTTGGCCGCCATGATCCCGGCGATTTTCGCGACTTCGAGCGGATCGCCTTTAGGATTTTTGGGCAGCGCCGATAGCACCTCGGGCCTCATCGCGACGAACGCGCTGGCCTCAGCTTCACGCTTGCTGACATTCTTGTCGCTGACATCGACCATACGCGCCTTGCCGCTGTGGTCGTAATGAGAGAGTCGCTTGGGCATCAAAAGCTTTATCTTACAGTGCCAACCAAAGGTTGCAACGCTTCGTGGTTCAAAGTTTCAGGGGGGTGAGTCTTAACTCGATCGGCGGAAGTCGATAACTTGAAACACTAAAACTCTGTTCACCTCAACATCACCGCAACCCACTCCCCAGCTGCAATTCGCTCGCGGTCCGGTGGAATTACGATGTAGCAATTCGCTCGAGCCGTGGCCGCAACATCACCGGAGCCATGCCAGCGCGCAAGTTCGACTTGACACTGTTCGAACTCTCCGGACAACAGACCCGGCAGGAATCGCTTCAGACCGGTTTTCGTTTTGATCTCCGACTTCAGCCGGGCATGAAGAAAAGTTAGAGGCGCAGGGCTGGCACCCTCCAGAGCCTGCAACAACGGCTTGGCAAACAGCTCGAAGGTAACCATCGTAGACACGGGATTCCCGGGCAAGCCGAAAAAATACTTCCCTCTCGCTCTGCCAAACACGATCGGCTTCCCCGGCTGAATCTGCGCGCCGGTAAAGAGAAACTCCGCACCGAATTCCTCGAGCACCTGCTCCACCAGGTCGTACTTGCCCATCGAGACGCCGCCCGTCAGCAGCAACAGATCGCTTTGCAGCCCCTGTGCAATCAGTGTCCGCAAGCTCGACACTTCGTCACGAGCAATACCCAGAAGTTTCGGCTCGCCCCCAGCCTCCCGCACCTGCACCGCCAGGGAGTAGCTGTTCGAGTTCCGGATCTGACTCGGGCCTGGCCGTTCACTGATTCCAACCACTTCATCGCCCGTTGACAGAATGGCCACGGCCGGGCGGCTGAACACAACGACATCTGTTTTTCCGACAGACGCCAACGCGGCAGTCTCGCTGTATCCAAGTTGTGTCCCCGGCTCAAGTAGCACCTGTCCCTTTCTTGCTTCCGAGCCCGCCGGAACAATGTTGTCTCCAGCACCTACAGCGCGTGTCACGAGCACGCGATTTTCGGAGACCGATGTGTACTCGACCATCACCACAGCGTCGGCGCCAGCCGGAGCCGGTGCCCCAGTCATGATGGCAGCAGCCTGTCCCACGCGAACTTCAACGGACATATCGGTCGCGCCCGCTTTGATCTCTGCAATTACATCCAGTGTCGCGGGAAGCTGTGCCAGATCGGCCGAATGCACTGCGTATCCATCGCGCATCGCGCGACGGAAAGGCGGAAAATCGCGGTCTGCAATGACTGGCTCCGCAAGAACCCTTCCACTGGCGGTCAACAGATCCACGGTTTCGGTACCGCGGGGGCGCACTTGGGCTGCGTGCTGTTCGACGCTGCGTCGAGCCTCTTCGAAGCTCAGAACCACAGGTTGCTGTGGGAGTGCGGCCATGCCGCCATGATACGGGGAGAAACCCAGAAAGTTAAAACTCGCGAGGAGCAGATTCGGATCTATGGTTTTGGAAGATTGACGAGAAGTTTCGCGCGAACAGGTATACGAAACGTGATGTGATTTAGCTTTTGCAGACGACCGACGAGTGCAGTCGCTACTTCGCCAACTCCTGTCCCAACACGGCCGCGTTGCTGGCAAACGATACGCCCGTTTCCAGATCAACGAGCCCGGCGCGGACCAGCTTCGCGATTTCGCCGTCAAAGTACTGCATGCCATCGGCCTCGCCACTTTTGATCGCATCGAGCAGTGTCTTGCCGTCGTGTTCGCCCTTCTCGACAAACTCGCGCGTCCGCCCATTCGATTTCAGGATCTCGAACACTGGCAATCGTCCACTGCCGTCGGCACTGGGAATTAATCTCTGCGAAATCACAAACCGGAACGATTTCGCGAATCGTTCGCGGATCGTCTTCTGCTCCTCCGGAGCAAAACTTCCTACAATCTTCTCGACCGTCTTCGAGGTATCGATCGTGTTGAGCGTGGAGAAAACGATCAGCCCCATCTCCGCGGCTTCCAGCACCATCTCGATCGTTTCGCGGTCGCGCATTTCCCCGACAAAGATCACTTTGGGCGCCTGCCGCAGTGCCGCGCGCAAAGCTCCAGCGAAATTGGGTGTGTCACTATGCAATTCGCGCTGATGGATCGTGGACCGCTTGTGATTGTGGAGGAACTCGATCGGATCTTCGATCGTGATGATGTGGTACTCCCGGTCGCGGTTGATACGATCCAGCAACGCCGCCAGCGTCGAACTCTTTCCCGAAGAAGTCGGGCCTGTCACCAGAACGATTCCGTTGCGCAGGTTAGCAACGTCGCCCAGGTGCGCCGGCAGGTGCAATACCTCAAACTCCGGGATCGCCGTCGGAATCACGCGCATGACCACCGCACAGCTGCCGCGCTGGATGAACGCATTCACCCGGAAGCGCGCCAGACCTGGCAGTCCATAGGAGATGTCGCAAGAGCCCTGTTCGCGCAGGGTATTGATCGCCTGCTGATTGTTGCCGATCAAGTCAGCGGCTATGCGGCGTGTATCGTCGGCTGAAAGCGACGACAGCCCCTCCACCTGCACGGGAACCAGCTGTCCGTAGACCTCAACCTGTGGCGGTCGTCCCGGCGAAAAGATCAGGTCGCTGACCTTCTCCGACGCGCGCAACATCGCGGCCAGCAGCGCTTGCGTGGGAACAGCACCGGCGCCGTGAACCCCTTCCAGGGCGACAGAAATCGGGGCAATGCCCGGGGATGCCATCTCGCACTCCCTCACACTTACAAGAAATTCCTGTCCACAGAGGAGAAAAGAACCGCAAATCCGGGGGGAGATCTGCCTTCAACTGTAGCGCGACAGGCAGCTTCCGCGAAGGACGGAAGGTAGGTGCCCCTTAGTAACCACACGGCGGTTACTTCCCCGAGAGACCCTTCGCGGTTTCAACCGCAAACCTGCGCAAGCGCAGCGTCTCGGCAAAAAAGAAAGGCGGCGCGGAGGCCGCCCTCTGGACCATTCGACCACGCCTATTTCTTGGTAGCGGTCTTTTGCTTCTTGAAGCCTGTCTCGACGTTGGCCCCGATGCTGGCCAGCATATCCTTCGCAGGCTGGGCATATGTTCCAGTCGGCGCCAGTTCCAGATACTTGTTAAAGGCGTCGGCCGTGCCATCGGGAGCAACCATCTTGTCGCCCTTGAGCGTGGCCTTGCCGATCATGTTCACGCCCTTCCAGTAATAGGCGTCCGCCTTGGTTGGATCAGCGGCGATCACTTTGTCGAAAGCCGCGATTGCGTCATCCACTTTGCCAGCGTTGGTCAGTACCGCCCCGATATTGAATTCGTATTGCCCGGCGCGTGCGGGGTCGAGCTGTGCCGCCTTGTTGTAGTTCGTCACGGCGTCATCGATCTTGCCCGACTTCGCATAAACCTCGGCCAGATTGTTGAAGTAGGCGGCCAGCTTCGAGTTCGCCTCCGTGTCCTTCGGATCCGGATTAGCCGTCTTCAGGTCAATGGCCTTCTGATAATTCGTCGCCGCCGCTTCGTACCGTTTCTGTTTTTCGGCCGGATCCGTCTGCTTCGGTGCCGATAGACGGTAATAGTCCGCGAGCTTGAAGAAGAGCAAATCGCGTGTTGCATCGATCTGTACGGCCTCATTCATGGTGCTGATCGCGGTTTCGAAGTCGCCGGCGTCCGCGGCTGTCTTCGCTGTCGACAACTTTTCATTCAGATTCTTAACCGTATTCTGTTCTTTTTGATTTTTGGCCTGAGCCTCCTGCTGGGCCTTAAGCTGTTCCGGAGTCAAGCCTTGCCCTTGGGCTTGGGCTTGCTGCTCTTTCTTCAGGTCGAAGTCCTGCGTCAGCTCATCCAGTCCGACTTGAACGCCGTTGTAGTGGAACAACTCTTTCCCATCCGGACCCAAAAGCGTCGCTTTGTATTTGCCCGGGGCGATGCCCAGCGAGAAGTATTCACCCTTCTTGTTGAGCTTCAACGTATATTTGCGGCCGGTATCCAGGCTCAGCCACTCGACTGTTCCCTGTGTAATCGGTTGTCCACTGGAGTCACGGCACACGCCCTTTACCGAACCCGTCGCCTGCGCGAAGACCGGCGGAACACACAGTCCCAACAGCAGCGCCACGAGTGCTACCCATGCCAAGCGTTGTTTCATTGTTAGCCTCCCGGCTGGTTCAAAAATTCATCGCACCACTGGACTGCCGACTCTCGTTCTTCCCGAAATCAGCAATCTCAAATCTCTATTCAGGCTGCATTTCAGCCCGCCGACTGCACGGTTGAAATCGTCTCTGCGTACGGAATCGGATCTCTCGATCCGGCCTGTTCAAATGCGCGCAGGCGCAACACACAGCTGTCACAGACGCCGCAAGCGCGATCATCTCGGCTATAGCACGACCACGTTAAATCCAAGGGTGCGCCCAGTTCAAGGCCAAGGCTCACAATCTCATGTTTGCGCATCGCGATGAGCGGCGTCACAATCTGGATCTTCCCGTCCTTGGTTCCCGTGCGGATCACCTGATTGAAGGCTTCGTAATACGCAGGACGGCAATCCGGATAGCCGGAGCTGTCCTGCTCCACCGCGCCAAGATAGATCTTTTCCGCGCCCAGAACCTCAGCCCAACTCACTGCTACCGACAAGAAATGTGCGTTTCGAAATGGCACATACGTCACAGGGACGTCGTGTCCCACCGCGTGAGACTCCGGCACCGCGATATTTGGATCGGTCAGCGCGGATCCACCGATCGTGCGCAATGCTTCGTTCCGAACGAGTAGTCGGTCTCGGATCCCGAGTCGGTCGCACACCCCTAAAAAAGCTCTCCGCTCGCGTTCCTCGGTGCGCTGGCCATAACTGATATGCACCGAGGCCGCATCGTAGTCGCGCGCAGCCAGGGCGGCACACACGCATGAATCCATCCCCCCGCTCAGCAGCACGACCGCGCGTTGTCTTGTTTCCACCATAAAGTTAGATGCACGGAGACGGGCGAAAACCTGCTTAGATTCCGGAATCAAGGCGGGGAAGCCTTAATCACCCGATGACCCGATTTTCCGATCACCCGATTTCCTACACGCCCTTCACGGCCGGATCCCAGATGAATTTATGGATCTGAAGTCCGAGCCTCGCAGGAATTTCGTCCGCCAGCATCCATTCAGCCAGCTGCTGAGGATCGAGAAGGCAGTGCGAAGCGTCCCGGGCACCATTCGCGTCTTTCCGAAATGCCGGCGAGAACAATACCGCATTTACCCGATCTGATAAACGGTGACGGGCGGCGAATTCCCGGGCAAATTCATAATCCTCGCGGTCACTGATCACAAACTTCACCTCATCATGCCGCTGCAGACAGTCAAGATTGCTCATATCAAAGGTGTCTGGCTCGCCTGAATGCGGACACTTCACATCGACAATCTTGATTACGCCCGCTGGGACCTGTGTCAGTGGACGCTCTCCGCTGGTTTCAATCAGGACCTTGTACCCCTCATCCAGCAGGCGCTGCATAAACGGGACAAGTTCGCGCTCCTGCAGCATCGGCTCGCCGCCCGTAATTTCTACCAGGCCGCCTTTCGGGCTGAGTCGCCGAACTTCCTTGAAGACCTCTTCCGGAGATTTTCGCTGGCCACCCGTGAACGTGTACTCACTGTCGCACCACGAACAACGCAGGTTGCAGCCGGTCAATCGCACGAACACACATGGCAGACCCGTGTGCGTCGACTCACCCTGCAACGATTTGTAGATTTCGGTGATTTGCATCTGTTAATCGGGCAAATTGGCGATGGGTCATCTGGCGCACAATTCCAACCGCCTGCAGATTCGGTAGCTCGATGGCTGGGCAGATGGCCAGCTGGTCCGATCACCCGATCCGCTGCTACTCGCTGTATTTCGCAGTCGTCGTGTCCGTCTCGAAGATCGTTACATCCCGCACGAACACGCGGCCATTCGTAGTGCTCTTCAGGCGCCCGTTGGTTTCATCGTAAAAATACTTGGCCAGATTTTCGGCCGAGGGATTCAGCTCCGTGAAGGGAGCAATATCGTTAATCATCTGGTGATCGAGCCGCTCGATCACGTGTTTCATCACATCCCGCAAATCTTTGAAGTCGAGCAAAAGCCCAGCCTTATCCAACTCCTTCCCGGCCAGCGTGACTCGGACCTTGTAGTTATGTCCGTGCGGGTTCTCACACTTCCCTTTGTAATTGCGCAGGTAGTGTCCTGCCGCGAACGTATCCTCGACGGTTACCTCGTACATGAATCCCCCGGCGGAGCCACAACCACACAGTCGCTCGCGCACCCCTGACTAACCCACTATTTTACCGGATGCTGCGATACAATCCTTCTCAACACTTCCCTCCGGCCCCCAGCGCTCGCTAGCGAGCGCCAATTGCGACGGTTTCCATGAATGTCCTCCTGCTGTCCATGCCGGATTCCTTCGAGCACATGCCCACGGTCGCCATCCGCATGCCCAACGGTGGCCTGAGCTCCATTGCCGGCAACATCGATCCCCATCACCGCGTCGCCATTGCTGATCTTGTGCTGGTTCAGAAGAACGTTCGGGCGACTCTCTTCCGCCTGATGACGGAATTGGATCCCGACGTGGTGGGTCTGTCAGTGATGACCTTCCAGCGCCGCACTGCTTCTCGCATCGTCGAACTACTGCGCGCACGGAAGCCCTCTCTGCGTATCGTCGCGGGCGGCTACGACCCGAGTCTCGCGCGCGAAGCATACCAGGCGATGGCGGTGGACTTCATCGTGCGCGGCGAAGGCGAACTCACGTTCCGCGAGCTGTTACGCACTCTCGAAGGGGATAGAAGCTTCGAAAAAATATGTGGCCTTTCCTACCGCGATGGCGACCGTTGGATTCACAATCCGGATCGTCCGGTCGGCGGGCTCAAAGACGGCGAGATTCGTCCGCCCAACCGTGCAGCTCGCGTTTTGCGCGGTTACACGCTCCTAGGCCGGCCCGTCGATGTGGTCGAGACGTCGCGTGGCTGTACCTACGATTGCAGTTTTTGCTCAATTATCGAAATGCGCGGGCGCAACTTCCACACCTACAACTTTCGGCGCGTCCTCGACGATATCCGCGATGCTCGAGACCGAGGTGCCCGCACGATCTTTCTCGTTGACGACAACATCATGCTCAACGTTCGACGCTTCGAGGGACTCTGTCACGCGATCATCGAGGCCGGCCTGCATAAGCTCGACTATTTTTTGCAAGCCATGACTTCGCCAATCGCGATGCACGGCGAGACGCTCGCGCCGCTGATGCGGCAGGCCGGATTTCGCTACGTGTTCCTGGGCATTGAAAACATCCTCGAGTCGGATCTCCAGTTTCTGCGCGCCTCGGCGAAGAATACAGCGCGCGAGAATGGCCACCACGAGGGAAACGCGACCCTACGCGCGATCGATTATCTGCATCGCCATGGGATGTATGTAGTCGGAGGACTGATCGTCGGCAATCCCGATGACACGCGCGAATCGATCGAAGCCAATCTTGCGTTCGCTCGTCAGTACGTCGACTGGCCCTATATCCAGCATCCCACGCCATACCCGCGTACACCAATGACCAACGATTTCCAGGAGCGCGGCTTGATCATGAACGACCATCTCGAAGAGTACGATGGCACGACCGCGATCGTAAGAACCCACCACATGGAAGCCGATGAAGTTGAATTTCTGCGCTGGAAGGCGGAGCGCTGGATGAAGGTTCGCCACATGCCCGTGGCGTTTCGGCACGACCCATGGTTTGTACTGACTCATGCCCCACAGATGATGGCGCATACATTCCGCGGCAGCACCTTACGCTCGATGCTCGGACTGGAAGAAGAGATCAGCGCTTTTCAACGTTACAAGTCGATTCGCCGGCAGGAACGGGAATATGTGTGAAGCGCCGACTTACCCGGGAATGACGGGAAATCCCCCTCTCAGGCACGCGCCAGCGCGCGAAAGATCGCGACCGGGCCAAGCATTCCAACCGCTATCCCATAGCCAAGATCCGCCCAAACAATACGAGCAAAATTCAGCACGTACAGCATCCCAATCAGTGGAATGGTCAGAATCGCGAGCAGATTTCCTTGCCGGGCTCTTGTCGGAGCAATCTTCCAAAGATTCGTGAGGTCCCCGGTCGAAGGGAAAGCATGCATTCCAATTGAGATACCAAGCCAATAGAAGAAATAAGCCAGGGGGTCAAAGACCCTCAGCACCCAAACCGGCAAGAATGCAGCCGTGCAGAAAAGCATGCATAACGTTGTGTTTGCAAAGAAAGGCCCCATGCTCACGAACCACGACTTCGTGAAATCTTCCGTTACTTCATGAATCACGTAACCCGCGGGGTTGCCGAAACGGAAAAAGCATACGTCGTACACCTTCAACTTAAAGAGCTTGCAGAAAAACAGATGACCGAACTCGTGGATGATGACGCCCGGGAATGTGAGTGCCGCGATGACGGGACCGGGAATGAAAAACACTTCGCCTCCGTTACTGTGACTTCGCTTGAGCGCTTCGGAACCGCCGGTTGTATTCGGTCTTGCTGATGATCTCGCGGCTACTTAGCCGGTAACGAATCCGTTCGGCATATTCTTCGAAGCTCTTTTTGTCGTCCGGCGTCTGTCCTCCCCGTCGTTCGGCTTCTTTCAGCATGTCCTCGGACTGCTTCTTGTAGTTCGGATCTTCAGTTATGGCGTACTTGCACGCAAAGGCGCTGGAGAGGACCGCCGCAGTTCCCGAGTCCGGATAGCTGCTCCATTGCTTTTGGGCGATGGAAACAAACTTGTCGTAATCCTTGTCCTCGAACGCTGTACCTTCGTCGAACATATCGGCGCTAATCGCTAGCCCCTTCGACTCCGGATACTCCGTTGCAGCTTCGTGCATCAACTTGGCAGCTTCGGCGGCATGGCCGTCCTGATCTTCAAGCTTTGCAGCCTTGTCGGCTTTCTCGAAAGCTTTGTTCGCCCGGTCCCACAGCGCCTTGACCTCTTGGAAATCCTCGCCGGGGTCCTCGAAGTGACCTCCCTCATGTCCCTGAATCGCATTGTTCGCGATGTCCACGCGCCCGACCTTTAGCGCCGCCTTGGCTGTTAGTAACACTGCCTTGTCGGATTCGGGAGCTATGCGCAAGCTCTCCTGCAGATAGGGAAGCGCCTGCTCGAAATGGGCTTCGTCCACCAGACGCTCGCCGATGTAAAGCGACCTTCCAGCGTGAAAGTACTTGCGCCCATTCACAAGCGCGACTGCAAGCAACAGGAGAACGCCCGCCAAGCCAATCTTCAGCCAGTTGGGATACGGCCAGTTCTGAAGCTGCTGACGGCACGCGGGACACAAACCCTGACCACGGAGGGTGGTGAAGTCGATTAGTTCATTGGAGGCACCACAACGGGCACAAACCCTACTTTGGGAGAGAGGGATATAATGCGGCGATTCGCCCTTCTCCATCGCTTCACGCGATGCTTTCCCCACGCAGGGTTCGCAATACACCCTGTCTTTCAGAAGATAGCGAGAGCCTGTTCCGGACACACCACATTCACTGCAGACGTCCTGGCGCATGGCCGCGCATTATGCCTGTGTAAGTGAGATTTGAAAAGTACTTAGTTGCGAGCCACACCGGTCAGGTGGGCGACAGATAAGGCACTCAATCACCGTACCGCCTACTCAGCCCCGAAGAACCGCTCGACTTCATGAATATCCGTGGTTCGCCGGTAGTTAGGCAGGCTCTCGACGAAAGTCCGGCCGTACGCTTTCTTCAGGATGCGGTTGTCAAGCAGCGTGAGTAAGCCGCGGTCATGCAGCGAGCGTATTAAACGCCCGAAACCCTGCTTGAGCGTGATGACCGCCGCTGGTACCTGGTACTGGAAGAACGCATTTCCGCCTTCTGCATCGATCGATTTGACTCGCGCCGCTACTACCGGGTCGCTCGGTACCGCAAATGGCAGCCGGTCGATAATCACGCAGCTGAGTTGTTCGCCCTGCACGTCGACACCCTGCCAGAACGATGACGTGGCGAACAGCACGGCGTGCGGGGTCAGCCGAAATTCCTCGAGCTGCGCACTTTTCGGCGCGTCGCCCTGCAGAAGCATCGGATATTCCAACTCCCCCAGCAAGCGGTGATAGACCTCGTTCATCTGCGCGTAGCTTGTAAAGAGTACAAACGCTCGACCGCGCGTCACCTCGAGCAGCCTGCGAATCCGGTCCGATGCCTTTGCCGCAAACTGCGGTGTGCGCGGATCCGGCAAGTCTGGCGGCACGTAGAACAGCGCTTGGTTCGGATAATCGTAATGGGAAGGTAACACCACCTCGCGCGCGCGTTCCACCCCGAGACGCCGCTTGATGTATTCGAAGCCGCCGCCGACGGCAAGAGTAGCCGACGTCAGCACTGCCGTTTCCAGTTGCTCGAACAGCACGTTCTTCAGAATGGGTGCCACATCAATGGGTGTGGCCTGCAGGTAGACGCTCTGCCGCCCGCCCGCCGCCAAGACTCGGGAGACCTCCGAAGATCCCTTGACTGTCTCCGCGTCTCCGTGTCTTCGTGGCGAAATCCCTCGTCCGCGCCGCTCGATCCAGAACACCGTATTGTGATCTTCCGATTCCATCAAGAAACCGAGCTGGACCTGCAACTCGCGAGCGCGCCGCGAAAAGGTGAATACTTCCTCCGATTTACTCGGAAGATTCTGCAGTTCTGATCCCAATCGCTCCAGCGCCTGATTCAATGCAATAAATTCGTCGCCGTTCTCTTCCATGAACTCGCGCCGGTTCTCAAAGGCGAATCGCCCTTCGCCCGCCGGTAACACTGAGAAAAAGATTTGCGCTCGGTCGCGCAGGCTTTTCAACGCCCCCACCACTTGGGTGGAAAGCATTTTGTTCCGGATTAAGGACGCTTCGACGTCACGAACGAGGTCCTCGACGCGCTGGCCGCTGACAGAAATCCCAAAATAGCTTCCCGCCACATCTTCGAGTTCGTGCGCCTCGTCAAAGATCACCGCACCGACCTCGGGCAAGATGCCCGCGTCGGGTGCGTACTCCGACGCCTGCTTGATCGCGAGGTCCGCGAAGAACAGATGATGATTCACGATGATGATGTCGCTCTCCATCGCGCGACGGTGCATCTCCGTGATGAAGCACGTCTCGAAGGCGCTGCACTTCTGACCAAGGCAGGTATCCGATCGCGCGTCGAGCTTGTGCCACAGCGCACTCGCCTCCGGAAGAGAAGCGAGTTCGGCACGGTCTCCGGTCTGTGTAGTCTTCTCCCATGCGGCAATCGCCCGGTAATGCTCGATCTCCTCCAGCCCGGAGAGCACTGGCTGATCCGTGAGATCGTAGAGCTTCTTCTTGCACAGATAGTTATTCCGTCCCTTCATGTAGCAGACGTTCAACTTGCCATCGCCATTGGGGAAGAGTGCCTGCTCAAGAAACGGAATATCTTTGTAGAAAAGCTGCTCCTGCAGATTCTTGGTTCCGGTTGAGATGATGACGCGCTTGCTCGAACGAATCACGGGAAGGAGATATGCGAGTGTTTTCCCGGTGCCGGTTCCCGCTTCCACAATAAGGTGCCGCTTCTCTTCAAGCGCCTGTTCGACTGCCTGTGCCATCTGCAACTGGCCGCGGCGAAACTCATACGCGGGATGCGTCTTTGACAGCACGCCGCCAGGAGCAAAGAAGTTGTAGAGAGAAAGTTCCTGTCCGCGAGCACTCGAACTACCGGAAGTCGCGGGCTGGGAGGGATGGGACACGGCTGTCTCTATAATAGCTGGGCGAACGAAATGGCAGACAGACACAACTCGCGATCCAGGACGGCGGGTGTGCTCGATCAGGAAACCGAAGCTCCACTGCTCGCCATTGTCGGCCGCCCCAACGTGGGCAAGTCCACACTCTTCAACCGTCTCGTAGGTTCCCGGCGTGCGATCGTTGGCGACGAACCCGGCATCACTCGCGACCGGCTCTACGGCGACTGCGAATGGCGTGGGCGGATGTTGCGCGTCGTCGACACAGGCGGCATCATCCCAGAGGACAAAGAACTCATCCCATCGGAAATCTTCCGCCAGGCACGAGTCGCGCTCGAGGAAGCCGCCGCCCTGGTAATGGTCGTCGACGGCCGCAGCGAACTCGCCGCTCCGGACCTCGAACTTGTGCGCCTATTGCGCAAGATCGGCAAGCCCCTGTTTCTGGCGGTCAATAAGATCGACACTGCCAAGCAGGAAGCATTGACCCCAGATTTTCACCGCTTGGGAGTGCGCGAGGTCTTTCCCCTCTCCGCGGAGCACGGCACCGGCATCGACCTCCTGCTCGACGCCGTTCTCGCAGTTCTCCCCGCGCCCTCGCCGACAACCGACGACCAGCGGCCAACGACGCTGCCGAACATCGAAGACCAAACAGATTCGCTAACGACCAACGACCATGGACCAACGACGGGTCTGCCAACGCCCAACGACCAAGGACCAATGACCGAATCCTTGACCGACGAAATCGGCGCTGCACCATCCGCCACAAGCCGCGAGCCACGAACCATCCATATCGCCATCATCGGTCATCCCAATGTCGGCAAGTCGACTCTGCTGAATCAACTCACTGGCACTTCGCGTGCGATTGTCTCCCCGATCCCCGGCACCACTCGCGATGCCGTCGACGAGGTCGTCGTGCGCGATGGCAAAACATTCCGCTTCATCGACACTGCGGGAATCCGGCGGAAGGGCAAAACCCACCTGATGGCGGAGAAGCTTTCGGTTGTGATGTCACGGAAGCACCTCGAAGCCGCCGACATTGCGCTGCTCGTCATCGATGCCACCGAGGGTGTCAGTGCTCTCGACGCCACCATCGCCGGCTACGCGCACGAAAGCGGCCGCTCCGTCATCATCCTCGTCAACAAGTGGGATCTCGTTACTACCGGCAAGAAGCGGGCCGTGAGCCAGCCCAAAACCGCGCGCATCCAAGACTCAAAGCGCCCCAACGATCAGAACATCTATCTTCAACGACTGCGCGGCGCGCTCAAGTTCCTAAACTACGCCCCCGCGCTTTTCATTTCGGCCGAGACTGGCAAGAACGTCGACAAAATATTCCCGCTTATCGAGGAAGTTGCCTCTGAAAGATACAAGCGCATCGGCACAGGAGAGATGAACCGCTTCCTCAAAACCATCGATTTCGACCGTGCCTCGGTTCCAATCAGCAAGCGCGTCAAAATCCTCTATATGACCCAGGCCAACGTCGCGCCGCCAACATTTATCCTCTTCACCGACCGCGCCGTAAAACTGCATTTCTCGTATCAGCGCTTCCTCGAAAATCAGATCCGCGAGGCATTTGGCTTCGTGGGCACGCCGATCTGGATCAAGAATCGCGCAAGGGATTAACCCGGTCTCGCATCACGCCCCTCAATCCCTCCTTTACCACAACCCCTCCAGCGAACTATCCTTCCCATCCAATGACTCGCGAACGTGCCCTCATCCTCCTCCGCCCGCTGTTAACGTTGTCCATCGTCCTCACTCTCCTCGCCCCTCGTTCGTCGGCGCAATCTGATCAGGCCACGGATGCCAATCTCGCAGCCCGCCGGTGGTTTCAGGACGCCAAGTTCGGCATGTTTATCCACTGGGGCGTGTACAGCACGCTTCAAGATGGCGAATGGGTCATGCAAAATCGTAAGATTTCCATCGCCGATTACGAAAAGTTGCCGTCGCAATTCAATCCATAAAAATTCAACGCCGCCGAGTGGGTGGCACTCGCCAAGTCCGCCGGGATGAAGTACATCACCATCACCAGCAAACATCACGACGGCTTCGCCATGTTCGACTCGCAGGTTTCTGATTGGACCATCGTCAAGCGCACGCCCTGGAAAAAAGATCCTCTGAGGATGCTCGCCGACGAATGCCACAAACAAGGCATTCATCTGTCGTTCTACTACTCGCAGCTCGACTGGCATAATCCCGATTACTATCCCCGTGGACGCACCGGTGAGGCCGCCGGTCGCGCCGATGGCGGCGACTGGGACAAGTACCTCGACTACCAGGACGCCCAGCTGCGCGAGTTGCTGACCAATTACGGGGAGATCAGCGGGATCTGGTTCGACGGTTGGTGGGACAAGCCGAAGGCGAATTGGCGCCTCGACCGCACTTACAAGCTAATTCACAGCCTGCAGCCGCAAACGCTCATTGGCAACAACCATCATCAGGCGCCCAATCCCGGCGAGGACATCCAGATGTTCGAGAAAGATCTCCCAGGCCGCAATACCGCCGGATTTAACGAAGGCGAAAAGATCGGCGATTTGCCGCTCGAGACCGCGGAGACCATCAACACTGCGTGGGGATACAACTTCACCGACGATCACTTCAAGAGCACGCGGGAGCTCGTTCAGTACCTGGTCCGTGCGGCCGGCGCCAACGCGAACTTTCTGCTGAATATCGGTCCCCGCCCTGACGGCACCATCCAGCCCGAGTTCGTCGAAGGCCTACAGCAGATGGGCCAGTGGCTCGCGCAATACGGTGACTCGATCTATGGCACCCGCGGCGGTCCCGTCGCTCCGCATCCATGGGGCGTCACCACGCGGAAAGCCAACAAGGTTTATGTCCATGTGCTCGAGTGGCCTGATTCAGCGCTGTTACTGCCCGCACTCGCCGATCAAGTCACGTCCGCGTACGTGCTCAAAGATCACGCGAAGGTGGATTTTTCAAAATCGGGGGACGGCCTGCTGTTGAAACTTCCGCCCCGCGCATCTACCGATTTCGATACGGTGGTTGTCCTGGAAACCGCGGCACCGTAGAACGCGGCTCACTACAATAATTCGTAATCGTTTCAGCGTGCACCTGGCTTCAGGGAGCGGACATCAAAATTGAATTGTCATCTTGAGGGAAGTGAGGCGACAGCCGAACGCAGCCAAGGGACCTATGCACTTATTTCGACACCTGCGGCACGCCATGTCCGCTCACAATCAGGGATGTGGCTAACTATTTACTGGCGCTATTACCTTTCGCCAGCTCCTTCGGTAGCAGCCCGACCCGTTCCACCCCAACGGCCCGGGCCGTATCGATGACATCTGCAACATATTCAAAGTCGACTGCGTCATCTCCCTGCACGAACGCAACCTTCTCCGCGCGCTGCTTGAAGATATCCGCTAACTGCGGCTTGAGATCGTTCCAGCTGACGGGCTGCTCGTTGATCTTCAAATCCGGCATCGCGTCGGGTTGCGCTTCCGCCAGCTGAATCACAAGGGTGCGTACCGGCGGTGGCGTCGCATCCGGATGCGTCGGCGGCTGCGGAATCTGTGCCTCAAGTCCCTTTTCTTTCGACTGCGCGACAATCACCATGAAGATGATGATAAGCACCAGCAGCACATCAATCAGCGGTGTCACGTTCATCTGCGGAGTGGACGCACCACTGCCTCCCATTGACTTTGCCATGATCTTCTCCTTGAGGGCGGCACACGGCGTGTCTTGTGGTATTGGACACCCGTGCTGGGCGCGGAGTTCCATGACCGGCAGAGTTACTTCCGTCAGAGAATGGTCTACTCTCTCGTGTGAGCATTTAGACTGAAGCTGTAATTCATCAATTCCGTTTCTGCTGGATGCAGACCACCTCAACGCTCCTGCGAGAAAGCGACTCCTGATGCGTGTTGTGCACTTGCTACTGATGATCGGGATTCTATTATCCGCAGTCGTCGCTTGCGGGCAAGACAATTATGAAATCCAGGTCTACGGCTCCGAGTTGGTGCTCCCCAAAAACACGATGTTCGAACTGCACTCCAATTTCACTGTGCACGGGAGCAAAACGGTCGTCGACGGTGTCCAGCCCACCAATCACGCGATGCACGAAACGCTCGAAATCACTCACGGGTTCACGGAGTGGTTCGAAACGGGCTTCTACGTCTTCAGCACCATCCAGCCTAACGGTGGGTGGCAATGGGTGGGAGACCACATCCGGCCCCGCTTCGCAATCCCTGCCCGATGGCACTGGCCCGTGGGGTTGAGTATCTCGCAGGAAATCGGCTACACGCAGGCACGTTTCACCGGCGATACGTGGACTTACGAACTTCGCCCCATCATCGATCGAACGCAGGGGCCTTGGTACTTCGGATTCAATCCAACCTTCGACCGTTCTCTTCACGGCCCGAGTGTCAGCAAAGGCTGGGAGTTCTCACCCAACGTGAAGATCAGCTACGACGTTACGCACAGAATTGCCGCCGGGATCGAGTACTACGGAAGTGTCGGACCTGCCACCGAGTTCGATCCGCTTAACGAACAGCAGCACCAGATTTTCCCGACCATCGACCTCAACGTCTCCCCCAAGTGGGAATTTAATTTTGGAGTGGGGTGGGGGCTCACGTCGGCAACCGATCACCTGATCGTGAAGTGCATCGTCGGCCGCCGCTTCTCATGGGGCCACGACAAAGGCGCAAAGCTTAAGTCCGCCCCCGGCCCGAGCGACGGTCAGTAGTCGTCTGTTGGCCGATCTAGCCCGTAGGCAAAGGCGCGGGAGTTGGCGGCAGAGGCGGCGCAGCGGGCGCGGGAAACAATTGGACTCCCAGCGCCGGGTAGCGTTCCGCAAAGAAATACATCGCGTACGCTGGGAAGAAAACTGCGATCGGAACGCACACCAGCCCAACCAGGTATAGGATCGCGCAGAAAAGAAGCACACCCGCGACGATGGCAGCCGTGATCGTGAAGACGCCCCATGCCCATCCCGCTGCCTTCGCTGCAATAACCAAAACCACAGCGACGATAGCAATTGGAATGCTCACGACGACGACCACGATTGCTCCCAGAATGCCGAAGAATATGCCCGCGCCGATCGCCAGCAAGATTTTCATCCCCAGGTATCCGGCGAATCCTAGGAAGTCGGCCTTGAGCGTGTCGAAGACGCGGCGCCATGCTTCCAGCACCCCGACGTTGTCGATTGCCATCACCGGCACGACGAAGTCTTTCGCGAATACCTTGATCAACAGCATGATTAGCCCAAACGTCAGGAACGCTGAGATCATCGGTAGGAACGCAATCAGCAGCGAAATGTCCGGTTGCTGATTGCGGCGAAGAACAGCCAGGACCGGAATCAGTAGCGGCAAGAACAGCATCGCTCCCACCGCGAGGCTGATGATCGAAAGTGCGAGCTGCCATCCGAAGAATCGCAGTCCTTGCTGCTGCCAACGGTCCCAACTCGCCGTGAGTTCGCAGTGCTTGCGCAGAATCGACTCAAACAGCATGAATCGGCTGATGCTCGAGAGGTAGAGGAAAATCAAGCCCAGAATCAGAAAGCCGATGATGGCGACTATGATGAGTCCGGCAATTGTGGCGGGATCGAGGCCAAGTTTCGATAGCGGGTTGCTGGGATCCATCAGATTCTGGCTGTGATGTCCCGCCCTCGACAAATTGCCCAAGCCCCGGAAATTCCCGCATCCGCCGGTAGAACTGATCTCTCCTGTGGCCAGGCCCAAAATCGCAAGACGCCACCATTGCGAGAAGCGAAAAGGCTCTGTCAGCTGCTTGCGGGTGTGCTCGAAGGCGCCACTAAAGACATCGACGGCGGATTTTGCCACGTCGTGCTCCGTTTCTGTGAAAGATCTCCGGGTGCAACTTACTGCGTAGACGGAACAGGGTCAAATGAAATTCGCTTCACTGTGATATCGAAAATAGTGCGGCAGAGCTTCCGTTGGAGGAGCACAGTCGGGGATTACATCAGGATTTGTCCTACTCGTACCGGAGAGCTTCTACCGGATCGAGCTTCGAGGCGCGCAGGGCGGGCACCATGCCGCTGGCCACTCCCACCAACAGCAGCACCCCCGTGGAGAGCAGCACGGTCATCAGCGAGATTTTCAAGTGGATATCGCCCTTGCCCGAATCATCCTCGAAGAGCGGCCCCATCATCGGCAGCGAACCCACTGCGGCCGCGATCACATAGGAAATCAGGATTCCGACCGCACCTCCGAGTAGCATGATCAACAGCGTCTCGGCCAAAAACTGCAGCTCGATATGCCGTTTGCGGGCGCCGAGGGCACGTCGCAAGCCGATCTCGCGGATCCGTTCATCCACCGAAACCAGCATGATGTTCATCACGCCCACACCACCGATACCGAGAGTCAGAGTCCCCACGAATGTCAGCAGGACCTGTAGGCCGATAGTCAGTCCGTCGATGATGGGCCGGAACTCATCGCGGCCGAACATCTGGAACGCTTTCTTATCCGTGGGCGAGAACTGCTGGCGCGTCGCAATGGCGGCCAGCACCTGCGCCATCGCAGGCTTCTCGAACTGTGGGGCGATCGGCGCGAAAACCAACACCGCTGCATACTTGGTATCCCAGAGATCGCTCGCTGCCGAATACGGAATCCAGGCAGAATCGTCGTCGCTCGAAAAATAGTTGCTGAGCTGAATTTTCCGCTCCATCACTCCAATGACCGTGAAGCGCTGGCCGCCGATCATCACCGTCTCACCCACCGCGGGGCGCCCGCCAAAAAGTTGTTCGCGAAGCCGTCCACCGAGGAACACAACATGCCGGCGCTCGAGGGAATCGCTCGCATTAATCCAGCGTCCCTCTGAGGGCACTTCATTGCGCATCTCGCCGTACTCCGGACATACGCCACGAATCGCGGCTGTTCCTACCATGCGGTCGCCGTAGCTGATACCGGGGCGCCGCACAGTTTCGAGGCATGCGTACTTGACCAGCGGAGCGTCTTCTTTGACGATCTCAACGTCCGCTTTTTCCAGCCGAACTTTCTTCCCGGCCCGCTGCCCACCCGGCTGCTCGCTCGTCTGCTGGGGCCAGCAGATCACCACGCTCTTGCCGAATGCGTCGAAACCATTCACCAGAATCGATCGGAAGCTGTTGCCGTACGCGATTAATAGCGTGACCGTCGCGATGCCCCACACGATGCCCAGCATCGTAAGCGCACTGCGCGTACGATTGCGCTTTAGTGCGATCCAGGCTTCGTAAATGATCTCAGTCAACATGAAAATCAGTTTCTAGCTACTGGCTCCTAGCTCTTAGCGCAAGAAAAAAACCGACAAGATTAACGACCAGGAATGTTCGAACTGCCACGGTCTATCGTTTGTTCCGTTTCTTCCCTGTGTCCTCGGTGGTTCCGCCTTTAACGGAGAAGTGACAACTGGGAACTGCCTTTACCCCCCTGCTTCATATCGCAACGCTTCAATCGGATCAATCGACGCCGCGCGCCGCGCCGGATACAACGCCGAGAGCACGGCAATCATTCCCAGCAAGAGACAAGACAGAACGCCGGTCTTCCAAGTCGGCAACAATCCCGCGAAGAAATCCGGCATCGGCATCAAATCAACTAAGGCACAAATCCCGTACGCAATGCCCAGCCCGATCGCGCCGCTCAAGAACGCGATGAACAACGCCTCAAAAAAGAATTGGCGCAGAATCTCCGTGCCCCGCGCGCCTAATGCCTTCCGCACGCCGATCTCGCGCGTGCGCTCCCGCACCGCGACGAGCATGACGTTCATCACGCCGAGTCCCCCGAGCACCAGTGTCACGAGGCCCACCGCGCCGAGAAAATACTTCATGCCGTTGGTCATGGTCTCGAAGGCCTTAGCCTCCTGCACCGTATCCCAGATCGGACAAGCTTCCTTATCGTGCGGATCGAAATTGTGTTGCCGACCCAGCACCTTCCGCACCTCAAATTTGCATTCTTCGTGCTGACTTACGGACTTCGGCGTGACCAGCAATTGATCAAACGTGTACGGCGTACCCGGAGGCTTGTCAGGAAAATCTCGATGCATCGCGGCAAACGGAATAAAAATCTTGTTCACATCCCAACCGTCATAGCTGGAATCCTGTTTCTTCTTTTCCATCACTCCGATTACTTGATAAGGAATGTCATTGAGATACAGAGTCTCGCCCACCGCCGTTGCGCCATGCGGGAACAATTGCTTCGCTGCGTCGGTTCCGAGGAATGCGACACGCCGGGCTTCGCGTTGATCATCCCAGTTGTAGAAGCGGCCGTCTCCTACGTCGAGCGAACGGATGTATCCGAATGGTGGCATTGAGCCCGTCACGAGCAGCGCCGCCGAATTGAAGTTACTGTGCGTTTGTACCGTGTCCTGCTCGAGTTCTGGAATCGCGTACTCGCAATCAGGCGTCTCGGCTGCGAGCGGGACGAGATCCGCGTCCTCCCAGTGCACCTGCCTCCCGGCGTGCTGCCCCCCGGCCTGCAAACTGGTGCGCCCGTGGAACACGATCATTACGTCCTTGCCCAGATTGCGCGCCTGAACTTCTTGTCCCTTGCGCAGGCCCTCTCCGGCGGCCACCATCAGCACAATCGACACGATGCCCCAGGCAATCCCGAACATCGTGAGGAAAGTGCGCAATTTGTGCGCCCACAGCGTGCGAAGGACATCGCCAATGAGATCGCGCAGAATCATCCGTTTGGTTGGACGCGGGCGGAGATCGAAGGTCACCGCTTGTTGCTCCGCCCGGGGTCCTAGTTTTAGATACGCAAATCCGGCGCGATTTGTTCTCGGGAATCGGGAAAATGTCCGGAAAACTCAGCCGTTAAGCGGCTGTCGCTACTCCTACGCGGTTCAGCCACGAATCAAAAGCGCTCAGCGCTGCCTTACATTGCACTCGATGTCGTTCTTGCCGGTCGCGTACGCGCGGCTCGAGGGGCGGGAGTAAATCAAACGTGATGTTGGCGGGCTGAAAGTTTTTCGGGTCTGCTTGCGTCACGTAGTGCATCAGTGAGCCGAATGCCGAGGCTCGCGGAGGCGCAACCGGCTCGGCGTCGGAAGCGATGATTGCCGCATGAATTCCTGCCATCAACCCCGTTGCGATCGACTCCACGTATCCTTCCACACCGCAGATTTGTCCCGCGAACAAAACGTTGGGGTACGCCTTCATCTGCAGCGTAGCGCGTAAAAGCGTCGGCCCGTTGATGTACGTATTGCGATGAATTTGCCCATAGCGCAGGAAGCGTGCATTCTCGAGTCCAGGGATCAATCGCAGCACACGACCCTGGTCTCCGAACTTCAAATGATTCTGAAAGCCTACGAGGTTGTATGAATCCGCGCGCAAATTCTCTTGTCGCAGTTGCACCACTGCATGCGGCGGTTTCCCAGTTCGCGGATCTCGTAACCCCACCGGCTTCATTGGGCCGAAGCGCAACGTGTCACGTCCGCGCCGCGCGATCTCCTCAATTGGCAAGCAGCCTTCAAAATAGTTCAGTTTTTCCCAGGCACGCTCTTCGACGGACTCCGCGCTGATCAGCGCATCATAGAAACGGTCATAGTCCTCACGCGACATTGGACAGTTGATGTAATCCGCCGTGCCTTTGTCGTAACGCGCCGCCAGATAGACCTTCGACCTATCAATCGAATCCGCTTCCACAATCGGACTGATCGAATCGTAGAAGCACAGCGCGTGTGGAGGAGCCTCGTGTGCGGCGAGTTGGTGTGGCGCGGGCGCCTCCGCCCACGAATCGTCCGCGTCACTAACATTGCTGCCTTCATTGCCAGCCCCGCTCAGCCTACCGATCTCCCCCGCTAGCGCATCCGAAGTCAGAGGCCCGGTCGCGATCACCGTAATCTGGTTCTCGTCCACAAGAGTGGTTTCTTCGCGTCGCACCGCGATCAATGGCTCGCGCGACACGACCTCCGTTACTTTCGACGCAAAGGTAGTACGATCGACCGCCAAGGCGTGTCCGGCCGGCACCGCACATTGGCGCGCAATCTCCAACAGCAACGAGCCTGCGCGGCGCATTTCTTCTTTTAGCAACCACGGCGCCGTATTCTCGCTGTCTGACTTCAGCGAGTTCGAACAGACCAGCTCCGCGAAATCTCCGGTTTGATGCGCCGCCGTCCTTCGCACAGGGCGCATCTCGTACAACTCCACCGCTACACCACGCCGCGCGCACTGCCACGCCGCTTCAGATCCCGCCAGGCCCGCACCGATAATCCGAACCCGCCTCATTGCTTTGTGCGATCCGCCAACCGTCGTAAGGCCTCGTCTTCGAGCCACACTTCCTTGCACTCATCCATGAAAGTGGCCCCCAGCTTCTTGTAGAAATCGATCGCCGGCTGATTCCAGTTGAGCACTTCCCAGCGCATGATCCGCACTCCCTGCTGTTGTGCAATCGAGGCAACCTGCGCCATGAGACCGATGCCGATTCTCTTACCGCGAAATTCTTCCCGCACATACACATCTTCAAGAAACAGAACCGGACCTTGAAAGCTGCTGTAGAAGGGAAAGTACATCGCATACCCCGCAAGCTTGTCTTCCCACTCCGCCAGCAGCACACGAAACCGCGGTTCGGCTCCAAAGCCATCCCGAATCAGAATCTCGTCCGTGACGCACAAGCAATCAGCCAGCCGCTCAAAATACGCGAACTCGACGATCATCTCGTGAAGAAGTCGCACATCATCGACGGTAGCAGGACGAATACGCAGCATGTCATTTGTGAGCGCGAATGGAACATCGGAATCCGAGGCGCAGGTTATTCCGCGGCCGAGGTGTGGTCGTGCACGATCTTCCATCCATCGGAAAACTTCCGAAATACTAATGTAAACAATCCGTGCGGCGTTTTCCCATCCGACATCGTCAGATGCCATGCCCCACGCACGAAGGCCGCCTCGGTTCCAAGCGGCTCGATGCGGAGATCGGAAAATTCCAGCTTTCCCATCTCCTTCCCCTCACCCTGATAGACCTTGCGATAGCGATCGAGTGCTCCTTGCCAGCCGCTCGTCTCGTGGGCGCCTGAGAAGAAGGTAAGGTCCGGCGACTTCCAGTAGCCGGTCATGAACCCTTCAAGGTCGTGACGATTCCACGCGTCCTGCTGCATGCGCAGAACCTGCTCGACGGCCGACTTCGTGTTCTCGTTCGATTTATCGGCACCGACCAGCGTTGAAGCGCAGACCACGACAGCCGAAAGCACAGCCAGAAACCGTCGCATGCAAGCCTCCCTGAGGCGCAACAGTGTCGCATAACACTCAGTGTATTGTCGTCCGCGGTGACCGTTCTCCGCGAGAAGTTAGGAGCCACAAAACGAAGACAGCGGCTCAATCGCCGCTGTCTTCACAACGCCAGTTGGTACTGCAAAACCAGTGACCCGGTGCTCGCCTACGCGGGACTCTTCTTCGCCGCCAGCACCTTCACTCCGGCCACTTCCCACGGACGCTTCTTGCGTTCGGTGGCCGGCTTGTCGCGATCCACGATCCGGTCATACTGATACGACTCGCTCACCGTGCCTAGGGACTCGTTGTACAGGCTCGGCAGGCCGAGCGCTTCTTTCAACTCTTCCGAAAACGAGTGCAGCGCCTTCAAATGATCGGCTGTCGCCGGTACTTCCGTCTTGGAAGTCTTCAGAAACTGCTGGTAGCCCTTGTTTACCAGCTTCGAAATCTCAGTCCCGACCAGGTATCCCGGATAGGCAAAAATCTTTACGCCGTCTGGCCCGTCCTTCTGGATCGCCGCCGAGACGTTGTACTTCTTCAGGAAGACGCGTCCACTGGTCCCAGGTGCTTCGAGCACGTCGAAGCCGTGCTCGCGCAGCCAGCTGAGCGCCTCGTCATATGTTTTTTGTTCAGTCTTGGTTGACATTCTGTTTAAAGATCCCTTTTCTGCCCCTTCACCCCTTAGATGCAGTTACTAAGGAAAGAGTACGTATTGGAAACTTCCTTGGATCCGTGGAACCTCTTCTATAATCCAAATGAGTAGTTGATACGCCTTTTTGCCGGTTCCGCCACATTACTATAGTCACGGCAGTTTATACACATGGCGCAGGTTTCAATCAAACCCGCGGACGCAAATCGAACGCCTTCGACGGCGAAAACATCGCCGAATAGCCGCCTCGGCCTCAACCCGCTCGATCGTGTTGGCAACACGCCGCTCCTTCGTCTGGAGCGGATCGCTAGCGACTTGCCCGATGTCACTATCCTTGGCAAAGCCGAATGGTATAACCCCGGCGGATCAGTCAAAGATCGTGCCGCGTCCAACATCATCGCTGAAGCACTGCGCACCGGAAAACTGGCGCCGGGCAAGATTCTGCTCGATTCGACTAGCGGGAACACTGGCATCGCTTATGCGATGATCGGCGCCGCTCGCGGGATCCCCGTAACCCTCTGTATGCCCGAAAATGTTTCACCAGAGCGCAAACGTATCCTGCACGCTTACGGCGCTAACATTCTTTATACCGATCCCGGCGACGGATCCGACGGTGCTATCCGCATGGCGCGCGAACTCTACGCCAAGCATCCCGATCTTTATTACTACGCCGACCAATATTCCAACGACGCCAATTGGCAGGCTCACTACCAGGGCACGGCGAACGAGATCTGGCAACAAACCGAGGGTCGTATCACGCACTTCGTTTCCATGCTCGGCACCAGTGGCACGTTTATGGGAACGTCGCGCCGGCTCAAAGAGCTGAACCCGCATATCCGCTGCATCTCCCTACAGCCCGATTCGCCCTTTCACGGAATCGAAGGCGCTAAGCATATGGCGAGCGCGATCGTCCCCAAAATCTACGATCCGAAGCTCGCCGATGAAGACATACCGATCGCCACCGAAGACGCCTACCGCATGGCGAAGCGTCTCGCACGCGAATCAGGACTCCTCGTGGGGATCTCGGCCGCAGCAGCAGTCGTAGGCAGCCTGAAAGTCGCTGAGAATCGCAAGAAAGGACAGTCTGCCGTGATCGTCAGTATCCTCTGCGACTCTGGCGACAAGTATCTAAGCGAGCGCTTCTGGGAAGAAGAGTAGGCTGGTTGACCAACTGCGTCGTCGTGAGGGATCTCCCATCGCTGAAAAGCGAAAAATCCAGCACAGAGACACGGAGGCACAGAGTGGAACCGGCGCTTCGTTTCGTCGGATTGTTTTCTCTGCGTCTCTGTGACTCTGTGGTGAATCAGACTCTCATGCTGAAGATCACTCCCAACGACTACGACGCGATCCGCCGCCATGGCGAGGAAACCTACCCGCACGAATGCTGCGGCGTTCTGCTCGGCACCATGAACGACGACGGCACGCGCGTCGTCACCTCCACCGCTCGATGCGGCAACACGCGAACCGACTCCCCGCAGAACCGTTACAACATTGATCCGAAAGAACTCGTTCGCATCCAGCGCGAAGGTCGCGCCCGCAATGAAGACATCGTCGGCTTCTACCACTCGCATCCCGACCACCCTGCGAAGTGGTCGCCAACCGATTTCGCCGAAGCACACTGGATCGGATGTTCCTACGTCATCACCCGCGTCGCTCAGGGCAAAGCCGACGTGACCAATTCATTCGAATTGACCGGTACCGACGAGACCGACAAGATGTTCGTCGATGAGAGAGTTGAAGTAGCGGACTGACGTCGGTCGCATTTAAGAGCACTCGGCATTAAAAACGGGATGGGCATACGAGAAACACGTTCCCGCGAACCCATCCCGTTACTGAAAACATTGCTCTAGTCGTCAAGAGCGCGCATGGCGTGACTCGAAATGTAGCCTGCCACCGCTTGCCCAAGTAAATTCCCGCGCACACAAGAAACTCTGAAGTGGATCCCGCCAAAGACTCGCGCGTCCGCGATCTCCGCCGTAGCAGCCGAGAAGCTCGGAAACGCGCGCGTTCCCGGTCGCACGTCCGATGTCACCGTGAATGGCGTATCGTCACCAAACACGCTCGCCAGGACGAATGCCGAGGAGCCACTCACCGTCGAATGGCCCGAGGGATATTCGGGATGCGCCGGCGTACCAGGCGGAAAAAAGTCAAGCCAAGGTGTCCACGCCGGGTCAGGATCGGTGCTGGGGTTGTTATCGGTATCGCCCGCCCGGATTGCAGTAATCGGCCGCCAGTAGACATAACGATATTTGCCGTCCCAGCAGGCAATCGCAGCGTCAGCCATGGAAACGTTCAACAACGCAAACAAGCGCGCATTCTCCGAAAGTCTCAAAGAGCGTTCCGCAGAAACCTGCGATGCAATCCGGTTCCAGTAGAGGGGCGTATTGCCCGCCCAAAAAAGTGCCAGTTCGGATTGGTCTGCTGTGCGCGACGACCCCGAGTACACTCCCATGACTTTTATTTCGTTGTAGTCAGTAGCGTACTCCGCACTCGTCAGCGCGTTCGGTGGCGGCAGACGGAACTGCGATGGCCGCTGCAGCACCCATGGTGTCATCGTGGCGAACTGCGCCCCGGCGCCATATGCATTTACCAGCGGAGTCGGACGCCACACTCCAATCGCTTCCGGCTTTGCTTCAAACCCCAGCGCGCCCGCGAACGGCGGAGGAGGAGGTGCAAAGCCGTCGGTGAGCCGCCACGCCCAGATGTTGTTGACCACCGCCTGACCCCACGCTATTCCTGCCTGGATCGATTTGGCGCTATCTACCCCTGCGAGCGCCATGATGGATGCGTTGTACTGTGCTGTCAGTGTCGCCGACTGCGTCGGATAGAGATTGAGCAGCATGGCGTAAGCAGCCTGAATCGCCGCTGCGCGTTGCGACGCATATCTCGGAGCTGCGGGCTTGACGTGGAGTGGCGTGTAACGCGGATTGATTCCGTTCACCGCGTCAAAGACCGACGACGATACCAAAGCCACCACGCGCGAGGTGACAAGCGGGTTGGTGTTCCCAGCGAGCACAGTATCGTTCATGATTCCAACCCACTGCAATACCGGATCCGGAGGCCGCTTTTGCCGGCATGGAACCAGCAATGCAGAGCGCTGCTAGCAAAATAACCAACCCGATGCGTGGCCATTCTCGCCTGCATGTCAAAAATATTGCCGGCGAGGGCCGGCTTTCTGAACTGTACCCGTTTCTCATGACATCTCCTCCTCTTGGAACACACCGATCGTCAGTTGGTCGGCTTGACAGCGTGTCAATCGCCGGAGTCGTTTCGTGCGCTCTCACGCGCAGGAAGCCGGTCCAAGTCACGTATGCGTACTTGCCGTGCTACTCAAGGTGCACCTTGCTTTGTCGGAGGGGAGCGATCGCCCACTGGACTGCGAAAAACCGTAAAGCCGACCTTCATGTCCGTGACAGGAACTCGTCCTGCCGCAGAGCAACACAACGAAGACCCGCTTTGCAGGACGATCACCCTGTGAGCCAACCAAACCGTAGCACCGTAAATGCGAGGGACTGCCTTCCAGTTTTGGACAAAGCACTGTGTATGCTTACTGGCTTGCCCGAACTCTTGCTGGATCATGTCATCGTCGGCAGATACCGGCGAGAACACGAGAGCAAAAAGTCCAAGAAGCGCAATCAACCGCGCCAGGGCAAAGCGACTGAAAGAACGCCCATAGCGCGAGGCACTCGGAGTGCGAGCGCACACATCGCATTGAGTCATGCGATTCATCACTCGAATTAAACGGAAGCCCTGGTGCAGTAATGCGCCGGCAGAAACATAGTTCCGGCGATTCTTGAGAGGGAAGAGACTACATGCGCCCAAGCATCTTACGAATTGTGCGATGTTTTACGCCCCTACACCCAAGCTGTCAAGTAGTGAAAAAATACAGATGGTTCGTTTCAGCGCCCGAATCTTCGATGTCGTTTCCCACCCCTTTGTGCCATATTCGCCACACCTTCGCGCCATTGTAGGGACGGATGTCCTTCGCTAACCTGCACGACGCGCGCCGCTGATTGATTGCTCGTCGGCTCCTCAAAAAAGCCGATGGCTGGCCCATAGGTTCGTTGGGGGAGAGGCCTTAAGGCCTGATTTTTTGCTTTCGTCGCCGCGCCGGCCAGAATTCCGGGAGCCCAGCCATTAGCTCTCGAGGGAACGGATAGCCCATCGGTTCTCAGTGAATCTATGGGTCGAGATCACGGCTGACCATTTGCCGACGGATCGTCCTGTTCCTGTCGCTGAATACCCAGCCGAATGTTTTCGTGAGTCAGTTCTGCCTGCCCCAATGAGGAAATATGGCGGTACCCGCTAAACGTCTTTTCTGGATTTCGATCATCGTCGTTGAGCTGGTGCTGGGCTACGTGCTCTGGAGGCCAGTCCGCGACCATTTGCGCCGGTCCCACCGCGCGGCCGTGACCTCGCCGGCTCTGAAACGCCCCGAAATCCCGCAGTCTCAGGCTCAGAAACCCAAACAACAGCCCGAGCTTCAGGCCGCAGGCCCGGGCGTAGCCCCTCATGTTGGGGCCTCGTCCGCACCTTCCAAACCGTGGGCCGGGATACGTACCACCACACCGGTTCACCCGAAATCCATCGTACCGAGCTCTATCGTGGTCAATGCCGGCTTGAAGACGCCCGAGCCAATCCCCGCCAAGCCAACTGTGACGACGCCGCCCACCGCCGGCCTCGCAGAGAGCTTCTGGTGCCATATCTCAATGGTCCAGCCCCAATGCGACTGCAAGAAGGGCAACGAACAAGCGTCGAATCTCGTCCAGCAATAGATCCCCCGGCCCGCTCGCCCCTCAGTGTGCTCTTCACGCGCATCAACTTCCTCATGACCCGAGCCTCTGTTTGTACCCAAGTTGGCGGAGATGGTACGATCCCGATTCCAGCGGCGTCGCGTGTTACCCTTCTTCGAAAGATCCTTCCCGCTTGTGAAACTCCGCAAGTCTCATCTTGCTTTTGTGATGGTTCGCCGATTTTGCTTCTCTCGTTTCCAGCCGGTTTTTCGTCTTGCTTCGCTTTTCACCGCGATTGCCATAACCGGTGGAGTTCTAGGGTGGTCCGAAGCCAAGGGCGATCGCAAACCAGATACCCCGCCTGCCGAAGCAACTGGCGCCCGACGCTGTGCGGTTTGTCATGCCGGCGAAGTCGAAGGATATTCCCGCTCCGCCATGGCTCATTCGCTCCGACGTGCTGGCCCTGAACCCGACGGCACGGTCAACGCGAACGGGGCGAAGATAACCATGCACTCGCTGCCGACAGGCTTCTGGCAACGTTGGCAAGATGGATCGGCACAGGCTGACTATCGCGTGGACTACGTGATTGGGTCGGGCAATCATGCAAGTGGCTATCTGGTGGATCTGGGTGATGGCTATATATTCCAGTCGCCGGTCGCGTACTACCGGAGCCGCCAATCCTACGACCTGGCCCCAGGGTTCGAGCATCAGCAGGATCCCGACTTCACACGCCCGATCAGCGAAGAATGTCTGTTGTGCCATTCCGGGACCGCATTGCACGTTCCCGGCACCCTGAATCAGTATCGCGATCCGGTATTTGCCGACCAGGCTCTCACCTGCGAACGTTGCCACGGTCCCTCGGAGAGGCACATCGAAAACCCTGTCCCCGGTTCCATCGTGAATCCGGCCAAGCTGGCGACTGCGGCCCGCGATAGCATTTGCGAGCAATGCCACTTGTTCGGAGTGGCGCGTGTGCCGAATCCCGGGAAAAATCTGAGTGACTTCGTTCCGGGGCAGCCTCTGGAAGACACGTTCACCATCTACCACAACGCGAACCCGACCGGTTCCTTCAAAGTCATCAGCCAGGTCGAGCAACTGGCGCTCAGCATGTGTGCTCGCCAGAGCGGTGGCCGGTTGTGGTGCGGGACATGCCACGACCCACATGACAAACCGGTGGAACCCGTGCAGTACTACCGCGGCCGCTGTCTCACGTGTCACACCGCAAAATTCCCCGCCTCGCATCCGGCACGCGACAGCAACTGTCTCGAGTGCCACATGCCGCGCCGGCAGGCTTCCGACGGCGGGCATACCGCCTTTACCGACCACCGCATTCAACGTCATCCCGAAGCCGGCCCCGACTCGTCCGAAAAGGTGGAGATCGCCTCCTGGCGCGACCCTGCTCCTGAACTGCAAATCAGGAATCTCGGAATCGCCCACATCGCGGTCGGCCTGCAGCAACGTTCGCCAACATTCATCGGTCAGGGTTACCGTGAGCTGACCGAAGTCCAGCAGCAATTCGCGAATGACAGCCAGTTTTTCAGATGGATTGGTGAGGCTTTGCTCGCAGCAAAGCAAACTTCAGAAGCCAAGATCGCTTTTGATCGGGCTCTACAGCTGGATCCGAAATCAGCCGTTATCGAAACCAAGATCGCCGCGGCCGACTTGCAGGCTAGCGACAAAGAGGGTGCCATCGAGCACCTGCAAAGAGCCATCACTCTAGATCCAATAGATCTTCCTACATCGAGCGCTTTGTTGGCCTTGTATAAGTCGGAGGGAAATCTGGCTGAAGCCTCTGAACTCACAAGCAAGATGGCAGCAGCCGTGCGCCAGCAGCCTGAAACGGTGCCAGATCCTGAGGGCGGCTCGACTGGAATCAAAAACGCAGGCACAGTTTTTAAGAACGTGCAGGTCCTAAAAGATGCTCCAGCCCCGCAGTTGATTCCTGCCATGCAATTCATCTCTGCCTCTCTAGGCGTTGAATGCAACTTTTGTCACGTCGAGGGCCACTTTGATAAAGACGACAAGAAACCGAAACAAATCGCGCGCCAGATGATGCAAATGACCCTTGCACTCGACAAGGGTACCTTTGATGGTGACCGACGTGTGACCTGTTACTCGTGCCATCGCGGCATGACAGATCCCGTCGCTACTTCGGAACTCGCAGTGAATGTGCACGCAGCCCGCACGGCGAGCCCCGGCACGCCGCCAACGCCGTCGTTGCCTACCGTAGCGCACATCATCGATCACTACATTGAGGCTGTGGGAGGAGCTGCCGCCCTTGAAAAAATCACCAGCCGGGTGCAAGTAGGGAAGAGCCAATCCCGTGGAGAATCCTCAAAGATTGAAATTCTCAGGCAAGGGCCCGGCAAACAGGCATTCGTTCAGCACTCTCCCAACGGAGATGAGACGTCTGTATTCGACGGGACCGCCGGCTGGTTCGCAGCTCCGAAACGCCCCATTCGAGAGATGAACGCTGCGGACATCGCCGCCGCCCGGATGGATGCCGATCTCCAGTTTCCCTTGCACATCTGGCAAATGTTCCCGGACCTGCGCATCCAGTATCCTGACATCATTGCCGGCCGTGACGCATATCAACTCCTCGCTACGCAAGTAGGCCAGCCCTCCATGCAGCTCTACTTTGACAAGGATTCGGGTCTGCTCGTTCGCGTCACGCGCTATTCGGAGTCGCCGCTGGGCCGGGTTCCCCTGCAAATCGAATATGCCGATTACCGCGAAGTCGATGGTGTGCAGGTTCCTTTTCGATTGATCTACTCGCGGGCCGGAAGCTGTTCGATCATTCAGATCGACGAAGTCCACCAGAACGTGCCGATCGACAATGTCCATTTCGTAAAGCCGGGACCGCAGTAAGGCTCGCCCCCCAAAACTTCTGGCCATCCTGAGCGACGCGAAGGACCTGCTTTGACGTAGCCTGCGGATGCCTGACCCTTTCGCGCACATTCCGAAAGGTGGAGATTTTACTCGCTGCTTGTGCGACATCCCGTGTCGTGTCCGCGTCTGGGAACACTCACCTGGGTTCGCAATAACGAAGCGTCCCGGACTCTTTACAGACTCTGGGACGCTCGCCTCGGACAGTACCTTCCCCCATTTCTGTCCGATAGCGGAGTGGTGGCGAGACAGCGCCTAAAAAAAACCACTCCCCGTCTACAAGAGTTACTGCGATTGCAGAGAAGTGGAATAGCCAAGACGTGGGTTACGTCTGGCACGGATGGGGAGTGGCGAACTCGCTTCCGGGCCCCATTTGACGGCCCAATGGCTGATGGACCGTCAGAAGTACAATTACGCAGTCGGCGAGCTCAAAGAAAGTACGGACAAGGCTGGCTGAATCTTTTCATCATGCAACGCACGCGCACGACGCTCTCGATTCTGATTTCGGCAGTTCTTTGTTCCTCTCTTGCCATGGCAGACGATGCGATGAGCGACTTGCCAACAAAAGCGATGGAACGGTCACAGATCACCACCCCGGGTTCGCACCCCTTCGTTCTTAGGGCTAGCGTCCTGGAAGAGACCAATCCAGCGAACGAAGACTACAGGGCTGAGATCGAAGAATATTGGCTCGCACCAGACAAGTGGCGCCGCACGGTCAAGACGGCTCACTTTTCGCAGACACTCATCGTTAACGGAGAGAAGACAAGCGAGCAATCAACTGGCGACTACTATCCCAATTGGCTCCGCACGATTGTTGCTGCAATCTTCGAACCTGGCACTGCCTTAGATGGTCTCGACATGTCACGCTCGTCCGATAATCCTGTGATTGGTGGAAAGCAGGTCTGTCGCCGGTTTACCTACATGGCTGGCATTGCGCCCGTAAGTAACAAAGTCTTCTCGACGTTCTGCTTTGAGGATGGTTTGCTCGAATTTGTAGGCAAACCTGGCTACCAGGCCCGCTATCAGAGTTACAAGAACTTCGCCGGCAAGCGCGTCCCGCGGACGATTTCTGAATACATCGAACCAGGCACTGAACTCGAAGCTAAAATTGACGAACTCGCAGAACTGAAAACGCCCGACGAAACCCAGTTCGCCATTCAGCAGACAAGTGTTCCATGGCAAACGATTCGGATCGACGAAGCGACTGTGCGCAGTCTTGCGATGAATGCACCAGTGATCGTGTGGCCTACCGTCCGAAGCGGCGCCGAGAAGGGCACACTTAGCCTTTACGTTTGCCTCGACCGCAACGGACATGTGCGGGAGACCTACGAACTCAATTCCAGCAATCCTGGCCTGAGTGATGTCGCTCGTGATCAGGTCATGAAGTGGCAGTTCAAGACTGCCACAAGTCACGGAATTCCCGTCCAAGTGGAATCAATGTTGACATTCGCGTTTCAAACAACGACTGAAAATCCGATTCCTATCCTCGACGAGGACGAAGGAAGCAAGCGAATAGTTTACCGCGTAGAACCAACTTGGCCAGCCGGATTTGCGCCTGCGGGCACACCTGTCATCATTACCCTCAGAGTAAAGGAGAGCGGAGAATGCACGGGACTGGTGTTCATCACTTCAGACGAGGCGAATCGGCCTCTGATTATGAAACACATTCCGATGGTTTTTTCGTCGCTGAATGCGACGTTCAAGCAGTGGCGCTTCCAACCTTACACTCAAAACGGTCAAGCTACGGAATACCAGGTACGCATTACTTTCCACGTGAACTAGGAAAATTTGAATGCCGAGCGTGCCTACCTCTTTCCAGCCACGCTCTTGCAGAGGTTTCACCTCTCGTGCGAGATAAACACTCACGTTGGTGAGAGGTATCGCAGCTTACCTTTGACAGACCTTCGCAGCGCCAAAACAAATAGGGTGGCCGTTTCGGCCACCCTCTAATCATGCTCGAGTCCTTCTTAGTAACGGAGCAGAAGTCCTGTCGAGATTCGCATGTTGTTGTTGTCGCTCGTTCCATTCGAATGAAGTGAAAGCCAGTCGAATTGAACCGCACGCACCGCGAAATGACGATTTGCCTTTATGTCCATTCCGCCGCCGAACATCATCGCGAAGCCGTTACCCGAGCCAGACACGCCACTGAACGAAGCAGAGCTGTGGAAGCCTCCGGCGAGGAAATGCACGAACGGCGTGAAGGTCTCGTTGTGACGATAAGACACCACTGGACCGAATGTGTAAGTGTAGTTATTGAAACTTACCCCGTTCTCCGTCTTGTACGCGCCGCTGAAGTCCGCGGCTATGCCGAACCAATTGTTAAGGTTCCCGGTGACCGTTGTATCCCACCCGTTCGCATTCACACCACCATCGAATCGAGTGAACTGATACCCGCCGAAGATCTCAGCTTTCGGTGCAGTCTGCATTCCCTCTTGGGCAAACGCAGCCAGCGATACAGTCCCGAGCAACAACAAGAGCCCCAGTAATTTGCGCATCTACTTAGTTCCTCCAACTGGAATTTGCACTCCTCCCTGGATGGACCCAGCGAGGACGGGGCGATCTAAAGCGCTGCCCCCGTGCTAGCAAAAGTGCTGCGTATAGTGAAATTCACCAGCGAGAGGCGGGCAAGTAACTGAAGACAGGATGCAGTCGGCCTTTGGTAATAGCGCGAGATGTCGCGTCTAAATGAGTACTTTCAACGTTTTCCGCGGGGGGCTTGCGAAGTACCGGCCCGGCGATCGGGTCGTCTCCCGGCCGGCTCCGTCGCAAGATGGGCCGGTCGGTTACCTTGGCTTTCACGGCCTGAAACTCGCTAGTATCTAGAACGTAGTCATTGCGTGCAGGCAGGAAAGACGAAATCTCTGTTTGCAGTCTCTGAATGCGGTCGTCCATCGGAGGATAGTTGGAGAACGCCCCTACGATTTGATTGCGCAATGAAGATCGATTCGCCTCACGCGCGCTCTCCTTGCCGTGAAGTTTTTCGAGAGCCTCGACGAAGGCGTTGGGATCGTATCCCGCCGCATACTGATATTCGATCCCCAGCAGATCCGCCTCAATTTCCGCATCACGACTAAATTTCTTCATGCTCAGCGGACCGATCTGCTTCGTGCCAAGAGCGGCCGGACCACTAGCCCAAATAAGTGGAATCGATAACACGTTCCAGGCGCTTTTTCGCGTCGCAAGTCGGGTCGCATGCCGGGCCGCAACATGAGCGATCTCATGTGCCATCAGGGCCGCAAGCTGTGCCTCGCTGTCGACCTCCGCAATCAATCCTCGATCGATGTACAGAAAACCGCCAGGCAACGAGAAGACCCGGTGGTCGGAAGAGTCAATCACTTTGACTCGGAACGGCACCTCCGCATCGGAGTGTCGGACGAGATTCTGCGCCAACCGACTCACGTAGCCGTTTACCTCGGGATCAGCTACGTATCTCGTTCCGCGGTCGATCGCCGACGCCATCGTCGCGCCCAGCGCGCGCTCTTTTTCGAGCGAATACAGATTGACGCCGTGTCCAATATTCCGCTGTCCGATTCGATCGACATCGTACTTCTCCGATGGAGGACCGACGTCCCGCGAACAAGCTGGTGTCGAAGAAGAGGGGGCCGAGGCTTCAGCACTAGCGCTCGATTTGGCGGATTCTCGCTTATCCGACGCGAGCGCCGGGGGCATGATCAGTAAAAAACCGGCGCCGATCACTAGCGGCAAGCCGTAACGAACAGCACGATGACTGCGAACAAACCGAATCCCTCTCAGACTCGCCAGTTGTCGAAGGCGCAGCGCTTCTCCACGCCGAAGTGTGAAACATCCTTCACTTTTAGATAAAGTTCCTTGTCCGCAGGGTGATGGCTTTCTTGCTCGCCCTACGCGGCGTGCAGGCGCGCTGCCAGCGCCCACAAGCGTGTCAGCTTCTTGGAAAGGCAGGACATCAGCAGCGCGAATACCCACTTACGCACCTTGGCGCGAGATCCGTTCCTGTGCGGAAATCCCCACGCCCCACATTGTTCCCCGTCTTTCAGTGCACGGGTCAGTCCAAAGGGCCAACGAATCTCCGAAAGAGGGCTTTCCGAATCCGACGTAGCGAACGACCGGGGAGTGACTACGACCGCGGCAGTGGTCCGGCCCAAGCCCATACGGGGTATCCTTTGATCGACTGGCGCGAACGACGGTCTGCACAGAAAATCGAACCGGCGGTTGAGCGAGTTGGATCAGAAACGTCGGACGGCTGATTCCACGTCTCCTGACACAGTTAAGGAACTCGGCCGTCGACTAGGGGAGGTGCTCTTGCAGGCGATTCTTGGAAGGTGGAGCGACGAGGCCTACGTGTTGTTGCGCATCATGATGGGATTCATGATCGGGTGTCACGGTGTTCAAAAGATGTTCGGGCTGCTGGATGCCGAAGGCCCGGCCCACGGCCTGTTCCTGGTGGCCGGCGTTATTGAAACCATCGGCGGACTATTGATTATCTTGGGATTGTTTACCTCTCCGGTCGCACTTCTACTCTCCGGCGAAATGGCGGTCGCCTACTTCATGGTCCACGCCAGCTTTCGATTCTGGCCGCTGCTCAACGGGGGAGAGATCGTCGTCGCCAATTGCTTTGTCTTTCTCTATATCGCCGCAAAGGGAGCCGGACCACTCAGCCTGGATTCATGGTTTGATCACCGAGCATCCGCAGCCTGAAGGCATCGTTTTTTGCATACCCAAAAAGCTCTCACAGTTGCGCCTTGTTGCCGGACACGTCAGCAACGTCAGTTCACGGTCAGGCTGAGCTTCCAAGGCCGGCGGACGCCGTTCGCTGTTCCCGTCACGGTGAGCGTGTAGTTGCCCTTCGGCGTCCCTGAATTTTGCGGGGGACTGCTGCTGCTTCCGCAGCCGGTGGTCGACGCGTTGTGAAAAATCTTGAACGAAATGCGTGAGGGTCGATGTCCCTTCACTATCGACAACGAGATCTGGGCACCCGTGATCCCTCAGGTCTCGGAACCTACGCGCTCGCCGGTCAGACGTACCTCTACCTAAAGCGAATCAAAATGTGATGACAACCTTCGCGCGGGCGTGCCCTTCTTCCACGTAGGCCATAGCGTAGCCGATCTCAGTCAAGGGGTAGCGTCGGTCGATGATAGGGGTAACTTTTCCGTTCTCGATCAATTCGCAAAGAGCCGCCAGATCGTCTCGCTTGAGCTTCGCCACGAAACACTTGAATTTGCGCTTAGAGAACGGGGACGTTACGACAGCCTGGAACAATCGAGTGAACACCTTGCCCATTTGCTTGGGTGCTCCCGCCATCACACACTTTCCGTTCGGCCGCAGAACACGCCTCATGGCAGACAACGGGCGATTGCCTACGTTATCGAGAAGCAGGTCGTACCGTTCGTTATGCTCTGTGAAGTCGTCACTTGTATAGTCAATGACCTTGTCAGCGCCAAGAGAGCGCACCAGTTCCACATTCTTGGTGCTGCAGACGCCGGTAACGTGTGCGCCGAATGCCTTTGCGATCTGGACGGCAAATGTGCCAATCCCGCCAGCGGCGCCGTTGATCAAGACGTTCTCACCCGGCTGAAGGTGTGCTTTGTCACGAAGCCCTTGCAGAGCCGTGAGTCCTGCGACGGGCACCGCTGCCGCCTGGTCGAAGCTCACGCTCTCCGGCTTCAGGATTAGTTTGGCTTCCGCAGCACATGCGTATTCGGCAAAGGCTCCCCTACAAAGACCGAAAACCGCATCGCCGGGTTTGAACTGTGTCACGCTTCGCCCAATTTCAACGACCTCGCCCGTGACGTCCACACCAGGGCGCCGGCTCTTCATGCGCCAGTCCAGCGGATTCACAGAAGCGGCGCGAACTCGCAAAAGGACCTGGTGGTCCTTCGGAACAGGCCGGTCGACGTCCTTGACGTCCAGAACTTTTCCCGTCTTCGCCTTTGTGTAGATGGCGGCCTTCATAGTGCCTGCCATGATAGTCACGATCCGCCCGGCCCGATACGGCGTGGGTCAAGAATTCCTTGTGAGCTACAAACGAAGGCACGGGATCGGTAACCGACACCTGTTACGTGGGTAATTCGATTGCCTCAGCGCGGAGCGCTACCATATTGCGATTTCCGGTTTCTTCTTTACGGTGAATTATGCTCCGAGTTTCCAGCTGCAACGTCCGCCAGTTTGGAGTTTCGGTCGCGACACTCCTTCTTTTGGCGAGCGTGTCGGCTTTCGGGCAGTCGCTTGGGGATGTTGCGCGCGAGAATCGCGAGAAGAGGGCCGAGGCGGCAGCCACTGCACCGCAGAAAGTGATCACGGATGCGGACCTCTCGAAAGATGGGCAGGGACCGCCGGAAGTCGGCGCATCGAACAGGGCGCAGAATGGCCCTTCGGCAAAAGGCGGAGCAGGCAAAGTAGCTGCCACAAGCCCACCGAACCCGCAAGTCATGGAGCAATGGCGGAGACAGATTCTGGCGCAAAAGAGAACGGTAGAGACTCTTGAGAAACGGCTAGCGCGATTCCAGGCGTCGCTTTCCTCTGTGGATGCGAGTGCGATTTCGCGCGGCGAAATTTTGACCCGGAGCCAAGCTTTGGAGCACGACCGAATTGCACAGGTGCAGGAGCAGCTTGATGAGCAAAGAGCGAAGCTTCTGGAGATGCAGGAAGAGGCTCGGCGGGCTGGGATGCACACGCAGGTTTACGACCCGTAGCGGCTGCTGAAGCGTCGCCCAAACTTCGTCACCAGCTGGCCGTTCCGAAGCGCCGAAAGCCAGGTACTTGAGGATCCCCCTTCTTAACGTGTTCCTGACCATCAATGGGGACGATCAGCGTTCACACTCAGATGCCGTTCAGCGATCCTCTACTCCGAGGGACTTCCGCTCGACCCAGATCGTAGGTTCCAGACTCGGTCCAAATTAGTTTCCAGTAACGGACCACACACTCACGGACGATCCGCGTTATAAAAGAACTCCGACGCGAACGGTCGCCACCCTCCTTCAACAAGAACGATCGTTACAGACCAGGAATTTCCGTGGAGGCAAAGGTGAGGGTGCTACGTAACCAAAGATCTCGAAAACAGAAACGTATAGTGACGCACAGATCGGACTTTCTGCGATTCAACGGCGCAGTCGAGCGGGATCCCGCCATCGATGCCTGGATGAAAGAACATGCGGGCGAATTGGGAGCCATCGCGCACCAGTGGTTTGAGGTGATGCGAAAGTGCGGCGACGAGGTTCGGGAGCTTTTGCATGACGGCTGCCCGGTTGCATGTTTGGGGGATGCGCCCTACGGCTACGTCAATGTCTTCACCTCGCACGTAAACGTTGGGTTCTTTCACGGCGCAGCGCTACCGGATCCAGCCGGCCTGCTGCAAGGCACCGGCAGGTGTATGCGCCACGTGACACTAAAACCAGGAATGGCCACCAACGCCGCCGCCCTGAATGCCCTCATCGATGCGGCGTACGGGGATATAAAAGCGCGCGTCGAGAACGGCTCGCCCAAAGTCGGATAACGGGCCATTCGAACCCCACCCCTGAATCCTCCCAGCCCTCTGTGGCATCATGTATGCATGCCTAAGATCCACATTCCAACTCCTTTACGGCAATATGCCGGGAAGCAGGCTGCGATCGAGGTGAGCGGCAGTTCCGTCGCCGATGCTCTTTCGTCCCTGGTCAGCCAGCATCCCGACCTGCGCCGCCACCTCTACACCGACGATGGCAAGCTACGCGCCTTCGTCAATGTCTACCTTAACGATGAGGATGTCCGGTACCTGCAGAAAGAAGCCACCGCCGTCAAAGAGGGTGATACCATTTCTATAGTGCCGTCGATAGCCGGGGGCCGTTAGCCGCTCATGATCGTTGGACCAACAACACGAATGTCCTGCCCGAACGCCTGCTGCTGTTGTTGTCCGCCTTGTTGTTGTCGCTAGCTGTTCCGCCGTTCTCAGCTCCCAAATTTCACAATCGAGGATGTCATGGCTACCACAGTTGAACTCAAACCCGAAACCGCTACCCTCACCAACGACGAGATCCAGCGCTA
>Ga0126371_10000165_pt1 | contig 50391 bp, 53 predicted proteins | sample PanSoiMetaPlot_4_FD_110145 | JGI IMG/M metagenome (GOLD analysis project Ga0126371, IMG submission 110145) | Tropical forest soil microbial communities from Panama - MetaG Plot_4 | ecosystem: Environmental > Terrestrial > Soil > Tropical forest > Bulk soil | place: Panama | collected 2016-02-17
GACCCGTTGGCGACGGCAAGGCGATGGTCGATCTTAGCCTTGTCGACAGCCTGCGAGGCTGCCCTCAGGTCCGGCCGATTCTCCAGTGCTGCCTGGCGGCACTCGTCCAGGGAATTGGCGAATACGGTGAAATCGAACTGCCCGTCCACATCGAATTGGTCCACAGGCGTCCGATCGTTGAGCAATTGCCTAAGTTGAATTTTCGCAGTTCGGAGGTTGACCCACGCGCTCTGAACGTCGGTCTCAAACTGCACGCGCTGAAGCTCCATGCGATCAAGATCGACGCGTGCGATGTCACCGGCCCGAAGACGGTCGCGGGAGAGTTCGAGGATCCGATCATAATAGGCGAGGCTGTCGCGGGCAACCGCGAGAACAGCCTTGTTCTGCATCACTAGTACGAAGGCGTTTCGTAAATCGAAAAGGAGGCTGCGTTCCTGGTCCTGCAACGAGGAGATTGCGACGGTAGTTCCGGCCCTGGCGCTCTCAAGCCGGAGCTCGCGTTTGTGGCGCCGCTCGATCAAATACGTACTGGAGATAAACGGAAGGGCGCTGGCAAAGGGCCGGTAAACAGATTCGCTACTCACAAGATTAAGTTGATCGACGGATATCGTCAAATCCGGATTTGGACGAAGATATGCGGTAATCTCTCCGGCGCGGGACTCCTGCACTTCGATCCGGGCCGCGCGAAGACTAGGGTTTGAAGCCCTGAATTCCCGTTTCGCTTCTTCCCAGGTGAGGACTTTCTGTGCGGACACTCCCCTGACTATCACAAACCCCAGGCAGAGTTTTAACGAGAGGCGCCGCAGCAACGCAGCCGTCCACCCTTCTTCGAAGTGGTTCCAACGGGCAGGTGGCTAGGGGTATTCCGAACCCGAGCAAGCGTGTAATGTCTCTCGCCGCGTTTCCTGGTCCATTGGCCTGCTCACGCACCAGTCCGGCGCGCTCGCCCTTTCCGAGTGATGCCGTGGACGTGGGCGAGTTGCAAAAAAAATGACGAAGGCACCAGCAGCGGTGAGAGGCCGTTATAAGGGTTTTGCGTCGATTACCAGTGAGCTAGCCGGACGGGCTCAGGGTACTGTTGGCGCGAGACTCTGCTCCGGCAATCGCGGACGCTCGATAAAAACACATCCGCGACACGGTCGATTTCCCGATCGCTGAGAGAGGCGTAGTTCGGCAGTGTGATCAGACGATTCGCCACGGCTTCTGAGACCGGGCATCCGCCCTGATATCCGAGGCACGTACTTTCAGTAACGACATTCGAATAGATTATGGAGGTGTCAACAAACCTCTCCCACATTGAACGCCTTACGGCAGCTCGCTCGCCCGAGCTCCGCAACAGAACAGGGAACAGATGATAGTTGTACCGCGTGTGCGGGCGCTCAAAGGGGAGTACAGCGTCTTCCGTGGACGAAAGTTGAAGCAAGAGACGGAGACTGTTTGCGCGCTGCTGCTCGACTCTGTGCGCGATCCGCGAGGCCTGACGGATTGCAATTGCCGCTTGCGGGCGTGAGATCGCGCTCTCGTCCAAATGAGGTTCCAGAATTGCCCACTTCTCCACCCAGCGACGCAGAGGTTTTCCCAATGTTCCGTAAAGCGGTCGGGTAAAAACCGCCGCTTTCGTCGCTTGCAGAAATACGTTGCTCAATTCGTGGAAATGCGAAGGCAGGGTAAGCGATTGAGTTAATTCGGCCATCCGACGCGCTAGTAACGGGTCGTGGACGACAGCGAGACCACCTCCACCCGCCGGCCAGTACTTAGTAGAGGCAAAACTGTAGAAACTGGCGACGCCGAACTTTCCGACCATACGGCCGTCCAGGTAACTAAGAGGTGCGTGAGCCGTATCCTCAATAACGGGAACGTTGCCAGCAGAATGGAGGATCGCCGGCATATCGGCCACTTGACCGAACAAGTGCACAGCCACCACCGAGGAGAAACTGCCCCTTTTGGACTCCAGCGACTCCGGGTCTATCGTGAGATATTGCTGGTCAACGTCAATGAAAACGGGCTTAAGTCCGGCATTGATGATGGCCTTAACGAGAGACGGATCCGTGAACAACGGCAGGGCGACACCTGAACCAGGCTTGAGGTCAAGCGCCCGCAGCAGTAGGAGTAACGCTTGCCTCCCACTGCGTGTCCAGAATTTGGGACTATCACCCGATAGTCCGAATCGTTCGGGTTCAGGGACGCGCCGAAGAAGCGCCAAGAGGCCGGCGGCGAAGTCGGCGGCGGTATACGGTAAGGCGAATCGCGGAACCGGGTGCAATCGAGATGTCAACATATGCTCTAGCACGGCCGAGATGTTCGTGCTCCTTCCAGGACCGTTTCAATGGTCTCGATTTGTTGGTTGCCTGGTTGGCAACGTCGCGCCAGTCGAATCGCGGATCGCGTAATCGACCGGTTCAAGATCGTGTTGAGCACCGGATGAAGTTGGATCGCGGAACGATGGGGAACCATCTCGTAACCGAACCTCAATTTGTATTCGTGCAAGCCGTCTGCGGCGAAAAGAGGCGCATAGCCGTAACAGATTACTTCCAGCGCGGGATCTGCCGCGGCGTGAGCCGTCACCGTGTAGGTGAGTAGGTGGTTGGGGAAGTTGTTAAGTTCCTCCTGACGCGACATCTGGTGCAGAATATGGAGCCAATTTCGTTCCCGGCATGTGATCATAAATGCGGCAAGCCGCTGCCCACGAAAAGCCGCAGGGCAAGAGATCTCAGGGCACGCATACGCCGCCTCTACTAACCTTCTCCACTTCTTCGGGTCGCCAAACTCCTGGTCATAACGGCCCTGTCGGCGCATCGTGTTCAAGTTAAGCTCCAAACCCTGATCGAGTAGTTGCTGCTTTTCAGCGAGCCTTACTTCGAAACATTGCTGCCCGTGCCGAACCCGAGGTCTGTGCTTGGCGTGCAATGAGCCCTTGTCGTATGGACGCCGATGGAACAGGTAGAGACCGCTTGGGATTCCGGTCCACGTCATGGAAGGAAACCGGGCACCAAATGCTCCAGCCTGCAGAATCAACTCGCGAAGCTCGTCCGGATTCGGATTGAGCATGCTTTGATAGGGCAGACTCATCAGAAAGCGACCCGGCGCTGCATACCAGAGAGCTCCGCAGCCTTTGAAGATGCGCCGACCCCTCAGTTCCCAAAACCTTGCGAGGGCGGCGCCTGGAACATCTCTCGTAGGCCCATTTGATTTCAACGCCGGAGGCAATCGGGCGCCTCGCTCACTTCTCTCACATAATTCGATAGGGAACATAGAATTCGGTGTCCTGCTGACTTAGGGGAGCATCGAGACAGAGACCTGTTTGGGCAGACGGCGTCACTTCGACGGTGATTGGACCTCTTCGAATTCAAATAACGCCGGGGGTCGGTTCTTCCTTATGTCGATTTGGGTGCGAACCCAGCGATAGAATTGGCCGCAATCCGATGCACCCATTAGAATGCATGGCAATGGATCGTCGGATGCGAAGCACGCGAACTCGTCCACTCCTTTTAATGAGCCAACCCATTCCTTTAGTGGCAGAGTACCGCCGATCCACGCGCTTAGGCTTGAAAATGCGTCAAAGTCTTCGACGACCCATCTGCGCCCTTCGACCGATTGAGTACGAGGCACCGGCTGTTTTGTCAAACTCAAATAGAGTGCCCGTGCCACATCCAAGCCGTCGACCGAGGTGAACAGGCGAAACGTACAACCAATTCGCGGATTCACGTCCAGGACCTTATACAGTCCGTCGCGGCGATCATATCGGTACCCGATGTCGAGGATTCCCTTGTATCTGATCCCCTTCATGAAATCGGTGGTCATCTTTTCCACTGTGTCATTGTGAGCGCACATCCCGAGGCTTGTGACTCCCGTTCGCGGGGGAAAACGGCGGATCTTCCGGCCAGTTATTCCGAAGAGACACTCGGAACTCTGGTCGAAATAGCCGTTAAACATCCAATCTTCACCGGGGATGTATTCCTGAAAGAAAAGATTGGCTTCCCCGCATTCGACGGCTCGAGAGTACAGGTCAAGCAGGTCGTCAGGATGGCGAACCAGGAATTTCGTTCCGCCAACTCGAATGCGCAGACGTTCCGCATCCGTCGCCTTGACCATGACCGGGAACGTGGCTGTCTCGATATAGTGAAGAACATCTTGTCTGGATCTTGGTAGTAGTGTTTCGGCTATCGGAATGCTGTGTTGACGTGCTAAAGCTTGCATCCGGCTTTTATCACAGAGCGAATTGACCAACCCCACATCCTGGAGTGGAAACCGAAACATTGTTCGCAAAGCCGATTGATTGTCGGCTACCCAAACAGCCTGCCGATCACTGGTGGGTATCAAAACGGGGTTGCCGCCGATCTGACCCGCGATTCTTCCGAGCTCCATAACACTTTCGGTTGAGGTCTTAGTGTCAATACTCAAGCCGAACCATTTTCGGCAGTATCGTGAGTTCCCAGAAGGCTCCCAACGAGACGAGCCGGCACAATAGACAGGCACACCGAGGCGCCCCAAGCTTCGCAAGATCCCAAGGCCTCCATGGTGTCCGGATTGGAGAACCAGCACTGGGGTTGAATTATCCATCCATCACAACTCCGCCTCGGTGACCGGAAGCCCGTCCGACACGGGGGCCGGACCCAGAGACGGGCTCCAAGCTCTCTGTTCGAGCGAAATCATCTTTACTTCCCCATTCTCGACAGTAAACACGGCCTCCAAGTCATTGATATGGGAGAGGACAAAATCAAGATCCCTGAGCTGGTCAGTGCGCCTCAAAAAATCGACACTCCGACTGCAAAGACACGCTTCTGCTGGCGCATCTTGCCAACGGGAAACGACGGCGACCGTCTGCGCATGTCCGGGCGCGTAGCCCATGCGTATGAGGTCGCGGGCGATCCATGCGCAGCAGATTTGGTCTTCCTCGCGAAACTCTCCTTTGCAACCTGCGCCGATGATGGCGATTCGAGAATGGCGGCCAGCGAGATACTCGGCAAGGACCGAACAATTGCGAAAACATCCCAAATACACCGACTCATTACCACTGGCTTCATGGATGACCTTGGTACCCGAGGATGAGACAAGAAGGAAAGGCCTATGCGTATCGGTTCGGCGCACGAGCTGCGCAGGGCTGTTGTCCATTTCGAAGGCGAAAGGCATCGTCCCACCGACCTCGCCGGCAAGCAGAGGGTCATCGAACTCCTGAGCGAACTCAATGGCTGCTTCAATGGAGGGAAGCGGAAAGCAGCGCCGGCCAATCGCGGCGGCCGTAACGGCTGTGGTTGTGGCCCGAATGACATCGACCGCGACAATCGTCCAATCCGGGCGATATCGTTGAACGCTCTCTGGCAGGTAATCGATCACAACTGTCTTCTGCATTTCCGCTCCTCTTATGAGATGAGTGCCGCGCCAGGCGACTGCGGCCGAAGGTTCCGCTGACAGAAAGCGTCGGAGTGCAGCCCCCTCCTGTAAATCTCAACACGCAGCAGTTCTTCCAAACGGATATTGCACAGCCGGACTTGCGGACCAAAGTGATTCAGAAGCGAGAACTGGCTAGATTTGTTGGGGGCCTCGAATGTGACTAGCTCCAGGCCGAAAGCCTTCGCAAACTGATCAGCCAAGCCACAATCAAAAGTTCCGGCATCATCGAAAAGCCCCACGCCCTTGGCGCTTTCCCGAGCTTCTATCACCAACTCACGAGCGCCGGCTTGTAGCCAGCGATGTCCTTCTTCAATCAAGCGGTCCGTAACATTTCGGTCGAACGCCCCGCCGTGCTTCTTGCCGAGTTCGTACTGCACTCCGAGCCCTCGAGCCTGAGCCATCTTGAGAACTTCGCTTGCGCCGAGCGCCAAATCGGTGAAACCCTGACCGCACTCAATCCGTGTGAAGCCAATGTCGGCGCATAGATCGAGGTAGGCAGGCAGCTGATTTTGCGCAACTGCGATTTCAAAAGGACCACCGCCAGTAGTTGTGGCTACACCATATTTCCTCGCCGCAGCCACTTTGCGACGTGTCGAATTCTCACTCGCCACAATCCAACACGCCATGGATACCTTCAAAATCGATACCAGTTGCGAGCTTTGCTCCAGGTGGCTCTCCAAAGTTGCCGGATCGTATCCGGGATCGAACGGACTGGTAAGCGGGGGGAAATCGGGTACGCCTAAGAGTTTTAGGTAAGCGTGAGTATGGACATGATTTGCGAGAAGCATATGTTAGTTCTCCCTAGCGACTAGGTTTCAGGGCAAGACTGTTTGAAGCGCGCGGCTGTTCCGATCGTGCAGTCTGCCGATGCGGTGGCTTCGGCAGGAGGATGAAGCCAAGAGCTGTATGACGATGACTCCCGGCAGCGCTCGATTCTGGACACGGCTTCGGACATCGTCAGAATCTCCACATCTCCACGATCCCGAGCACGAATGAGGCGGTCCAAAATATCTTCCCAAACCGCAAATCCCGACTTCGACTCGACAAGGTTTTCGGGATGAAGGCAAAAATGGAAGATGCCCTTCAGGCGGCACGCTCTTTCCAAGCCTTTCTGGAAACGCTGGATTCGTGAACGCAACCTAATCACACGCGTCCGCCACCGTGCCATCGGGTAGAGGAACAACGACGATGGAATGTTCCAGAGACCTGGCAAAACTTCCACCGGCCACACAGTGGGGGGCGTCGCGCTCGTAAGTTCGTCGAATGCGCGCAGTAAGGCTCCTGGAATCGTTCTCCCGAGGCGGTAAGCAAACACCGGCGTGCGTCCCCGGTAGACGCGAATTCCTTGAGACGGCAGGATCTCATGGTAAGCCTCCTGATCCCATCCATACGAAAACGAACATGGCCGCACGTGAACTTCTTCCAGTGCCTTGATGCCCTCGGCTAACTCCCAATTCACCACTTCGGGCGTGGCCAAGGCGTCGGTCCAGATCAAGTGAGTTAGCCCGCCATGCAACCCGACTTCTTGGAGCGGCAAAGCGTCAGTTAGATGTCTAACAAATGAATGGCGATACCATAAGGGCGCTCTGCATTCGTCCCCCGTTGGAATTTGAGACTTCCAAGCGAGGGGGATGCCTGCCATGCGGCGATCGTGAGCTCCGATGCTGCTACGGAGGGCCATGCCGCCTACAACAAACCAAGTCGCACTCACGCCTGATACTTGGAGGGAGGTGAGCAAGCGTCCGTGGGCTTCGAGAGAGTTGGGGTATCTGGCTTGAAATTGGGCCTCATTGAAGGAATTCAAATATCCCCAAATCTGTTCAGTGTCTATCGAGATGATCGCTACTCCACGATCGAAGAGCGTCCGCGTCGCGCAGTTCGTCATAGGCATGTAAGATAGTCCAATTCTTGAAAGTTATTATTTAGTGTCATATTTGCTGAGAGTGTCCAGAAGTTCATCGGATTAGTCGGATGAGACAGACTGCTCAGCCGCTTGAATAGGCTCCGGCCTGCTGCTGATCGCCCGTTTCGACGATGGAGTATACTCAGGAACCAGTGATTGAAGGTGTCCGATGATCTCGCTGTCATTCCCCGGGCTCAGGAAAGCCAGGAGCTGGTCAATCCAAATGCTGAGGGCACTCCAACTCAAAGGGTTTTCATGTATAACTCGCATCTTATTCTCGTAGCTGTCCCACTTGTTTTCCCTCTTGCTACTCAACTCCTCGACCAGTTTTTCGCCGGGCCGCAACCCTGTGAAATGAATATCGATCTCCTTGTAGGGCACAAAACCTGCGAGCCGGATCATATTCTCTGCGAGGTCGACTATTCGTATTGGTTCCCCCATGTCGAGGATGAAGATCTCTGAACCTTGACTTTTAGTCGACGCTTGTAATACGAGAGACACGGCTTCCGAAGTGGTCATGAAGTAGCGGCGTACATTCGGGTGGGTGATCTTGACCGGCCCGCCAGCTGCAATTTGAGCCTGAAAAGTTGGAACTACGCTGCCGTTGCTGCCGAGAACATTGCCGAACCGTACTGAGGTACACCTGGTATTTCGACTTTCCGGCCCGAAAGCGCCGACGATTCTTTCGCAGACGCGTTTGGTTGCTCCCATTACGCAGATCGGATTCACCGCTTTGTCGGATGAAATCATCAGCAGATTACGAGCTTTTCCTGCGGCGCGAACGAGATTCCAGGTGCCGAGAATGTTATTACGAACGGCTTCGAGAACATTCGCTTCCATCAATGGGACATGCTTGTATGCGGCCGCATGGTAGATGGAATCGACTGCGTAGCGGTCTATTACCTCGCTTATGCGATCCCGATTACGGATGTCGCCCAGCACGACCGCGAGTTCCACCTTAGGGTGGACGGCACGAAGCTCGTTTTCGATTCGAAAGAGATCGCTCTCTGCTTGGTCGAAGGCTACCAGGCAGGCCGGCCGAAGGTGGGCGATCTGGCGGCACAACTCGGATCCTATGGACCCTGCTGCTCCCGTGACAAGGACAGACCGGCCGACTATGCCTTCTCGGACAGACGTATAATCGAGTCTGACTGGCGGACGGCCCAAGAGATCCTGCAACGGCAAGTTACAACCTTGAGCAGATAGGATCTTGCCATTTAGCCGATCCGCTATACCCGGGACAGTTCTGAACGGAAGTTGGGCCGCGTGACAATTGGCCAGGGCCTCCTGCATCTGGGAGCCGGTAGCGCGAGGCATCGCGATTACGATCTCCTGAACTGTCGACCGAGAGCGATTCAGGCGATCTACTACCGCTCGCGCTTCGCGTCCTGTTCCCAGTACAGGCACACCCATAATAAAGGCTCGCTGCTTAAGCGGGTCATCATCGAGAAACCCGGCCACCTGGTAGGGCGCGAACTGATCTGAACGAATCTCACGAACCAGATCGGCGCCCGCGGCCCCAGCACCATAAATAAGGATGCGCGAGCGCCCTTTGGCCAGACTCTCGGCGAAGAAAGTATGATTGCAAATACGAACTGAAAACCGAACCAGCCCCGTCCCCACAAAACACAAGACCGCGTCAATCACGATAATCGACCGCGGCATCGACGGTCCAATCAAAAACATAGACGCCGCCGCGAATAATACCGAGCCAATAATATTACCCAGCCAAACAAGAAATAGGTCGGGGAGGCTTGCGAACTCACGAACTCCCCGGTACATGCCGACCCAATCGAATACCGGCAGCTTCGTCATAACGGCAATCGGAATAGCCTCTCTGACGAGCACCCAGACACCGGCACCAATTGAAAAGTCGAAGCGCAGTAAGAACGCCGCCGTCACTGATGCAACAACGGTCGCCAGGTTACATGCACGTTCGATCCAGACATCGATTCGACGATCGTTTGTCATGGAACTTCCTCCACAGAGACAGCCTCAGGTGAGACTCGTTGTGCCGGCCCGCGAGCGTTCAAAGACAAGCATTTGGCACGTCTTGTGCGATACACGAGCTGTTTGACCGTCTGTGCGACATAGTCAACTTGCTCATCGGTCATCGCTGGATAGAGCGGCAGGGAGAGGATACGAGGATACCATTCCATGGCGCGAGGGCATGCCTGGTTCGCTAGGGCCATCGTCCGAAAGAATGAATGCAACGGAATCGGAATGAAGTGGACCCCGGTACCGATATGCCTCATTCTTAGCTCACGAATGAATTCCGCTCGATCAATTTTCAGCCTTTCGAGATTCAGGCGAAGAATGTAAAGATGCCAGGCATGGCGACACTGCGGATTATCGGGTGGAATTTCGACTTCATCCATTTCGCCAAATTCGCGGCTATAGATACCGGCAAGCTTGGCGCGGCGCTCGACGAACCCCTCGAGTTTCCGGAGCTGATGGATACCGATCGCGGCCTGAATATCGCTCAAATTGTATTTGAATCCATGTGCCACCACGTCGTAATGCCAGTCTCCTTGTTCGCTATACCGGTTCCACGCGTTGAGAGTGGTGCCGTGCAACGCGAGCATTCGAATAACCTCGGCCAAGCTTTGCCGGTGCATTGTTATCATTCCACCCTCACCGGTTGTAAGGTTTTTCGTGGCGTAAAAGCTGAACGCGACGGCGTCGCTCGCTGAGCCATCATCGCCCGATGCTGCCCCGATTGGGCGCCCGTCGTAGTGAGCACCTGCGGCGTGCGCCGCATCCTCTATAACGTGGATCTTTCGATGGCTTGCCAGCGCCCAAATTCCCTTCAAGTCGCAGGGTAGTCCGGCAAAGTGTACCGGAATGACGGCCCGGGTGCGCGGCGTGATCCGCTTTTCGATCTGGAAAGGATCAATGTTGCCGTCATTTGCGATATCCGCCAGGACAGGTGTGGCACCTACGTGTAGGATTGCCTGTACTGTGGCGCAAAAGGTCATCGGAGTCGTAATCACTTCGTCTCCAGCGCGGACGCCCAATGCCGCTAACGCAAGATGGAGCGACGCCGTAGCGGAGTTCACCGCAACTGCATGCACACCCCCGAGATGCTTGGCAAACTCACGCTCAAACTGGTCTACGCGGGGGCCTGTGGTCAACCAGCCGGACTTCAGCGTTGCCACAACCTCACTAATCTCTTCCTCTCCTATCGACGGACGGTGAAAGGGAATGAAATTAGTCATCTGTATGTCACCTCGCCAATGAAGAGCCTTTCGAGCGACGTTGAATCCAAGGTTCTTCCAAAAAAGCCGCATTGCACTGTTGCTAGAATTAACGTGACGTCTGTCCTAGAGGACCTAGAGCGGAGATATTTAAGACTGAGGAGTAATTTCTTAGGTAAGATGTTCTCCCGATAAAATGTCAAAGGACTGGCGGACGACCGGAGCAGCTCCTCTTCGTTGCGATAAGCCAGAGCGGCCGGATCAGTAAGTCCCGGGCGCACGGACAGGATAGCCCTCCACAGTGGAGTATTGTAGTCGACGTACTCAGGAACTTCTGGACGTGGACCGATCAAGCTCATTTCCCCCCTCAACAAGTTGATGAGTTGCGGCAACTCGTCCAGCTTGTACCGGCGAAGAAACGAGCCTACACGCGTGACACGGGGATCTCCGCCTACTGTGACCGCGGCGCCTGTCGCGCTTGGCACCATTGTCCTGAACTTCCAAATGCGAAAGGGTTCACCTCGGCGCCCAATTCTCAATTGCGTGAAGAAAATCGGCCGGCCATCAGTGCAGGCGATGAGGAAAGCGACGATCGCAAAAAGTGGCAGGAAGACAATGCAGGCAATTGCCGTACCAACGCCGTTTACGATGGCTCGGTTAATATGACGCTGCTCCTTAAGCGTACTATTCATAGTGGGGTTCGAAAACGCTAGTGCCGCCCAGGCGGGCAATGACATACTCACTCATCCATCGCCCCTTATGTTGCAAGAAGGTTCGATATTCTCGAAAGCCTATCTTTCTATAAAAAGCATTGGCCACGTCGTTCCCGTTCACGTCCGTGTAAAGGCGAACGATCGTGGCGTTCATTGACCAAGCTTGGGCCAGAAAAGCCTGCGCGAGTGTTGCGCCTAGGCCAGTGTGTCCCACTTCGGGCGCGACCGCAATGGAAGAGAGTTCGCAGGATTGTGTTGGGCTGTGCGATGCAGCCTCACGTATCCGCCGAATTCCGCGCGCCATTCCTGTGAGGAGTGAAGGATGCCGCAGCAATGCACATGCCGCCGGTACAGCAAATGTGTGACCGCGACGGCGCATGAGACGATAAAACTCGGACGGGTCGACAAAGCCGCAGACAAAGCCGTTTATTAGACCGCCAGTTTCTCCTATAAGAGCGATTCCTTGGTGGTACGTTAAAACAAGTTCGTAATATCTAATCAAAAAGTCAGATCCCATCCGGCTTAGGAAATGTTGGCAGAAGGCTCTTTCGTGAATTCTCACGATTTCGGGAAGATCGGCCTTGGAGGCCCGGCGAATATTACTGGTCGCCGTCTCCTTGGCGTGCGAGAGATGGGCACGGATGACATATGAGTGTGTCATTAGAAAGGGTCCTAAGCTGCGCTTTTGGGCACCGTATATCAGCGATAAAGGTACTTTATAGATAGTTCGGTTCTGTTATCCCTAGCGTGCGTGAGAGGAAGTTGCGGTAGAGTTCGCGCCGAGCAAAAGATGGTATAAATCACGGTAGGCGTTCAACATACGGCCATCGGTATAGCGGAGTTCATACAGACGTCGCGCGTTAGTGCCAAGCGCGATCATCATCTCTGGATCACGGATAAGGTCCAGGAGAGTGCCGGACAGGGCCCTTGCATCTGCCGGGGTGACAAGCTTGGCAATGTTCGCCTGAGACGCAACTTCAAGGTGACTGCCGATACGGCTTGCTACGATTGGCTTGCCGGCAGCCATGGCTTCCAACAAGGAGATCGAGAGACCCTCACGGAGGCTTGGAAGTACGACGATATCACACGCGGCGAGCAACGCATCGACATCTTGCCGATATCCGAGAAAAGTGACGCGATCTGATACATCTAGCTTGCACGCCAATCGTTCGAGCTGGAGCCGGGCCGGCCCATCACCAGCTATGACAGTCTTACAATGTGGGGCTGCTAGTCGAAGCCGAGCTGCCGCATCAATTAGATATTCAAGGCCTTTGTCTGGCACGAGCCTCGCCATAGTCAGAATCATCAGGTCTTTGCGGGACACCCCCAATCGCCTCCGCAATTCTAGTGGAGCAGTAATTGCGGTGCTCTGATCGACGATGCCATTTGGAATAGTCAGAATCTTCGACCCGTTGCAAATTCCCAAGTCAATCGCCCAACGTCGGTGAAATTCGCTCACAGACACAACCCTGTCGCATCGCCTCGCGGCAAAGCGCTCCAGCATTGAATAGAAGAGCCGTGTGGAACGCGCGCTGCGCTCGTGGAACGCCAATCCATGCATCGTATGGATGATGATCGGCACACCCGCCATAGATGCGGCTAACCGACCTACAAAACCCGCCTTTGACGTGTGTGTGTGAACAATCCGGTAAGACTCACGCTTCAAAACGCTCCGTAGTTTGAATAGACCACGCAGATCCCAATACGGTCGTATTGGCCGCCGGATCACATCCAGATCCAACAGTCCCAATCCATTTCTTCTTGCGGCCAGTTGGAATGTCGGGTCTGTGGTTAAAATATCGACTTCCCAACCTTCGGACTTCGCCATGCGGCCTAGTCCTAAAATAATTCGACCGGCACCTCCGAAGCGCGAGTCGCCTACAATGTGGAGGATCCTCATGCCGCCAACTCCGGCATTTTCGGACGGGCTTCATGAATGTTTAAACGAGAACGCCGCGACACGGTATAGGCGGAGGCGATGAGCGCGAATACGAGCCACCAATGTCTCTGGTAGAATGCCTCGATTCCCATGGCAACGCCGGCCATGGTGGTATGCGCAAGAAGTAGGGCAAGTACCAGCGGCCGCTGCTGGCTTGGAGCAGATTGATACGCCTCCCAAGCTTTAATGAAAAACCATGCAAGAAACCCCAGAAATAGGATGAGCCCAAAAACCCCAAAGTCAGCGAGGAACCACATGGCGCTATTGTGGGCGATCTCGCCCACTGTAAGGCGAAAACTCCCGAGGCCACCTCCCAGGATCGGGTGCCGTTTGAACCCCTCGATCGCGAACTGGATAAGGTCAAATCGCTCCTGTACCTGTTTGGGACGACTTGCCATCTCTTGAATTACACTCAGGAAGCCTGGCCCGACCAAGCATAATAGAAATGGGGCGCCCAGAAATAAGTTGCCGATAAGCCGGCCAACAAGCCGGGCTCGAAGAAAACACAGCACAAGCAACCCTAGGCCAAGACCGAGCCAAGCCGATCGCGAGAACGTGAAGAGGAGGCCTGTTGCCAAAGTGATCCGCGAAACGGTCAGCGTCGCGCCTCGGAAGAGGGGCGCAGGGCCTGAGGAGCCAGCTTCGCATATCACCAATGCAGTCGCCAGAAGGCCTCCGTAGGCATTAGGGTCAAGTAACATCCCAGAAAGCCGTAGACCTTCATATTGCGCGAACGAGGTCATAAATCCAAGAAAGTGGGCTGCAACGTATGCGCAAACAGCCAGGACATTTTCGAAAACGACGCTCATGACGAACAGGCGCAAAAACTTTCTTAGCCAGTGCCAGTCGGTGGCTACCGATGTAATCGTGAAATAACTGATAAAGGGAACGAGCAAGCCGACGTCCTTATTTATCAGTTCATATGAAGCGAGAACGCCAAAATTCAGAGCACAGACAAGAGATGCAGAAGCGAAAACTAAGACGATTGCAAGATGCCAATAAGTCCACGCCACCGTGATCCATTTCAGCTGGCCAACCCCGAAGATAACGGCCAAAAGCAGGAGACAATCGGACGGCGCAACATTCATTGTCTTTCCGATCTGGAACTGATAAGGGAGCAATACAATATAGGCACCGACCAGAGTGGCGAGAATATTTCCGCCATCCGGCAGAATGCGCTGTGGCTTCAGAGGGTGGTAAGCCTTTAGATGAATCATCGGAAGCACGCTAGTGAGCGTTTGCGATCACACGACGCCTTGAAGACGAGCGCGCCGCCTGCATCTCGAAGTATCCCAGATCAGATATCCTATGACGCCAGCTGATAACAACAGGCGTATCGTGGCTGAATAGACCGTCGCCAGCGCACCCCCGGATAGTCCCGAGACGGGAATCCAACGGGCACAAGCTAGAACGCAAGCTCCGATTACGACACCAAACAAAGGCACCTGGATTCCAAAGCGGCGTGCTGAAGTGATACCTGTAGTGAACCCGGAGGCAATACAGTTTATAGCGGCACCTAGGATTAGCAAAGTGAATACGCGCGATTGGGCGGCGTACTCCTTGCCATACAGGGCTGTAAGAATCTGGGGGCCGGCTAGGCAGGCGACCACCAGTGCCGCGAAACCCAGAATGAGTTCTGCCATAACAAACCAGAAAAGCACAGAAAAGAATTCCGCGAAGCTCCCATCGGCATATAGTCTGGACATCTTGGGAACTCCTGAGTGACCCAAAGAGTCGCTGACGAGCGTCATCGCGACCGTAGTGTAAGCCAGTGCGGAGAAGATGCCTAGCTGATATTCACCGAAGTGTGCGTGAATGAAATACCGCGGTACATTCAGGTTGACTGCCGCCATGGTTGTCACGACTCCTAAGGGAAAAGCCAGACGTGCCAAACTCCAGTGACGGCGCGCTGCTTGCGCCCACCATTGCATCTCTTTGCGTATAGTTCGTAGAGGCCATTTGGCGCGGCTTTGAGAATGATGAAGGATCGAGTGTGCGCGCCGGGCATCAAAAAAGTATAGCGTTGCGAGCCACGCGATTGTCACCCCAACACAACAGGAGAGAAGATCGTGCGTAAGATATATTCCGGAGCTAAATACTATCAGAGCCAAAACCCCCCTGAGAATCATGGAGATCCCCGCCTCGTTGAGACGATCATGTTGCTGGAATAGTCCATAGTGAATGTCGCTCAGGGTGTCGATACCCTTCGTGAAGGCCACAGCGACAATGGCCACTGCGGTCTTACGTTCGTATTTGGCCAGTGCAGCAATGACGACAATCAGTGCGAGGGCCACCGCTGTGGTGAAAAGTCTCATGGAAAAATAGTCACGAAAGTCATAAGAATGCTTCGCGTCGGTCGCTTGCACCGCCCGTAGCTGAAGGTTCGAAAACATCAGGATGGGTGTGGAAATCGCAAGCCCGAGGGAGAATTGCCCTACCATAAAAGTGCTGCCGAATTTTGCCAGCATCACAATGATTCCCCACTGGCACAGCGCATAGACCACATTCCCTGAAAATATCCAAACGAAGTTTGACTTGAAGGACAGTCCAGTTCTTCTGACGTCGCAGTTGATCGGTGGGCGCTCTAAGCTTCCTCTGACCTCGGGAACCAGCACACCGTGGGGGGTGATAGATCCTGCGGAACGGACCTCACGATCTTTCGTGCCTGCGCGCAAAGAGTTTCCCTTACTCTATTTCACGTAGCCGTAAAGGCCGTGCGGATCTGGATCGCAATGATTCAGGATAACGCCCATCAAAGGGATTCCATCCATCAGAAGACGCCGAATGGCCGACTGTGCTGTCTGTCTAGTTGTCCAATTAGCTCTAACGACAAGCAATAGTTTGTCGGCATAACGCGCTGTCACCCTTGCATCAGCAAATTCCAAACAGGGAGGTGCGTCGATGAGCACATAATCGAACTCTTCTCGAAATCGGCGAAGCAAACGAGAAATTCTTCCGGAATGGAGGAGTCCAAAAATGCTATCTGTACAAGGTCCGCTGGATAAAAGAGAGAGACGCGGTATTCCCGTTTTCTTCACGAGGGCATCGACTGGAAGATCCTCAATCGCATTCTTCTCCAAAAGAATATTACTCAGACCCCAACTGTTAGCCTGTTGGAATACTTGATGTAATCGCGGACGCCGCATATCGCCATCGATAAGCAGAACCCTACCGGCGATTTCTGTGAGTGCCACCGCCAGATTACTTGCGACCGTAGTCTTGCCTTCTGAGGGCAAGGAACTAGTAACTAGCAAAATACGTGGCGACGCCGTGGATGTGTTTGAGGACAGAATCGATGCTAAAGTCGTCCGGAAGGACTCAGACAAACTCAGCCGCCGACGTTCGAGCCCGGCCTCTGCTTCGGGCAATCCCTGAGGCCATAGGTGGAAGGCGGTCGTCGTTCCGAATTTCTGATCCGTAAATTTTGGGATAGCGCCCAACTCGGGAACGGTCAGGTATTTCGCGGCCTCGCCGGATGTGCGCAAGAAAGAATGGGTCTGTTCCCTCAACATTACCCAGCCGGCCCCGAGTAGCAGGCCTCCAAAGATCCCGACGGCGAGGTTGAGCAAAACATTTGGTCGGTAAGGAGAATCAGCTGGGCGTGCTTTGTTCACGAGACGAATATTCGCCTGCGGTACAAGAGAGGCTACAGCTGCGTCGTTGAGCTTCTGCAGCATTTCTTGATAGAACCGAAGGTTTGTATCGACTTCAGTCTTGAAAGGATTGCGGATCGACCGAGGCGCATCGGCAGTTCGTGTGGGGTAAACACCGGGCAGTGGCCGATATGCCTCAAACCTCACCTCGGATTGTGCGATCTGGTGCCTCAATTCCTGCACTGGAACTCTCAATGAATCGTAGGTCCGCTGCGCTTCCCGTCGCCGCTCCTCAGTGCGTTCGGAAATGAATGTCTCAGCAAGAGTGTTCGCGATATCGGCAGCTAGTTGGCGATCTTGGGAATTGGCAGCGATGTCGATAATTCTGCTATTTCGCACGGGAGTGACCAGGAGGTGTCGTTTCAGCTCTTCTACGATGTTTTGTTCAGTGAAATGAGAACCAGTATGACTAAGTAGGCGTTCCCACGCCGTGCGCCCCTCGATAAACTCTTGACTCTGCGCCAGCCGTAACCGCTTTGCCACAAGATCGATCAGCGCATCTTGCTGTAAGATCTCCACCTGCGTCTGTATGTAAACTCCTGTCGAGTCAGCACTGGGGGAGGCAGTCTGATAAATGTCGCGAAAATTTAAGAAGTTTTCGTTGATACTCTGGATCTCAAGTGACGCTGTAGACTGAAAGTTCCGAGGTTGAATAATGCAGAGCAGGGCTGCAAGCGCAAGGGCGCCGAGCGTTATGCATGCGAGGGTCGTTCGATTGCGGCGCAGTATCCGTAGGCAGTCAACGCTGCTCCATTCCTCTGGTTCGGTGGAATCCACCGATATGACACGTGATGGGTTTGGGTCGCTCGAATGTCGAGATCTGTAAGATGTTAATCGCATGCTAACACAGCCGCTTCCATGCCGGAAATCAAGCAGCTACAAAGAGAACTATAGAGCCTGAAGTAGCTTACTGATGTGACGCAATCAAGAGCCCTGGCTTTCATTGAGATGGACTTGCAGTCGTTTCGAAACGTGTTTCGCGAGCAAAATCAGCTCTGAGAGCAACCTGGTCGCAATCGGTCTCCAGAAGGACTGAACGCTGGAGAAGCGTTATCGAAAGAACGATTCTACTTGAATGTTTTACACTCACCACAGTACCGTGAACGCCGGCTAAAGCGCCTTTTTCGATGTAAACTTGATGTCCTATGGGTGGGAATGGAAAAGGTCGAATGGATATGTGAGCGTCAATGACAGTCTTCAATGAAGCGATCTCAGCATTAGGCACAGGGTATGGACGACTGCCGACGCCGAGAATCTGTAGAACGCCGGGAGTAGTGAGGATAGGCAATCTTGACAACACGTTAAACTGACAGAAAACATAACCGGGGAATATCGGGAGTTCGACTTCCCTGTAGCGAGCTCCGTAGGTGTTACGCTTTTTTCCCAATGCTAGAAAGCTATCGAAGCCCTTGTTCTTTAGAGCGGCGGTCACCGTCTTATCGAAGCGAGGTTTTACGGAAAGCGCGAACCATTGCAAATTGTCGTCTCGGTAAGGCTCAGTCATACTTCTGGAATGTTAGCTAGCCTTCCAATGAACAGCCTGGATTTAGACATTGCTACCGCTTTCTCGAGTGCGTTGAGCTCTCGAATTCTCAGGGGAAGCCTGTAACGAAGCCCGCGTCAGTGCAGCGTTAAACCAATTTCAGCTCGGCTTCTGCTCACATCGTCCACGACTTCAACGGCGGCTATCCTGGTTCCTTTTTGGGGGTTACAAGATTTCGATTCGTAGAGATTCTTATGGATGAGTTTCACAGAGTTCGAGGGTGCGTTTTTGGATTCGGTCTATCAGACCTCGATACTCGCCCTGTTTAAAGCTCCGGCGGGCGCTCGAGCTTTGGCCAGTGCGTCCGCCAAGGTTGTCAACCTATATGCGTTCAAGGCGTAATTTCGGGCGCGTTTGTTGGGGCTCTTTACCCGATTGGATTAGATCGGGACCTTGGCTGGAGGCGTCAGCCCAATTTCGCACTCCTTCGATCAGGCCAAGAAAGTGTCGGCTGGTGAGCTGCCGTGTAGCTTTACAGCGGATCATCCCCGTACGGTTGACCGACCAGTCGGCCATCGTGTCACTCTTCTGCTGAAGAGCTTCGGGTCGCTTTCCAGGCGCGAGAGACTAGAGCACCGGCAGCGTGAACCGTAGCAGCGCGTTGTTACTTGGACTTCCAGACTCTCAGGGCCCCTCGCGCAAATCGGATATCGCGGCTGAGGACTCGCTCGGTACCCTCGCTTCGGAGGCAGTTCCGATCCACTCTCGTCGTCCTAAAGGTGAACTGCGGTCGGAGTTAGATCTAACTCTGGCCTCCGACCGAATGCACGACTCCCGCGTCTTCAGCAAAGACGCCGCTCCGAGTGATTGCGTCGCGCAACAACAAAAGGGCGGCATTCCGTAAAGTTGACAAGTCAAGCCCTCCCGCCCAGACCTCCCGCTCCATGTAATTTTCGAAGAAAGGCCTTAGCTCGATTGGAATTGAATCCCATCCAGACCTGGGAAGCCTGGCGATCTGGCGAAGGGCGTGTTCCACCAGCCCTATTTGGCTTGGCGTAAAAGTCCGTTGGCGGAACGATTTGCGCATGGCTGGTCTCCGATGTGCGTCAGCTCTACTCTGTAACGGCAGAAGCGCAAGCGCGGTCGAATACGACGGACAGTAGCTCGGGTAACGTACTCCTTAGAAGAGAGACTCGAAAGACTTGCCGGAACGACGGTCTGCCGCCGCCGTAAACGGTGTTGAAAAACCGAGTGATTCATTATTCCGCTTCGCGCTCCTTTCAGCCAAGTAATACTGGTGGCGAATGCGAGTGATGTCGACGGCCGGTTCTGGGACCTTCATATCAAGATTCTCGAGTGTGTGCGCTATGATCTGAGTGACTACCAGATCGCGGTACCACCGTTTATTCGCTGGTACGACAAACCAAGGTGCCTCCCGGGTGCTTGTTTTGGTTAGCATATCTTCAAAGGCGTCGGTATAGCTATTCCAATGAGCACGCTCCCTGTAGTCACACTCACTAATTTTCCAGCGGCGGGACGGATCATCGAGCCTTTGCTTGAAACGCAGCAGCTGCTCTTCTTGTGAAATATGAAGGAAAAATTTTAAAATCGTCGTGTTGTTGTCTAGGATAAGAAGTCTTTCGAAATCATTTATAAGACCATACCGATTAGACCAGCGGTCCGGTGTTACCAGATTGTTTACCCGGGCCGTGAGAACGTCTTCGTAGTGCGACCGATTGAAGATCGCTATACTACCTTTAATCGGTGCGTGAGCGTGAACCCGCCATAGGAAGTCGTGCCCCGACTCTAAAGCCGTCGGCTGTCTAAACGCAGTTACCCGACAGCCGGCCGGGTTCATCGTTGTCATCAAATGACGAACCACCCCGTCCTTACCGCCGGCATCAATACTCTGGAATACAATTAGGAGCGAATGCTTCTTCTCGGCGTGCATGATGTACTGCAATTCGTCGATTTTGTGTGCATACAGCCGCACTTCTGGCGCTACACTCTCACGGGAGGGGTAGGCGCCATGGTATTCGGGGTCCACCGATCTCAGCGTTACAACGGTGCCAGGGGTAACGACAAATCTTACATGCGGAGGTATCTCGTGATCCGAGGTGTTCAGCCTATAGTAATTCTCTCTTGTGTCTTCACACCGACGCACAAATGTGAGTGGTTCTCTCTCGCACTCGATCATCTAAGAAGTCCTCCTTCTTCCTAGGCAGGCCTCACGCCGTCGTTACCTCTAGATGACGTGAATGATGTAAAAATCCATGTCTTGGGGTGTGGCAGCGGAAAGATAAGCGTATCGTTGGGAGGCGGCGGCAACCTGTTATTGACCGATGTTCTTGAGTCCTTGAAATACCTTGCGCATCAGTTTTCACAGCGTGACGGCAGACGGCGTTGCCGGCATTTTGAATGAAAATGTTTCAAGCTCGTAGCGCCCGATTGATGTCTAATAATTCAGATAGACTGTTAGGACACTTAGGTTCTCTCCTGCGGCCTCACGCCCGTGTCTTGGTTCTTGGCATTCTGGGGCTGGGTCTTGAAGGGTTGATGAATGTCGCCGAGCCGTGGCCGCTGAAAATCGTGCTGGATAGCGTCGTAAAATCAAAAGCCATCCCAGTTTGGCTCAGCCACCTTAACTTGCCAATAGACAGAAAAGGTAAGAGCGACCTGCTGAAACTTTCCGCAGTAGGTGTCGTCGCCATTACGGTCCTGGCGGCAGCAGGCTCGTATACGGAGAGGTATGTCGCCGTGACCGTCGGGCGTCGTGTGGAACACGACCTGCGGCATCGTCTATTCTCGCATATCCAGCGTCTTTCGCTTGGTTATCACGATCGAGGGCGTCTGGGCGATCTAATCGCCTGTTTGACCAGCGATATTTCTGCAGTCGAAGCCTTCATCAGTTCTGGGCTCTTGGCCATACCGGTGAATATTTTGATGTTGGCCGGAATGGCTGTCTTAATGGCGTGCGTCAATCTAGCGTTTACTTTGTGTGCGCTTTTGACGGCTTCAGCATTGTTCATGATAGTGTTTCAGTACACGATAAAGATTAAAAAGGCCTCACGCGATTTTCGAAAAAGTGAGGCGAACATAGTCTCTGTGATGCAAGAAGTGTTGTCGTCGATCCGGGTTGTCAAGGCCTTCGCGTCAGAGGAATTTGAACAGGACCGTCTGGCCCAGCAGAGTTTGGCGGCGATGCGGGCCGGCCTCCGAGTTCGGAGCCTAAAGGCGGCGTTGGCTCCGATTGTCGATGTCGTAGTCTCGGTCGGTACCGGGTTGCTTCTGTGGTTCGCAGGGAGCATGGTATTGAAGGGTGCTCTAAGCCCGGGATCCCTAGTCTTGTTCATTTTCTACTTGGGTAAGATGTACAAGCCGATGCGAGAGCTTTCCAAGACAGCGGACGTCTATACCAAAGCAGGCGTCGCGTTTGGACGAATTCACGAGGTGCTCGCGACCGATTACGAAGTCAAGGAATTGACTGGGGCCCGTGCCGCACCGGCGCTTCTCGGAAAGATCGAGTTTGGTAATGTGAGTTTTGGTTACCAGCGGGATCGGAGGATTTTACGGGACATAAACTTTACCATTGAACCCGGCCAAACGGTCGCCCTGGTGGGCCCCACGGGTGCTGGCAAAACGACCATCATTAACTTAATTGCGCGTTTTTACGATCCTGATAGCGGAATTGTCAGAATCGATGATATCGACATAAAGCAGTTTCGCCAAAAGTCACTGCGCCAGCAGATCAGTTTTGTCCTGCAGGAAACGTTACTTTTCCAGGGCTCGATCTTCTATAATATCGCTTATGGACGGCCGAACGCCACACGCTCGGAAGTTGTGCAAGCTGCACGTCTTGCTAACGCACATGAATTCATAGAATCAATGCCGCACGGGTATGATACCGTAGTCGGCGAGCGTGGAGTTACAATCTCCGGGGGAGAACGCCAGAGAATTGCCATCGCCCGCGCCGTGATTCGCAATGGTCCGATTTTAATCCTTGACGAGATATGTGGGCTCGACGCGCAGTCGGATGCGTTAGTCTTTGAAGCTTTGCAGAGACTGATGAAAGGTAGGACCACCGTTGTAATCGCACATCAGCTTGCGACCATCAGTGCCGCCGACGTAATTTTTGTGGTCAGAAATGGACAAATTGTCGAGCGAGGAGCGCATCAGGATCTATTGACAAGGAACGGCCTGTATACTCGACTCCACCAATTGCAGTTTCGTGTGGGACTTGCCCACGACGGCCAAGAGGCCTGCTAGACCTACCATCCAATGAGATCGGCAGAACGCTGGTCTTCTAAACCGGCCGATTTTGCCCCAAATGCCGCGGCCTACTGTCAAAAAGGCAGCCGCGGTAAACCCAGCGGTCTTTGCATGTCACTGGAACCCAAACTGGTTCAGTTGCTACAGGCCTTACCTGGCCGCTGAAGCAGCCCGTGTGTTTGAGTGTTTTCCCGTAATGTCGACTGTCGCTTGGTGGCCTGGCTAGCTATGCGGTCCAGAACCGAGGAACCGCACTACGAGATCCGGAGTTCGTTGAGTCCGCGAGTTAAGGGATAGAGGGAAGTTGCTTAGTCATAGACGGGTCGGCGAGCCAAGAACACAGGAACATAGTGCCCTCTAGGTAAGCTAACAACGGTGTCGTCGTTCGTGCCTTCTGTGGCATAATATTTTCTGAGTTTAGCCCGAAGCCGCCATGCTTGACTTCGAACGATGGTGTCCACCTTCGGGTCATAATCTGGTTTGCGGCCAAAAACAGAAACCCCAATTGTTGTCTCTTTCAAATACTCGGCCTCGCCGACCATGGTGGCTTCCACCACATACTCAAGCAGTTGCATCAATTTCAAGCAGCCTTTCATCGTTCGGCTGGACCGAATATGGCTGACTGCCAAGCGGATCTGCTCGGGCGTTGGTGTCGTATGTGGCACCTCTTGCAAATCCATGGGCACCGCTAGGTTTGGCTCGTTGGCTTCTGGTATGCTTCTCGCCACACAACCGTCGATGCCTGATTAGTCGGGCCGACCCATTGATTGACAGATTCCGGGGTTGCACTAGTTGTATCCGGACTCAAGGCTGGTTTGCAGGAGTCGCAACTTTCTCAGATTCCCTCTTCAGGTTTCAATGGAAATCTGAGATAGTCTGCGGTTCATTGCACATCGTAATGATTCCAGCCGTAACCGTTGGCGCCTCCCTTCGAAACTGGGAGCGCCCTTTGTGCCTGTCCCGAAAATACTGAGGGCGATTCCGGTTCCAGTACGTACTAGAAATCACATTGATGGCCGTGTCAGGCTAGTCGCTTGAAGCATTTGGGTCCTTCTTGCGGCGTGCGCTGCCTCCGGGGTGCCTGCGGGCACCTGTCGACGGAAAAGCTCATTGGGAAGCGGAAGGCCTGAGGATGGCATCCGAGAGAATGCTCAGCAGCTATTGCGAGCGACGAGATCGCCCTTCGCTCGCTTCACTCCGGAGACAACCAAAGCAATTCTCCAGCAAATGCGGTGAATCTGAGTCCATCTGCCTAGAAAAGGCATCGGTCCCATCATGTTCTTCGTCGAGCGCAGCTCAATATGGCGCGTAGTACCCTGAGCGCCATGACGCGTGAAGTAACGGTGAACTGGGAGGGGGGACCAACCGTACTTGAACACGCCTGAATTTCCCATCTCGAGCGCGATTTGTCGGGTAATATGCCAGCATATACTGATCTCGGAGGGCTGCATTCAATTTTGCGACGGCCTCCGGCAACTGGTTCACATTGTGGACTGGGAACAGACGTCCGCCGGTCTCCTCTGCCAGATTGCTCAGCAACTTCATGGCGCCGGCAGTGACCATCCGGCCCAGGATACCGATGGCGTACAGCGTTACATCGCTTTCACGCAAAAGTTCACGAATCTCATGCTGATTAAACCGGCTGTTGTTGTCGCCACCATCGGAGAGGACGACAAGCGCCTTGCGAGTATTTTTCGCCCGTTTCATATGGTTCACAGACATGTGTATGGCATCGAGTAGCGCAGTCCAACCCATCGGTTGAATAGACATGAGGGCATTCTGGATATCCCCCGGCTCCGCAGTGAATCCCCCCAAGAGCTTGGGATTGTCGTTAAAGCTGACTAGCGAATACTCATCGCCGGGCATGGAGGTCTTCATGATTTCTGCTATCGCCGCGCGCGATTTGTCCAATTTGGACTCCATACTTTTGCTCGCGTCGAACACAAAGCCTACTGAAAGAGGCGCGTCTTGAGTGATCAGGTGCGCGACCGGCTGCTCGACGCCGTCTTCCAGAACCTGGAACGATTCGGGATGCAATCCCAAAACCGGAGTCCCAAGCGGATCGGTAACCGTGACGGGAATGAGAACGACATTTACATCGACGCGGATATCGCTTTTGGCATTGTCAGCGGTCGGCTGATGACGCGGAATAATGTTGACTCTAGGCTGGTCTTCTGAGTGACTTGGCTCCTCTGACGCTGGTTGTGAGGCGCCATAAGCAATTGAAGATATGACAGTTATTAGAAGCACGGAAAGGCAATAAGATCGCAGGGAAGTAGAGCCTTGCGGAGGGTCCGTAGTTCTCCTGGCCATGTCGAAGAGGCCTCCAAGCCTGAACCTATTTCCGAATTATATCCGGAAGATTAACCGGGATTCGCCTCAATCGCGGACGAGTGGGATAAACTGTAGGTCATTCATAATCAGCCGTTTAATCGACTGGCTGGGTTTCTTTTCACGGGAGCTGGTGCTGAAAGTGTGGGGGTGCTGCAAGCCGAAGTATAGCTCATAATGTGATTTGTGCCTATAAAGTGATATTATCTCGTATGCCTGTTAGGCCTAAAGTACTAGTTGTTGAGGATGACGACAACCTTCGTCAGGTGATGCAAGCCCAATTGGCAAAAGAAGGTTACGAGACTTCATCCGCTCCGGATGTTCCGACAGCCCTCAAAGTACTGGAAAAATCTCTTCCTCAACTTGTTATCACCGATTTGAACCTTCCAGGACTATCTGGAATTGACCTTTTGAAGCGAATCCGGAGTGAGTCTCCAGGCACGGCCTTGATCGTAATGACGGCTTTCGGTACAGTGCAAAGTGCCGTTGAAGCTATGAAGTTCGGGGCCTACGATTACATTGTTAAGCCCATTCATCCCTATGAGTTAAAGGCGCTTGTAAGCCGTGCTTTAGATCACCACCGTCTGATTGAGGAAGTTCAAGTTCTGAGAAGTTCTCTCGACGAAAAGTATGGATTCGAACAAATCATAGGCTCATCGAGACCATTGCTCGCGGCGTTGGACGTCGCACGGCGAGTCGCTGCGACGGACGCAACCATTCTTATTCACGGCGAAACGGGAACCGGCAAAGAACTCATTGCCAGGGCGATTCACCTTAGAAGTTCACGCCGTGATCGGCCATTTGCGACGATCAATTGCGCCGCAATTCCACGTGAGCTGCTTGAATCTGAGCTGTTTGGGTATCTTAAGGGTTCCTTTACCGGCGCCCTGGGGCACAAAAAAGGCAAGGTGGAAATGGTCGATGGCGGTACCCTGCTCCTAGACGAGATTGGGGAAATGCCATTAGAACTGCAAGTCCGAATTCTGCGGTTAATCCAGGAGAAGGAGATCGAGAAGGTTGGTGCCACGTCTCCGACGAAAGTGGACGTCCGAATCATGGCTGCCACCCACCGGGATCTGGCTGCAATGGTCAAGGACGGTTCATTTCGGGAAGATCTCTATTACCGGTTGCTGGTGGTTCCGATCGAGTTGCCACCTCTCCGCGAGCGCCTCGAGGACATTCCGGAGCTCCTTCAACATTTCTTCTCGCATTCCACGGCCAAGCATGGCCGACTCGACTTGATGTTACCCTCAAGACTGGTACCCTACTTTTCCAACTACAGTTGGCCCGGCAATGTGCGCCAACTGCAGCACGTGGTCGAACGACTCGTCCTGCTGGCCCGGAGTTCAGAGATTACTCCCGAAGAATTGCCGGAGTTCCTCTGGTTCCAGAATCCTCGAGAAGCAATCGTGGCGCGTGACCTACCGGATGAGGGGATCAACCTGACTAAGATGGAGAAGGATCTCATTCTGCGAGTGCTGGAGAGGTTCTCAGGAAATCAAACCAACGCCGCGCGCTATCTCGGTTTAAGCAGGCGAACTCTTGCGTACCGGATGAAAAAACATCGCATTCCTGGCGAATACGTCAAAGAAGTCCGACTGGGAGCTGGTTAGGACTTTCTCTCCGACTGAATGGTTTATCGGGATTTCTACGACCCAAAACGTCCAAGTTCCCGCTCACTGGCCGCACCAAAATGTCCCTTGGTGTTTTCTTCGGAGGGGACACAACTCGCAAGTGATTGATTTTAAGCACTTGTTATCGGTGTGCCCGGTTGGACTGAGAGGTGCGTTAGGAAATGCATGTTTGGGCAAATCGAGGAATCGTGGAAAGCCTCAAAAGACGGGAACGCCGGTTTCGTGGGACTCCGCTTGCCGGAGGTCGTCCGGGCAACAGGCGCCGAGGGTTTGCGAGATCTCGGCGGGCCCGTCCGCGAAGCGGAAACGGGGACGGAGGTTCTCGCAGACTCTGTTGAGTCGCACCTCAAAGACGCAACGAACGAAGCGCCACTTTCTGAAGGCACGGGATCCCCAGGCTCAACCTCGGACATCGAGTCGGAGTCGGAAGACGAGAAACTCGTTGCAATGGCGCGTCTCGGCGATCGGAATGCATTCAACGCCTTAATCCTAAAGCACTACACAACGTGTCTGAAACGAGCCACCTTTATGATCCGAAACCGCAGTGATGCGGAGGATGAAGTACAAAACGCGTGTTGGAAAGCTTTCCAACGACTTGAACAATACCGCGGTGAAGGGACATTTTCAGCGTGGCTCAGCCGAATTGTGGAGAACCAGTGCCTCATGCGCATTCGAGAAGAGCGCAAATCTTCATTCGTTTACCTTGATGAATCGACGGAATCCAATGTCCGGTTGGAACTCGTCGGACAGCGAGCGAACCCGGAAGATGAATTGGGCGAGCAGCAGGTGGTGAAGCTCATCCGGCGGGAGATTTCGCTGATTCCTCCCCTTCTCCGCAATGTAATGCTGCTACGTGACGTCGAGCAACTACCAATGCCTGACGTTGCGTCACGGCTCGGTGTATCGGTACCGGCCGCCAAATCCAGATTGATGCGCGCCCGAGCTGAGCTCCGGCTCCGTGTTGCGAAACATTGTGGACCGAAGGGTTGCGCCACGTTGACACATCGATCGAGGTACAAGCAAGCGGCCTATCTAAGAGCGAGCTAATCGCACGTCACGCTCTTGATTATGTGCAGCCGTCGGTGTTCGCCGGTCACTTTTCGAAAGACCGCCGATTTCACACATTCATTAAGGTTTTGAACTCGATACTTAAGAATTGCACTCAGGGTTTTTCCATAACTTACATAAGGTCCAAAACAGTGGTTGACCCGGTAGGTGATCGAAGTGACTGTTTAGAACGGAAGGTCTCTTCCAAAGCATCGTATCAGCGCAAGCATTTCGAGATCGACAATCTAAAGCTACTCGCGATTGCTACGCACGACTTGCGTAATCCGATTGCGGGAATTTTGGCAGCCAGTCAATATCTGTTCGATGAAACCGCATCCACCCTTAGCGACGAACACCTTCAATTGATAAATTCCATTAGGTCCTCGAGCCAACTGCTCTTACGTCTGGTAGATAATATTCTTGACGCTTCAAGAATCGAATCGGGCACGATCGAGCTGGACCGTCGACCAACCGACCTGCTGGCCTTAATTCATCAAAATCTGGTTGCCAACCGCCTGCTTGGGTTAAGCAAAGGCATTCACATCAATCTGGTTGCTGAGGATTGCTTGCCGGAGGTTTCGATCGACCCTTCTAGGATGAGTGAGGTCATCGATAACCTGGTGACCAATGCCATCAAGTTCTCCCGCCCTGGCGGGGAAATTGAAATTCGTGTTGCACGTAGGCGAAATATGACGGCGATTTCAGTTCGGGATCAAGGCCCTGGTATTCCCGCCGAACAGTTGCGAGCGCTATTCCGACCTTTTCAGCGTGGCTCGTCGAGCCATTACCTCGAGGGGCGCGGCAGTGGCTTGGGCTTGGCGATTGCCAAACGTATCGTAAATCGTCACGGAGGCCGAATCGAGATCGAGAGTAGAGTGGGTTCCGGTTCGACGTTCAGTGTGCTCTTGCCGATTTCGCGTAGGTCGGGTATTCGTCAACCAAAACGGCTGCTTCACCAAACGGCGGGCGGCGGCTACAACACGGCCGGTTGATAGACTTCTTGGTTATCCGCGGCTGCAGTCTATATAAGAGTGTCGCGGTTTCGCACCTTTATTCCTCAGGTCTCCCACCTCTGGCCTCTCACCCGGCTATTCCGCAAGCAGTCGAAAGTGCAGAAACGCCTGCCTAATTCCTTCCCGTTTATCTAGAGGGCACTCATGCCACGGCCTTCGGTCTTCGGCTACGGGTTCTGACCCTAGGAGGAAGAGTTCCCGGCAATGATGAATCCAGTAAGGATGTGGGACAAACCCAAAGTGCTCTTGCACCCATTGCTGGATATCGAGATCCGGAATCGGTTTGGATAGCGCCGGTGCCATGTCTATATTTCTACGGTGATACTAGGGATGTCAAAATAAGATAAGGGACTCTTTTTATGAAGTGATCGCGACCGTGACTTGGTAAGGAGTACGGACGGCGCCCAGTTCCTCATCACGATTAAAGAAGCTAAGACCTCCGCTCTTCCGCTGGTACTCCCGGAGAACGCTAGTTTCCTGATCGAAAGCAGACCCGATTGGGGAGAGCAGGCTGGACGATAACGCAACGAGCGCGAGCGGCTTGCCTTCGACTCAAACCGCTCGCGCCGCAACATTCCTGGGGGGACTTATGTTGCTGTCAAGCCCTGATGTCGTAACCGGCAATCGGCCTCAGAAGATTTTCACTCGAATGTCCGTTGGTATTACGTATAGATGACACGTCCTCGCCATTGACGCTTGGCTACAGGAGCGCCGCAATTTTCCACTCAACAGTGAAAGGCCGCCATCAGTTCAACTCGACTCGTTGCCCGCCAGACAAAAAAAATGAGTCCGGCAATCGGCTGCCAGAATCAACGCTTCAATTCAACGATAATTGAGTGCCGACTACGCCTCGGAAAGAACGTGTGCTAAGGGAGCAACCCTATGTATTCGACTGCATTTCGATTTTTCCTAGTAGCTGCCTTCTCGTCACTGTGCCTCGCCCAGACTTGGGAATTGGGCGTAGAAGGAGGGTACGGTTGGTATAGCAATCCCTCGCTTATCAATCCTCCGGACTCCGGCCGCGCCGGCTTCCCGCCTCGTGCAGCGGTCGGCGTCGTATTCGGCGAAGACCTGTACAATCATCTGGGAGGGGAAGTTCGCTGGCTGTTTCGTTTTGGCGGACCTCAATTGCAATTGAACGGGATTACGGAGTCAGCCCTTGGGTATACAAACACTGTTACCTATGACTTCCTGTTTCACATGACCCCTCGCGAATCCAAGATCCGCCCGTTTGTTGCTGCGGGGGCGGGCATTAAGGTCTATACCGGCTCATTTCGGGACGTGAATCAGCCCCTCGCAAATTTCGCTGTGCTACGGCCCGTGACACAGGTCGAACCAGCGCTCAGCGTGGGCACCGGGGTGAAGTACTTGCTACCCAAGCACATTCAACTTCGCGTAGATTTCCGCGTGCTAATGACGCCGCTTCCGGACGAATTGATTAGGCCTACCCGCCCGTTAACGCGGATACACGGATGGGTCTATGATTTCTTGCCGTTAGCCGGGGTCAGCTATATCTTCTAGATGCTGGGTGATGGTCCGGAAGGTCGGATGGTTCCCGCACTACTCCGCGATTGACTGGCTGGATCTTCTGGCGACCTTGGCTGCCGCAGGGCACGCCTCCGAGAATCTTTGTTCGGTAGTGCTTCTGGAGCGTCGCGATCAACCCGAGATTTCTCATCGAATAGCGATAGGGTACCCCCGCTTTCTGGCGCTACGGGCCCCGTTCACGAAAAATATTCCCAGCCTTCTGCGCCACCAATCGCATCCTTGGCAATCAACGGGGACCCGGCTTGCCGCTCCGTCTCCATTTGAGTCGTGGGAGGGTTATTGAATGTGCGATTATTCCTTAGTTGGATTACGGAGCCGCCTGGCCATTGAGGGGGAATGGCTGATCACGTACCGATTCCCAACTGGTTCGATCGGACTGGCATCCCGGTCCGAGGTTCAACCTGCAGAAGCGGATCACCGCGAGGGAGTCAGGAATCACAGCTCGTGGTGGTCCACACTCAAAGACTACCTGTGGGCTTTCCGTCAGAGTCGCAATGTGGGCGCCGTTTGCATTCCTCCCGGAGCACGACTACGGATGTACTGCTGGTCGACCCCGGAACTTCGGAATTTTCAGATTCGCCCAGTCATGGATGTGGTATTTGCACAGTTGAGTGCCGTCGAATATCAGTATCGTGATGCTATCGACCTTCGAAATGGGCGCACAATCCTTTTGCAGAGACTTCCCGAAGGCATTCACTTCGAAGTGCTCTCGATGGGTTCCGAGGAGCCGCCATCTGGTCCGGATGTAACACAGACAGCCAAGATTCTGGCGGAGTTCGACCGCGAAAATTCACTATATCGGAACGCGTGGTAGCGACGAAGCTCCGCTCTAACGAGTGAGTTCCGAAGCGCACCTGGAGACATCGGGGACGCGTCTGAAAGAGCAAGTTTATTCAAGTTCGCACGCGATGTTGTTTGCTTCAATACCAATTTGATAAGTCGTGAACCGCCTCCAAACATCATATCCGCAGAGGGGCTGTGCCTACCGTCCTTATTGTTGATGACGATCCAGCGATCCGGCAGATGTTGGATCTAATTTTTGAGCAGGAAGGTTTCACCGTATTTACAGCTCCAAACGGACTGAAAGCGCTTCATCTTCCAACGTTGCGAGCAGGCCAAATCGATATTGTGATCACCGATGTCATGATGCCGGAAATGGACGGTTTGGCATTTACAGAAAGCCTCAAACGGCAACAACCACACTTACCCGTGCTCATCCTTTCGGCCTGCATCGAGTACCTCGACATCGGCTCTGTTAGCGCGACGCAGGTCATGAGCAAGCCGTTTGACGTAAAGGCTCTGCTGCACGCCGTGCGCTGCCTTTTGCACAAACCAGTAGCGCCTGCAGCCGCTTAATCGCGGTGTGGGAAGCCTCAAACCTAAACTGCAACCGCCCTCGTAAAGGTATCAAACTCGTTTTGATTTTGCGCGCAACGGCGCCAGAGATACGAGGTCACACCAGAAAATAGGTCACTCACAGACCACTAGCATCTTTTTGAGCACGGATGGAACCCGTGAAAGAAAGAACAGTCTATTCTATATACACCCTAACCGTGATCTTGATCGCATCCTGGCCTTTCGGAAATTCGGCTCTTTTCTCAGCGATGGCGCAAGATACTCGTGTCTCTATTGAACCCAGGGCCGCCAAGCCGCCAACGGGGGGACTGCAACAACACGATGCTGATTTCCGAGTGAATGGGAATTTGGTTCTAGTGCCGGTGCTCGTCACTGACGGTCAAGACCGCCTGGTGACTGGCCTCGACAAGAGACATTTCAAGATCTATGAAGACAAAATAGAGCAGACCATTACACAGTTTGCATCTGATGACGTCCCCATATCCGTCGGGTTAGTATTTGACTGCAGCGGCAGCATGGGCGCGAAACTTGAAAAATCGCGTCTCGCTGTTGCAGAATTCTTTAAGATCGCGAATCCGCAGGATGAGTTCTTCCTGACCGAATTCAACGGTAGCGTCCGACCGCCGACCGATTTCACCAGCGCGCCCGAGCAGATTCAAAACGACCTTTTTCTTACGCAATCAAAAGGCCGGACGGCGTTGTTGGACGCGATCTACCTTTCTCTGCACAAGATGAAATCCGCGCATCGGGCGCGAAAAGCCCTCCTCGTGATTTCGGATGGAGGGGACAATTCGAGCCGTTATACCGAGCGCGACATCAAGAATCTGGTCCGCGAGGCTGATGTACAAGTCTATGCGATTGGGATTTTGGAGCCCCAGGTAAGCCTCTCACGTACGCCGGAAGAAATGGCGGGCCCTGGTCTGCTCGACGACCTGGCCCGACAAAGTGGCGGCAAGCTGTTCCCAGTCCAAGATCCGAATGAGTTGTCCGCCGTTGCCGCGAAGATCGGTATGGCGCTTCGCAATCAATACGTCCTGGGCTATGCGCCGACGACCGAAAAAAAGGACGGAAAATACCATCGGATTCAAGTCAAACTTGCCAAAGGAGCCGGGTTATCTTCTCTGCATGCATCGTTCCGAGCAGGCTACTATGCACCAACAGAGTAAAGGGGTGAAATCTGCGCCGAAAGGGGTGAAATGTGGTTTCCTGGGATTAGAGAAAGGTCGCCACGCCATGCTACGATTTTCGGTACATGGTCATCAAATGCCTCGCGGCGAGACGCCGTTTGCAAGTCGCTGCGTGGATCTTCTTTTTTGGCTTGATGCCGGCGGGCGCCCGAGCGATTTCGTCGGTTAAGGTCGCAATCCCAACCGCCCCTCCAGAGCGTGAAATCGCTTCCAAGAAGTTTGTGCTTCAGCGGCTTTCGCTGTGGCAGGAGCGTCTGAATCTTAGCCACTGGAATATTCGAGTCGAGTTGGTTCGTGCGTCGAAGCTGGAACCTCGCACACTCGGCAATATCCATTGGGACACCGATACCAAACAGGCAACCATCGCGGTGCTATCCTCCTACGATTACCACCTTCCTTTTGACGCGATGCTGGACGATATGGAGTTTACAGTCGTGCATGAGCTAGTGCATTTGCAACTTGCGATATTGCCTCGAAGCGATGCCAGTCGGCGCGCGGAGGAACATGCCGTGAACGAACTGGCGGGCGCTCTGCTCAAGCTGGCGAGGCAGGAATCGCCTTGCGAGTAACCGTCGGCGGCTCACCACTGCTTAACGAAATCGGCGAAATGAGCGTTGGCCTGCCATATTTGAGCCGACTCTTCACCCAGGACCGGAAACGTTCAGTCTAAGCGGTGAGTCAACTCTAGTGAGCACCCTGATCGCTTTTCGTTGGGCGTGAAGCCGTCGGTGTTGGGCACCGGCCTCGCAACCGTTTTGTGATGGAACCGCGCAAATTCGTTCGTTTGCTGGCCATTCTGGCGCTGGGTAGTCCGCTGGTTATCCCGATCCTCAGCTTCGCCGACGACCAGCAAGCCATCCCTGGGGCCAAATCAGCCAACATCCGCCTCGACGTTAATCTCGTGCAGTTGCCGGTCACCGTTACAGACGCCAACGGGCATTCGGTGCCCGGACTATCGCAAGACGCGTTCCGTGTATTGGTGGACGGTAAGCCGCAACCAATTACGGTATTCCAAGGAGAAGATGCGCCGGTCACTGCTGGTATAGTGCTCGATAACAGCGCCAGCATGGAGTCGAAGAAGGCCGAAGTAGTCGCGGCCGCCTTGGCGTTCGCGCGCGGGAGCAATCCTCTGGACCAAATGTTTGTGGTTCACTTTAGTGATCACTCGCGCCTGGGTCTGCCTCCCCAAACACCGTTTACGGGCGAAATTTCTGCGTTGGAGCAGGCAATTTCTCGGTTTGATCTTGGAGGAACCACCGCCTTGTATGACGCTCTGATGTTTGCGCAACTCCAATTTCGACAGGCCGTTTACACCCGGCGCGTACTTCTGGTTATCACGGACGGTGCGGATAACTCCAGTACGTCAAGTCTTCGCGACGTCGTAGCTAAGGCTCAAAAGGCTGGAGTCACACTCTTTACTATCGGGATGTTTGAAGAAAACGATCGTTCTCGCAATATTCCGGAACTCACTCAGTTGGCCGCAGACACCGGCGGCCGAGCGTTCTTCCCTCAGGCCATCGCCGATATCACCCAAGTCTGCGAGGAAATTGCCAGAGAGATTCGCCGAGAGTACACCTTGGGATTCCCCGGTGCTGAAGATGGAAGTTATCATCACATCGATGTGACGGCGCAAGATCCACGGTTCGGTTCCTTGCGGGTGCAGACGCGTCCTGGCTACTTCGCTCAAAGTCCATAGCCTGCCAGGGATTGCTTTCCGGCCAGCGCGCTCTCATTGAGTGCCACGTGGTGGAGAAGATCCTCTTCAAGCTGGCCGGGCCAAAACCCCAGTTCCTACGCCATTGTGATCCAGCCGAAATCCCGCCAGACGCTGCCTGGGTTGTCTTTAACGCGAGAAAGTATTGCAGGAAGCGATTTCGCCCGAATCCAAACCTCGTCGGAACCACGCTGTACGTTCCGCGGACGTTCCGTGGGTGAAAGATTCGGGACTCACGTAACCCCGAGCCATCTTCTGAATTCGATCGTCCCCGACGGCAGAAACGGCTTCTATCCCTTCGCTAATGTCTGACTGATCGATGATATTTCGCTGCGCAGTGGAATGGCCCCATACACCCGCCAGGCAATCCGCCTGCAATTCCAGACGCACGGAGAGTGGGTTCGATTCCTCGGGGTTGGATCGGCGCAGCCGCTGGACCTTGGATTCAATGCCCAATAAGTTCTGCACGTGGTGGCCAAGTTCATGGGCGATTACGTATGCTTGAGCAAACTCCCCGGGAGCGCCCATGCGGTTGGCCAACTGATCGAAAAACCCAAGATCTATATACACTCTCTCATCGGCAGGGCAATAGAACGGACCGGTAGCCGATTGTGCCGTACCACATCTGGACGTTGTGTAATCTCGGAACAAGACGAGCTTCGCGTGGCGGTATGGGATGCCAGTCGAAGGCAACAGCTTTTCCCAGGTCTTCTGTGCGTCGTCGAGGACGAACGAGACGAACTGCACTTCTTTGTTTTCCGGTTCCGAGCTGTTGCCGACGTTACGGCTGGCGGCTCCAGACGGCGATGCGTATTGGCTGGGAGACTGCGATCCAGAATCCACAAAATATAGAAATACGCTAATCAGGACAAGAAACAGCAGCCCACCGATCCCCAGTCTTCGGCCGCGGAAAGCTCCGCTGAGAAGTAGTCCGCCTAGCGCTCCTAAGCCGCCAAGCTCGCCGTTGCCTGTGCTCTGACCCCGGCGATCTTCGATATCAGGACTTTGGCCGCCCGGTGTCCACCGCATCCTTCACCTCCGCACTGGTACCGTAGTCTGCCGTGATTGTGTCCTGTCTGAAAGACGGAGCACTGGCCGACTTAGCCACAATTCGAGGGGCTATCTGGCGGCGGCCGGGCACTTTCGATGGGGAGCCGACAGTCCACAGGGCCCACGTTACTGCTCAACTGGCTGGCCTTGGAAATCACCCCAAAATGCGCCATGGCCGTTTCCGGTTCATCACGGTTCGTGAGCAAACGAGTCCCAGTTTGGGTCTGGGGACACGTTGGAAAGAAGGCAACAAATGGCGAATTCGTTCCTATCGTCAATCATCGGAACGCTAGACTCGCAGACCGTCGATAAAATCGCCGCTTCCTTGGGGGCGCCAGGACAGTCGGTCTCGCAAGGGCTCAGATCGTCGATTGCAGCCGTGCTGGCCAGCATCGCCAGCAAGTCGGAGGACTCTCACGCCTTACGCGGAATGCTGGATCTGAACCCGAACACCCTTGCGGACACTACCTTGGCTGATGTTACCCGTGCAGCCACAGATCCGAATTCGTCTTTAATTGCGGGGGGCAAACGAGTCATCTCGGGGCTCTTTGGAAAATTAGAAGCTGGCGTTACGGAGGCCGTGGGCACCGCGTCCGGGTTACGGTACGCTACATCATCCACTCTATTGGCCATGGTCGCCCCTTGGGTTTTGAGCTTTATCAACCAGCGCGTACGGGCGGAAGGTCTGAGTATGACCGGTCTCGGTAACCTTCTGGAGCACGAGAGTGGTGCTATTCGTAGTGCTCTCCCAGCTGGTTTAACCAGTCTCTTCTGGCGGCCCTCCGAGATTCAGGTCGGTTCGCCGATTGCGGCCCAAGCTGTCAAGAGGGAGTCGTCCTCGCTGCGCTGGCTGGTGCCGCTTCTTGTACTGGCCGCTTTGATTCCGGCTATTGCCTGGCTGGTGAACTCGCTCAAGATGTCACCAGCTCAGTCCTCGCGGGTCACTCTCCCGGCGCCGAATCTCGGGTCAGCCAACCGAGTGGCATCGGAGGCCAGCCGGCTGGCCTCCAATTCAATCGACACTATCAAAGGTACACTGAATGAGGACCTGTTGAGATTCGAAACGGGATCGGCGGCACTTCTCCCAGACTCGGAGGCCAAGCTGGATCAGATTGCGTCCACTTTAAAGACTTACCCGGACGTTCACGCAACAGTAAACGGCTACACCGACAATGTAGGCAGCGCCGAGAAGAATCTGGAGCTGTCCCGCCGGCGAGCAGACGTTGTCCTGGTCGCGCTGGTTCGCCGGGGGGTCTCGTCCGATCACCTCACCGCTGAGGGCCACGGCCCGGACGATCCCGTCGCGGACAACTCTACGACCACAGGGCGGGCTCAAAACCGCCGTGTCGCCGTGGATGTTTCACGGCCGTAGCTTTTTAAAGGAATGGAGCACCGACATGGAAAAGGCAAATATCGGCAATGTGATCCTCGGGTGCTGCATCGGAGTGGCAGCCGGAATTCTTCTTGCGCCTCAGTCCGGAAAAACGACGCGCGGCCGGATTACAAAAGCCGCCTCGGATAGTAAGGATGCGGTCCACGGATATCGCAAGACAGTGCAAGGCACGGTAGTCACAGTTATGGAGCACGGCAAAGACTACATTTCCCGGCAGAGGAGAGGTGTCACCGAGGCTATCAAGCGTGGCTCCGAAGCTTACAGACGCACTGCCTGACCCAGAAAAGCGGCTACAGGAGAACGGGAGACAGGCGGATCCACCCGGCGTGCTCGGTTTGCACTCGCCGCATTTGCCGGGCAGAGTCGAATGTCTTTCGCGCGAGGCTATTTCTTGGCTGCCCGGTAACCGGATTGAATCGCTTCCGATTCTGTCATGTACTTTCCGTGCTTAGTCTTTCCGTAGAACCGGTCGCCTTCGCGGTGGTAAACCTTGGTGTCGGTGTTCACCCAGACCATTCCGGGCTTGGGCGCGGTTGTTCCCTGCGGGCCAGGCGAAGGAGCCTGGGCCGGAGGCTCCGCACGGTTGGCATACCCCGGCCCGGGCGAGCTTACAGTAACTACCGATGTGATCCGCTCAATCTGGCGTTTGGAAACACCAGCTCGAGATAGCTCGGAAACGGACGAATACGGCCGGCCGGCGATGATCTTCTTTGCCGTGGCCGGACCGATACCGGGTAGCTGATCCAGCTCCCTCTCTGTTGCGGTATTGATGTCAATTCTTGCTTCACTGGAAGAGCGTGCGTTCGATTGCGCGAATTCAGGTGTGGACAGCACCAGCGCGATCACAATCGCGATCGCGGTCGATATTGGTCCTTTAGAGCCCGGATACATATATCTCCCGCTTAACGGTGCTTCAGCATGTGTTGGAGCGCAACCGTAAGGGCCAGGCTGCCGGCAACCTTCATCAGCTCGGGGTGTTGTGCATAAAAACTACTAACTTGCTCCACCACCGACGGGTTCTGTCGTTCCGCATGAGTCGCCATCTGCTGGACCTCGCTGGGCGAGATCTGACTCGCCTGCTCGGGAGTCATCGTCCCTCCGGTCAGCAAAGAGGAGAGCCCGGCCAGTCCCGGAATAGCCGCCAGTGTGCCAGGTCCAACCGATTTCAGCAACTGATTGAGCAAACCCGCTCGTTGGTCTGGATTGGAATGGCTGAACAGATTGGCCAGCATTTCGGGGAATGGGGGTGTCTGGTTGGAGCGGAATGCCTGGGAAATCCCGTTGGCAATCACGTTTGGTGGAGCTGCTTGCGTAACCTCCTGGAAGTCCTGATGTGGATCGTCCGGGGCGGCGGCTGTTCCGCTGCCTTGTCCTGAGTATCGTTGTAAGATGTCCTCTACAGCGTTCATCCAGTTCATAGACTTTACTCCGGTATGACGAGACGCTGTCCTGCCTGGATCTCGTTGGGGTTATTCAACTGATCGCGGTTCGCCTCGAAGATCTTCATATATTGATTCGCATCCCCATAGAACTGTCTGCTGATTTTCGAAAGCGAATCGCCGGGCTGCACCGTGTACGCCCTAGTATTCTGCCCGCCGCTCACACTGGCGCCGGCCGTCTGCATTCTCGCCGGCTGCGCGGACGCGGAAACCGTGATATCGGCGATCAGATCCGAATGCGATTGGTCTACCAACTTGATCTGGTCCCATATCCGGTTCTTCGCATCCTCTGACGGCGCCTCGGCGCGCATGAAAAGTTTTTCGTTCTGCATGTTGAGATTTTGCAGGCGGACCCGATATTGTGTCATTGCATTCTGGACCGACTGGTACTTCTGCTTCAACTGTTCAAATCGTTGATCTGGTTGTGCCATAACTCTCCTTTTCGAGGCGAACTGAATCGGCATTGCACCCTACGACTGATGCCACCTTCGAGTGAGTTGACTCCAGAAATTAGAGAGCCGCTTGGAATTGCTGCGTCAGGTTTTGTTGAGTTGTGCCGACGATGTATCAATCACTGTGCATTTCGTATATCGCCCAGAAAAAGCACCGCCGCGTCGGCGCCCAGCATCGGTTTGCACAACGCTCGCAGAGTCGGTCGCGAGAGTCTCTCAGCCAAAGGTTTGCGAAGGAAAACCCCATGCATCGATATGCCGTTGTGCTCGTGGCATTCCTGCTCATATTGACGTTTACTGCCAGCCCCGCGCTGGGCAGAGATAAGAGGCCGGGACCCGAGGAAGCCAACAATCGAGATGTAAGTAAAGGGGTGAATTTCTATTCGATTGAGAAAGAGATGGTCTTGGGGCGAGAAATGGAAAAAGAGGTTGAGTTCCAATCCAGGCTCATCGACGATCCCATCATCACGGAATTCGTCAACCGGTTGGGGCAGAACCTCGCGAGACACTCCGATGCCAAAGTTCCATTAACCGTCAAGTTGTTGGATTCGGACGAGGTGAATGCTTTTGCACTTCCCGGAGGCTTTCTCTTTGTGAACGCCGGGTTGATCCTGAGGACCACCAGCGAGTCGGAACTAGCCGGAGTAATGGCGCACGAGATCGCACATGTGTCCGCCCGGCACTGGACGAAACAAGCCACTCGCAACGAGATCATGAATATTGCTTCCATTCCGCTTATCTTTATCTCGGGTTGGCCGGGCTATGCAATCCGCGAGGGCTTAAGTTTTGCGATGCCATTGGGGTTACTGCAGTTTTCGCGCATGTATGAACGCGAAGCCGATTCGCTCGGCCTGCAGTATTTGTACAAGGCCGGCTACGACCCGATTTCGTTCGTTGACTTTTTCGAGAGAATCCAGTCCACACAAAAGAGCCAGCCGGGCACTCTAGCCAGGTTGTTCGGCACGCACCCCATGACTGCTTCTCGGATCAGGGCTGCGCAGCGTCAGATTCAGAAGTCGCTGGTGCCAAAATCCGAGTACATCGTCAACACTTCCGAATTTGACGATATTCATGCCCGCCTCATCCGGATCCGCAACCACCAAAGAGTTGACTTCGGCAGAGACTCGAGCCTTCCTCGACTCGTTCATCGGCCGGGACGGGAAGTCCGAAATGATACTGCCGGAAATATCGGTCCGGATAAACCGCCGGCCCTAAAGCGCACTGCTCCGTAGGGTGGTCCGACAGAGAACTGCCAACAACGCAAAGATCGGCGATCAACTCAAGGGGTCGGATTAGGCGATGACGGCTTGCTCTTGTCTCTGCGAAGTTTGCGGTGCAGATCCGGAGCGAATTCCTTCAAGATATTTCCGGCCATGTCCAGGCCGAGTTGAATTCCGAGTCTCCCGGCCGCATCTGAGGCAGTCCGGTTGTCCGGGTTGTAGATATTGGACAGCGCCACCGCCGTCGCGTTGCCGCCGATCTCCGAAATATTGAATTGTGTTTTCCGATTGTCACCATGAGTGATAAAGATTTGACCGACGGCATACCGAAGCCGCGACCAGGTGCTGCCCGTCCCACGCCGGAAATACCGCGGGTCCTGGTGGAAGATCGATGGATAAACCCCCTCGGTCATGAAATTTCCGATCATGAAGTCACCATAAGATGACCCGTAATAACGTCCGTATCCCGCAAGCCCTTGGCCATATGATGGCGTCGAGTTAGACGCCTGACTGATACCGGCAAAGGCGCCGGCAAGGAGAAAGGTACCCGGATCGAACGAATCACGCGCGGCAATCCCAAATTTGTTGCTCGTGCTAAGCGGCTTGGAATTCTTAAAATCGGGGTCACTGCGATAATTCGGAATTATTCCCAGAATGCGCTTCGGTAGTTGCTCCTGAGGGGGTGCGGCTGGAGCAGATGCAGCGTTGCTGACGGGGCGTATTACGGGCGAAACGTCATTCGTCGGCGACAGCACTTGACAAAACGCCGTCGGCGCTGTGAAGCAGGTAAAGTAGACGGTTAGTTGGCGTAGCGTGTGCTGAATAGAGTAGCGATTGGCCTCGAAGTGGTATTCTGAACGCGTCGGCAATTCAGCCAGGTTAACTTTCTCTCGGCTTCGACTGAGCTCGGTGTTGTACGTCTGCACGTTCAATACAGACCTTCGGTCATCTGGAATCGACGTAAGTTTTTTCCGGCGAATAGTGGCGAAAATTCGTCAAGTTGATTCAGCCTGTGAAGGGCAGTGCCTAAGACAGGATGGATCGCTGCAAAATTACACGGGCCGGTCTGAAGGTCTCATCCCCCGAGCGCGGCACCTTTTGGCGCCAGTTGAGTGCCGCACGCATCGAGAATTCATGAGCGCGAGTCTCGCGGGATAGCTCCAGGCAATGCGAACTCTGGAACAGGTTTTCGAGACATATTATGCGTCGATGACGGATTCGGAGCTACTGTCAATCGCGAAAAACCGAAATTCGGTCGTCCGCCTCGCCCAAGCCGTATTGCTAGAAGAACTCGGGCGGCGGCAAATTGCCGAATCAGGCGTGGTGTTGCCGCAAACCCCCGACTCTGTGCCCTTGTTTACAAGACTGTGGCATCGAATTCGGCGTGCGCCGGCACGACCCCTTCGCGCCGGCCGAGGGGCCATCATGCCGCCCTCTCCGATGACACGTGAACAGAAGGCGCAAGAGTTTTTCGGAACCCGGCGTTCGCTCGGCACCGCGGGCCACCTCGGCGCCACAGAAGATCAGGTGTGTATGGTTCGAACGCTGCCCGAACGTATGAACGGCAGGGGTACCAAGATAGAGGACATCGCCGGGACAGGCGAGCACGATTCACTCGGCGGATGATGACCTCGAAGGGAAATGACCTGATGGCCTGGCCGGCGGGCCTCGGGTGGGTCTCCGACGCCATCACTGGGTCGGTGCGCATTTGCGGACACGCCGAGAGAGGTGTTCATGAAGGTCGCCGAATTGATGAGTCCTAGCATTATTACCGTTGAGCGGCAAACGCCGCTCAGGCACGTTTTGCAGCTCATGCTTCGATTTCATCTGAATGACGTCCTGGTTGTGGACAACTGGCACGACCTTGCAGGTATCGTCACATATTCCGACTTAATTCGGAGCTTGCTGCCATCTGAGACAGAATTGATGGAACATCAGGAATACATCTCTTCACCGGAATCCATGGAAGACCGATTCCAGGATTGGGCTGGAATTCCGGTTGATCAGATAATGACTGAACGAGTGATTACTGTATCGCCAGACATTGAAGTCCTGAAAGCCGGCGCAATTATGAGTGCCAACCGTGTAAAGCAGTTGCCGGTTGTTCGGGACCATGGCCTGATTGGAATCATCAGCTACGCCGATATTGGATGGGGGCTGATATCACAGAATTGTCAGCCGATTCGCGCCAAAGCTTCTGCCGGCCGCGGCCACCCAGGGCCAAGAACCGGCTGTTCGCCGTCCGATAATATAACTTGAGTCTCCCCACGCCAAAGCGAATCGCTCCTTGATAACGGGACGTCTCAATCCGGCGCGGCACTCACCCCCAAGCCAGTATCCAAACCTCCGCGCCGGGTGTCGTCCCCCGGGTATCGGCTCAAAGATACTCGGCGGTATGATTCTGCCAAACTACCGCGATCACTCCAACTATGCGGCGGTTTCCAGCCATTCAATTTATCCTTCGGTCACCGTGCCAATAGTTGTCATCGACTCTCGGTGCGTTGATGCCCAGGCATTTTTTTGAGTACCCGCCAGTTCGTAAGCATCAATGACGACGAAAGGACTGTCCACAGGCCCTCGGGGCTCCACGCCTGTTCGGGTTCGAGCACCGGGGGCACTTTTCCGGCGGGTTTCACCCATAAATCCTTGAGGTTGCCTGAACATTTGTTCCATCATTCGATATAGCGCAGGCCTCGGTGTGACTTTAACATGACGAAACGCTCGAACAGCTCAATGGGTGACCCAGATGCGATATTTGTAATGTGTATGCATTGTCGTCGCACTCGGGGGCGCCCCGGCAGAGAAAATCACTGGGAAATGATTCCAGAGTTCGTTTGGAATCGTCCTAAGGATATGAGTGACGGCATCTGTGCGGAATGCCTCGAGACGCACTATCCTCGGCCAGGACTCAGTCAACGCTAACGAATCCTTGCTGGCTTGTCCTTCCCTCGGAATTTCTCACAGTGGAATGACGGGTGCAAGACCTAGCGAGCTAACACCGAGTAGTTCGTACGCCTCGCCCATTTCGTGAACGACGTGGAAGCGGTCCTCAGCTCCGCGCCGGAGTAATTGGAACATCCGGCTCATGCCATAGGTTTCGTCCCGCCGGGCCACAAGGATAACCATTCTTCCGCTCTGTATCGCGGGGGGCCTTGCGGCGAGATACCTGACGAAACTCGCAGAAGCCTCAATTCTCTCCACGGCGGTAAGGTCCGCTACCACAGACCACGGGTCGTGACTGGCTACGAATGTTCTGACCGCGGAGGCCGCGGCCAGAGCCGATGCTTCCGTGACGACGGTGCCCATGGTAATCAGAAGGACCTTCTGCTCACGGTCGAATTCTAAGCCAAATTCCACACTCAGCACTACCTACCTCTATATGATGTGACTTCTTATGGAGTCGAGTCCCTCAAGGGGTGACTCCTGGCTTCGTTTATTCCCAACGGGATACGTTTTTTCGCCCCTCAATCCCGCTGCGGCGGGCGAAAGTGTGCCATTCATCCTTAAACGTTAGTGGCTTCCTTGCCACGTACAAAATAAGTCAGTGTCGTTCGGTGTCGCATCTTGGAGTCTATCAGTTCGCCTGGCTCTCATCGTGAACGGGAATGAGGTTCGGATGCGCTTATTTCTAATACTTGCCATAGGTCTGATGCTATTCGCTCAAGGTGACACCGACCGTGATGACCCGCAACCGGAGTGGGAGGGCCAGAAGATGGCCTGCAATAACTATCACGACAACGCCCACAAGTGTCAGTGTGCCTTAGCTACTTCCTGCGATGCGCACAAGCAGAAGAATCCGGATCTGAATGGTGATGGGGATGGCGCCATGGGGACGCGGTGTAAGACATTTTGCAAGCGGGATCACTGCCATTGCCTCAGCCCGTGCACAAGCTGAGCCGATCACGGCACGTCCTTCGGAGAGTTCAGTATTTCTGAGGTGTCGCTCAAAAAACTGAGTCGGGCGCTGTCCTTCCGGCATCTCGCTTAGCAACTATCTGTATGCCTCATCGCAATCTCACACCTCCCTTGAAGCGAGAGACGTTCTGGTCGGCCATGAGTCGGGATCTGGTCGTCGTGGCAGTGGCGACGGCCCTGGCCCTCCTCGGAGTTTGGTGGTTCGAGTCGTCCCACCGCTCCTCGCGGACACATGCTATTCCGGACTCGCATTCTCCTTTCAAGCCCACGATTCCAAATCGCAGGCCTGCCCCGACACCGGCGCCGCAGGGCATGGTGTGGATCCCGGGCGGCGAGTTCTCGATGGGGGCTGCGGACTCTTCCGATCGCGGTGAAGTGGGAATGAGGGCCACACTCGACGCGCGTCCGGTCCACCGCGTCTATGTCCACGGATTTTTTATGGATCGGACCGATGTAACCAACGCGCAGTTCGCCGAGTTTGTGAAGGCCACCGGGTACGTGACGGTGGCCGAGCGGAAGCCGCGTGCCGAAGACTTCCCCGGCGCGCCGCCGCAGAACCTCGTTCCCGGATCGGTTCTGTTCGCTCCCCCATCCCATCCGGTATCGCTCGACAATCACTTTCAGTGGTGGAGCTACGCGCGCGGAGCGAATTGGCGGCACCCGCTCGGGCCCGATAGCGATATTGTGCGCGCGGCACAGTATCCGGTGGTGCATGTAGCATACGAGGACGCCTTGGCCTATGCCTCTTGGGCGGGCAAGCGCCTGCCAACCGAGGCCGAGTGGGAATTCGCTGCCCGCGGAGGATTGGCGGGCAAGCCCTTCGTGTGGGGCGATGAGTTTCGTCCCCACGGGCAGTGGATGGCCAATACCTACCAGGGTATATTTCCCGTCAGCGACGATGGCTCCGACGGACATGCCGGACTCGCCCCGGTCGCCCAATATCCACCTAACGGTTACGGCCTCTACGATATGGCAGGGAATGTCTGGCAATGGACCAGCGACTGGTACCGTCCCGATTACTACGCGCAACTGGCTGGAAAGGTTGCCTGGAATCCAAAAGGACCCGAATCCTCTTTTGACCCGTCCGAACCTCGTCAAGCTAAGAGAGTTCAACGGGGCGGATCGTTCCTTTGCACCGATCAATACTGTTCACGCTATGTGGTGGGTACGCGGGGCAAGGGGGAGATCAGCACCGGGACGAATCATCTTGGGTTCCGGTGCGTCGCCGATGCCGGTCTGCTGTCGGCTATGCGATGAATACGATTTGAGCGGCACCGCACGGGAAATTTGACTCCAAAACGTTAGTGCCCCTGAGGTCTAACCCCCAAATAATCCATCGCCGCAGGACCTCCCCCATCTTCAAATCTTAGGAGGTGCATAGTGCCTACGAATGAGTACCTGCCGGAGATTATGAGCCTCTTTGCCGGCCGTTGGTGGGCCTTGGCATTGCGTGGCCTGGTGGCCATTCTGTTCGGCGTGTTGGCGTTTGGATGGCCAGGAGTGACTGCCGCCACGCTGGTAATGCTGTTTGGATTCTACGTGTTGTTTGATGGCATCTTCTCACTGGTATCCGCGATCGGCGGCCGACGCAGCCGCGAGGACCGCTGGTTGCTTGCGCTCGAAGGAATCGTCGGCCTCTGGGCCGGCATTGTCACGCTCCGGGCACCTTTGTTGACGGGCACAGTATTGGTCTTCTTGATTGCGATGTGGGCCATGATTACCGGGTTCCTCCGAATCGTCGCCGCGTTTCGGCTACGCAAAGAGATCTCGGGGGAGATGCTGCTCGCCCTGAGCGGGCTGCTTTCTGTGTTGTTTGCTCTCATGCTGATGTTTCGCCCAGAAGTCGGCGCGCTCGGCTTGGTCTGGGTGATCGGTGGCTACGCCCTGGTGCTTGGCATTGTGCTGATAATGTTGGGTTTTGAATTACGTCATAAGCAAAAGATGGCCTTTCACTGATTCAGCGAAAAGGCGCCCACTCTCCGCGTTCGCGCAATCTCTGTGCGGCCTTGTTGCGATTCGCCGAAAAGTTCACAGTGTCGGGAAACAAAGGCAGCGGCAGGTCGGGCTCGCACCGCCAAAGGATCAATGAGGCACCGACTGGGACTCGCGCCGGTGGCAGGGTTTGTCCTGTGGACGCTTGTTACATCCGGACAGGGCGTCCGAAGCGTTCGCGGGATTGTCACGGACCAAACGGGCCATGCTCTTGCACGTGCCGTCGTGCAGATCGAGGACCGCACCACGATGCAGGTACGCTCCTATATCACGCAAAATGACGGATATTATCATTTCGAAAATCTCTCCTCGGACCTCAGCTATCACTTGCGGGCGACCTACTCAGGCGTTCTCGGCCACTCCAAACTTCTCAGCAAATTCGACGGCGATAAGGAGGCGGTTCTCGACCTGACGATCCGACTCTCCAAGTAGCCTGTGACTGGCTGAGGTCGTTAGTCTCCGTGCGGAAGTGTGTCGCCTATGTTGTGCGGCCGCGTACAACAACGCGTCACGACTCGGGGAAGGGCCGGTCGGGCCTCAGGCGTGAGGCCAGCGCGGCGCCCACTAGCAGCAATACGACTGAGGCGATGAACGGCACCACCCAACTGCCGGTGCGATCCACCAGGTAGCCGAAACTGGAAGGGGATACCAGGCCCGCTACGCCAAAACCGAAATTCATCATGCCGCTGGCAGTGCCGGCATAGCGCGGGGCGATGTCCATCGGGACCGACCAGATGGGCGCTACGATCAGTTCGGCGGAAAAGAAAGCCAGCGTCAGGCCGGCGGCGGCCACCGTCAGATTATGAACCAGGATGACGGGCAGCAGGAAGACGAAGGCCCCCAGAAATCCGGCGACAATCACCGAACGGCGCGCGATCACGAGGCTGCCGGTTCTGTGAAGCAACCGGTCGCTCACGACGCCGCCAACCGTATCGCCGATCACGCCCGCAAACAGCACGCCGGCGGAGAACATCGCGGAGGTCTGCAAGTTCAGATGGTAATTTTCCAGGAAGAACGATGGGATCCAGCTCAGAAACAGCCACAGCGTCCAGCCGTAGCAGAAGTCAACAATCGTGACCGGCAGGATGCAGCGCGCCAGACGCAGCCAGGGGACGGTCTGGCGGCGGGTTTCGCGGCGCGGCGGTAGTTTCTCGAGTTCGGTATTGGTGATGCCGGAGTGCTCGCGCGGGTCATTGCGGAAATACCAGGCCCACACGATCAGCCAAAACAAGGAGGTGGACGCGAGGATTACAAACGACAGACGCCACGACACGAATACCAGAAGGGCCGCAACCAAGGCCGGCGTCAGCGCGTTGCCGATACGGGCAAACGCGTGCGTGATGCCCTGCGCGAAGCCCCAGTTCCCAACAGGAGTCCAACTCGCCATGGCGCGGGTGGCGGTGGGAAACGCGGCGCCTTCGCCGAATCCCAACGCCAAGCGCGCCGCAAAAAGGGAGACGAAGCCGCCCGTTGCGCCGGTGAGCACGGTGGCCGCGGTGACGATGGCGCAGCAGGCGGCCAGGGTAAACCGCGGTCCCAGCAGATCGCCCACCCAACCGCCGAATAGTTGGAAGGCGGCATAGGGGATCGCAAAGGCCGAAAAAACCAAGCCCAGCTGCGCGTTGGTGAGCCCGAGATCGGTTTTCATCAGCGGCGCGGTGGTCGAGATGCTAACGCGGTTGATGAACAGGATCAGATACATCAGGCAAAGCAACGTGAGCACCACTTGCGGAGTGGTCAGCCGCGCGCGAGTGCGTGCCTGTTTAGCGGGTTTTTGGGCGGTGGTCACGCGGAAGGGCGCGCCTCGCCCTTGATTTGAGTACGGTGCAGAACCCGCCGGGAGGCGGCATCAAACGAGTCGCGCCGGTGCATGGTACAGCGATTATCCCAGAGCACTACGTCGCCGGGCTCCCATTCATGACCCCATGTGAATTCGTCGCGGGTTGCGTATTGCCAAAGCTCGTCCAGAAGCGCTTCGGATTCCGAGAGGGGTAGACCGGCGATGTAGGCATTGCGGCGACGCCCGAGATACAAAGCCTGCCGCCCGGTTTCGGGGTGCGTGGTGACCAGCGGGTGATACACGCCGGCCGAGTTCACGGGGTCATCGACCGCAGCCACTCCCTGCCGGAGATAGCCTCCGCTGTTATAGGTGCCGTCGTGTTTGATGGTGAGGCCGGAAACGCGAGCGCGCAGCGCGCCGGGCAACGCTTCATACGCCGCATACATATTGCAGAAATAGGTGTTGCCGCCTGCCGGAGGGGTTTCCAGGGCGTACAGCATGCTCGCTTTCGGCGGCATCTCCAGATAAGACATGTCGGTGTGCCAGACGGCCTCCCCGGCGCCGAGGCTGCCGATGGGCACGCCGTTTTCAATCACGTTAGAGACCACGTAGATTTCGGGATGGCCCTCGACGAAACGGCGTCCGGTCTCCTGTATGGGCGCCCAGTCGAGATCGCCGAAGCGGCGGCTGAACCGGATCAAGTCGTCGTCGGTGAGTTGCTGAGCGCGAAAGAGAACCACCAGGTGGTCGAGCCAGGTGCGGTGAACCGCGGCGAAGTCCGGATCGGAAAGAATCCGCAAATCCACATCGGGAACCTGCGCTCCCAGCGCCTTGCCAGAAGGTATGCCTGCGACCGAGGCTCTCATCTCAATGGACCACTCTACCAAATCGGAGTTTGTCGAAACGCGCCGCCGGTTTACCATGAGAATTCCAGCTACCGAAACCAAAATGGTTTGGATTTGAAAAATGAACACTCATTACAAAGAAGTTATGCGAATTTCCCAAACCATCGTGGTTTGGACTGTCAGGCATCGCGCCCTATGAGCGAGGTTTCCGTTCCGCGGTGCGGGTGGGCGCGCGACCCGTTGATGATCGCCTACCATGACGGCGAGTGGGGCGTTCCGCAGCACGACGATCGCGCATTATTCGAATTTCTAGTGCTCGAAGGGGCGCAGGCCGGGTTGAGCTGGTCGACGATCCTTAACAAACGGGCCGCCTATCGCCGGGCGTTCCATCGCTTCGATCCGCGCAAAGTGGCGCGCTACGATCAGGCCCGGGTGAAGGAGTTGCTGGCGAACGAGGGCATCGTGCGCAACCGGCTGAAGATTGCGAGCGCCGTGAAGAATGCCCAGGCGTTTCTCGAGGTCCAAAAAGAATTCGGCAGTTTTGACCGGTACATCTGGGGGTTTGTCGGCGGCGCACCGCGCCGGAACCGCTGGCGGCAGATGAGCCAGGTGCCGGCGCGCACGGCCGAATCGGATGCGATGAGCAAGGACCTGAAAAAGCGCGGCTTCACCTTTGTCGGCTCGACCATTTGTTACGCCTTCATGCAAGCCACCGGGTTGGTCAACGACCACCTGGTGAGTTGTTTTCGGTATCGGGACTTGGAGTGACCTACATCATCGCGACGGGCGGCGCGGGGTCCTTGGGATCGCCGGCGTTGGCGAGCGGGATGCGAATCAGCACCAGCGCGATCAGCACCATTACAGCGATGCCCGTGAAATAGGACGGATTGGCGAAGATCACCGGAAGACTCTTGTCCTGGAAATCGTAGAGTGCCTTGACCAGGCCGGCCAGCGCCTCGCCCGCAATCAGGCCTGAGGCTACTAACACGCCGACGTTTTCGACCCGCGTTCGCTGGGCTTCATTGCATCCACTGCGGCGCGCCAGCGAGTCGGTGATCCAACGAATGACGCCGCCCACGAAAATGGCGGAGGTGATCGAGATCGGAAGGTACATGCCGATCGCGACCAGCATCGGGCTCTTCACTTTGAACAGGATCATCGCCAGGCCCAGCATGATGCCGGTCACTACCAGCGGCCAAGCCATGTCGCCGCCGACAATGCCTTGCGCCAGGGAGGCCATCAAGCCGGCTTGGGGGGCGGAGAGCGCTTTATCGCCGAATCCAGTACCGCCCCGATTGATGTTGCCGTAATACAGAATCATGAGCGGGAAGTACATGACTGCGCTGGCTACTACCACCGCGATCAATTCGACAATCTGAATGCTTCGCGGCGTGCCGCCGAGAATATAGCCGACCTTGAAATCCTGCAGGAGTTCGCCGGCTACAGCCGAAGAAACGCAAACTACCGCCGCGACGCCAAGCACCGCGATGACGCCGCTCGTCCCGGAAACGCCCAGGGTGACCATAAGGAGAGCGGCGATCACCAGGGTCGATAGCGTCAGTCCGGAGATCGGGTTGTTAGACGAACCGATTACGCCCACCAAGTAGCCGGACACCGTGGCGAAGAAGAAACCGACAATCAACATCACCAGCGCGGCCGCGATTCCTCCGGTCACGAGACCGGAAAGATATACATATAAGACGCACATCAAAAGAAAAGTGCAGCCGATCAGGGAGAACACCGCTTTGGAACTCATGTAGCGTTCCGTACGGGCGACCGACCGCAGGTCGGGGCCGCCGCCTCTCAATTCGCCGAATGCCTTGCCGAGGCCGGCCAGCAGGTTCTTGCGCATGCGGAACAGCGTGTAGCACGTGCCGACCATCATGCTGCCGACGGCGACAGGCCGAACGATGTACCGCCAGACCCC
>Ga0126371_10000166_pt1 | contig 50391 bp, 55 predicted proteins | sample PanSoiMetaPlot_4_FD_110145 | JGI IMG/M metagenome (GOLD analysis project Ga0126371, IMG submission 110145) | Tropical forest soil microbial communities from Panama - MetaG Plot_4 | ecosystem: Environmental > Terrestrial > Soil > Tropical forest > Bulk soil | place: Panama | collected 2016-02-17
ACCCAGAACATGCAGTCTTCGACCGGGCAGTACTCCACGCACGCCGGCGAGCCAGCGCATCCCGTGCAGCACTCGGTGATCACCGCCAGTTCTTTCGGTTTCTTCTTGCGTATGGTTGCGAGCCCTTTTGACCTGGGCTCGAATTTAAGCTCGTCGGGAACCATCCCGATCGCCTTGTTGGCTCCTGGTGCGGCAGGCATGCGCGGCATTATAGCCCAAAAACGGCGGGCGGCGGAGTCGAATCCGCCGCTAGGCCAGTACCCCAGTCCTAACCTTCAATTGTCCCTAGTAGTTCTCGGCGATCTCTGCTGCCGTTCTCCGCGCACTCGGCGGTAAAAAAAAAGACCGCCGAAGTCTGGCAAACGGGGCTACTGATGCTCGTGCTCCTCATGCTCTTCATGCTTGTGGCGCCATTTCCAGTACTCATGCTGATGCCTCTCATCGAGCCGATCATAATCTACGTAGGCTTCATGCCGCTCCTCGAGCCAGTGCCGATAAGTTCGATCTTCGCGCTCATCCCAGTTGTGATAATCACGGTGATCGGTATCGTAGACTCTTTCTCTACGCTCCCGTTCTTCCTGCTCGTGCCGTTCGTGATCATCCTGCGGAGCCCTCATGGCCAGCGCTCCCATCGGCGCCACGAGCGTAGCCGACAAGAATACTGATGTTAAATACCGGTTTCTACGACGCATCCTTCCCTCCAGAAGTGGCAAAAATATGAAGCCACCGATGGATGCATTCCCGATCCGCTCGGTTGGAATCTCACCTAGAACCGATCACCGATATTCCGCTGCGAGACCCTGTACTAAGTCGGCTCAACGTACTCACTTTCTTCCGGTGCATCCGTCGGACTCTCAAAGACAACCATGTAGCCGTCCGGATCGGTCAGCCCAGTCACCCACAGCCCATTCCCTACAAACGGGCGGCGAGGCTGAATGCCGCGCGCTTTCACCTCACGATAAAACGCCAAGGCGTCTTTGCATATGAAGCAAACGCTCATCCCCTCGCCCAGTTTCCCGGTCGGAATATTGTCCTTCCAGAATTCCTGCAGCATCAGCGATGCGCCGCCACATTCCAGCCAGCACCAGCGCACTCTGCCGTCGACTGTCCATTTGTTCTTCATCTCGAATCCGAGGCCGTCAATGTAATATCGGAGCGAAGTTTCCATATTGGTAACGCCGAAAAATGGCACCGCTTTCTCCACGTTCGCGGCCGTATTGGTCCCGACAACTGTCTCAGCGCTCATGGGGCACTCCTCGGTCATAAAATTCTCGCTAACGTATCACATATGGGACTGTATCCATTGACCAGCTTTCGCGCAGCCCCTAGCATGAATCCGAAAGGAGTTCGCTCGTGATCGGCCAGGTTCTCGGCCATTGCCGCATCGTCGCCAAGATCGGTGAAGGAGGCATGGGCGTCGTCTATCGCGCCTACGACGAAGTATTGCACCGAGACGTGGCCATCAAAGTCGTCAGGAAAAATGCCGGCTTCGATACTTCCGCCGGCCAGAACCTGCTGCAGGAGGCACGCGCCTCCTCATCGCTCGCACACCCCAACATCTGCACGATCTACGAAGTTGGCGAGACCGAAGACGGTCTCTACATTGTGATGGAGTTGGTCGAAGGCAAGTCTCTGCACGCGATGAGCGCGGCAGGAGGTTTGCCTCCCGAATCCGTTCTTCGCTACGGCGTGCAGATCGCGAGTGCCCTTACCCGTGCCCATGATCGAGGCATCGTCCATCGCGATCTCAAGACCTCGAACATCGTCGTCAGTTCCGACGGACTCGTCAAAGTTCTCGACTTCGGACTCGCCAAGCGCGTGGGCGGCGGAATTCTTGACGCGCCCACCATGAGCTTCTCCACCGTGCAGGGCGCATCGAGCGTCAGTGGAACTCTGCCTTACATGGCCCCCGAGATTCTCCGTGGAGACCCGGCCGACGCGCGTAGCGACCTCTGGGCTCTCGGCGTGGTGCTTTATGAACTCGCCTCCGGCCACCTCCCCTTCGAAGGACGAACCGGTTTCGAAATCAGCTCGTCCATCATGCGCGAAATTCCCAAGCCACTGGGACCACCCATCCCACCCGGATTGTGGGCGATCATTCAGCGCAGTCTCGCGAAGGAACCCGTGCTGCGCTACCAGCGCGCCAGCGAAGTTCAAGCCGCGATCGAAGCCGTGCAGTCAGGGGCCATCGTAACCGCGGCTCCAAGTACTGATCAGGCCACTCCTCCCAGAATCTCAACAATGCACACCGTTCGCCACGCGCAAGTGAAGAAGGGAGACTTTCTCCTGCTCATAGGCACAACGAAGGGAGCGTTCATTCTCCGCTCCAACGCCCAGCGCACTCGCTGGGAACTTGGCGGCCCTTATTTTCACGGGCACGCCGTCTATGCTCTCGCTTATGACGCCCGCGGCAGGCGGCGCATTTGGGCTTCTACCTCCAGTTTTTGGGGAACGTTGCTACGCTCGAGTGACGACTTCGGCAAGAGCTGGACGAATCCCCAGCAGGCTCCAGTTCGCTTCCCTACCGACACGGGGCTTTCCCTGAAAAACATTTGGCAGATTACGCTTGGACCGCAGGACGAGCCTGAAGTTCTCTACTGTGGCGTCGAACCCGCCGCTCTGTTTGAGACTCGCGATGCGGGCGAAACATGGTCGTTGGTGCGCGGATTGTTTGATCATCCGCACCGTCCTCGGTGGATGCCCGGCAACGGTGGCCTGGCTCTGCACTCGATCGTCCTCGATCCAACGAACAAACAACGCATGTACATTGCCATCTCCTCCGGAGGCGTCTACCGCACCGAGGATGCGGGGGCCACATGGACTGCGCAAAATCGCGGTATCCGCGCTCTATTCATGCCCGACAAATATCCCGAGTTCGGACAGTGCGTGCACAAGATCACCCTGCATCCCGCACATCCTGAGCGACTGTTCCTGCAGAACCATTGGGGAATCTACCGTTCCGACAACTGCGCGGAAAACTGGACCGACATCTCCAATGGTGTCCCTTCTGATTTCGGCTTCCCGATCGTCATGCATCCGCACAATCCCGACTGCGCCTATGTCGTTCCCGTGGAGTCGGAAGAATTTCGATGCGCCTGCGATGGACGCCTGCGCGTCTATCGCACCCGCAACGCTGGAACATCGTGGGAGCCCCTCATGCGCGGTCTGCCGCAGAAGCAAGCCTATGAAACCGTCTTGCGTGATGCCATGACCGTTGATTCTTGCGACCCCACCGGCATTTATTTCGGAACTCGCAGCGGCCAACTCTACGGCTCACGCGATGAAGGCAAGAGTTGGAACAAGATTCATGATGGCCTGCCCGCGATCGTCTGTTTGCGTTCCGCGATCATCGAAGATGGATCGGTGATGCCGATCCGCACATCGCCAAAACAAGCGGGTGCGATGGGTTCACGCTCAAGGTCAGCAAGCCATCAGAAATCGCATCGACCTGCTCGGTCTTCCAAGAGATGAGGAAATACGCGTGCCTGTTACAGTTCACATTCCCGGAGCCCTGCGTGAATTCACTGCCGGTCGCGCCACGGTGGAGATCGCATTCTCGAATGGGACGGTCGCCGACGCTCTTACACTGCTGTGGACACTCTATCCCGGGGTGCGTGATCGCGTCGTCAACGAACAGGGTGAAGTGCGCCAGCACATCAACATCTTCGTCGGCAACGAAAACATTCGCTACACTGGAGGTCTGGCGAGTCCTGTAGCGGATGGCTCCCAGATCTCAATCGTCCCCGCCGTCAGCGGAGGATGATGTTGATGGAGCGTGGCGCCGGCGCCCTTCCGCGTTTGGTGCGGAGGAGCTGATCCGCGCATGCGGATCAGTTCTGGAGTCGAAGAATCTCTACCTTCTCATCCGGACCGGGCGGACTCGGGAATTCTCGCGATGGCTCCGGAGACAATGGAAGGAATCCCCTAAGAGGGCATTGGCCTTTTAGAAGGTAGGGTTCCTTCGACTGCGTGCCCGGAAGCCGGAGAATGCGAAGGTCACGACGTCTCACCCAGCCACTCTCCTAGGTAATCCAATACCCTGCCCACTCCCTCCGCAAACTCCGGTTCGGGTGAGATCAGACTCAGCACCAAATACCCATCCACCGGGAAATCGTAGAAATGCCCGGGATGCACCAGCACAGATCGCTCCCGAACCAACTCGATCGCCAACTCCTCATCCGAACGAGTAATGGGCACCCGCAGCAACGCATACCATCCGCCTTCAACGCTCAGGCGCTGACACGATGGTTGTCCCACAAGCTGCCTGTCCAGTTCCGCAAGATTCGCCCGCACACGCCCCATCAATTGCCGCTGAATGTCTTTTCGCTGCTCGAGCAGCATCGGCACAGCGCACTGAATCGGCGCATTCATCGATAGATACATATCGGCGATCACTTCAAGCCGCGCCATTGCTGCCACCGCAATTTCGCCGGGCCCGCTCGTCACCACCCAAGCCACCTTCATCTGGGGCAGCGCCGAAATCTTTGACAGCCCGCTGAGCGTAAACGTCAGCACCTCGTGATTCGAAACAAAGCTAAAGTGTGGGCTAGCACAAGTGGGGACAGCCGTCTTCGGCTGTCCCGTCGAATGCTGCTCGACAGTGTCGTCGTCGCTCAGCGCGTAATCCAGAAACACCTCATCCACAATCAGAGCCAGTCCGTGATGCCGGCAAAACACATTAAGTACCGCTCGCTCCTCGGCATGCACATACGATCCCGTCGGATTGTTCGGATGCACAATCACGACGCCGCGCGTCCGCGCTGTAACTGCCTTCTCCATCGAAGGAAAATCCATCTGCCATCCGTGGTCATAAATCAGCGGGTACGGCACGAGCTTCACATCCTGCAAATCCGCGAGAAATTCAAACAGCGGATAGCTCGGCTTCGGCACCAGCAACTCGTCTCCGGCGTTACAAAGCAGGCGGAAGACGTAGGAATATCCCTCGCTCGTGCTGGCAGTAAGAACAATGCGCTCCGAATCGATCAAGGAAACCTCGGTGCCCCGATCCTGGGCGTACACTTTGCAGTAATACTCAGCCACAGCTTCGCGAGCCGAGAGTAAGCCCTTAGGCTGCGGATCGTAATCCATCGCCCGCGGCGCCCCCAACGCACGCAAAATGGCGTTGGAGTCATACCGCAATCCGACGCGCGTGGGATTCGAAGCCGTCAGATCGAGAAGCTTCACGCCCCATGCACGAGCCTCATCTACTGCCTGCGTAAACCGGTTCTGCGTCAGGCGCCAATTCGTTCGTTCAGCAAACATGGTTGGATTCTATGCGAACCTTGCGCGTGGTGTTTGCATGGGGAAGGTCTCGTGCCGCGAGCCGGGAAAGCAGGTTCCTCCCTTCGGTCGGAATGACAAATCTCGCTAAGTAATCCCGCACACGGCGCAAGTAGAAAGGCGTCCCACATGGGACGCCTGATCCGGCAAGACTAAATTGACTTACCGGCTAAGAAAATTCTTTATCGACAACTGGCTCACATTCGTGGGCACCTTCTTTTGGAACCCCGGCCAATCGCGAATACCAACCCCCGGGCAAATCAATCCCTTGCCTTCCGGGCGCAGCAACTGCCGCAACGTCTGCACACCATAAAACAAGCCCTGACCACTGTTGGCGGCAACGATCAAATGCGAATTGTCTGAGAAGAGCAGATACCCTTCCTGCCCTACCGCCTCATCGGCTTTCAATCCGTTTTCAGCCAAGAACTGGCGGACACGTACATCTTGAAGCCGCGCCAGCACAATCGCGCCATCCTCAGCCTTGGCGGCCGACTTCATCCCGAGAATATCCAGCTTTAACCCCGCCTGACTTTCGACCTCTTCGGCGAGCGTCTCTGCCGCAATCCGGTCCTCGGACTGATGCCCGAGCTGCACAAAAATCTTTGTCCGTGGACCTACCTGAAACCCTCCGCCACGGAGTTGCACTTCCTTGGGAGCAGGTTCAAGTTTCATACGCGAATGCGGGAGTGAATCTGCCAATAACAGCGGAGCAGCCATCAGCACGCATCCCCAAATGCCTAAAATACGCTTCGTCATCGCAACACCTACAGGACCCACTCGAATCGGACAACTGAATTATCCCATTCTACTTCGCATCAGACGATGCGGTAGATCAAACAGCCCTCTCTGTTATTAAACACGATACCCGAGAAAATTCCTCGCTACATCATACCGCGCATACAAAGCATCATCCTCTACCGCAGATTCATCCTGCAAATGCTTCTTTATTAACGACATATGGCATCTTAACGATGTCGCCGCCATAGTTACCTTCCAGCACATCAATTAGTCCCTGGGCGCATCTTCCTGCCATTCCTTTGTCCGGATCCGTCGACAGCCTCGTGATCCTTGCTGCGCTGGCAAAGTGCGGCATCATCCGGCAACGGTCTTCAATCGCAGGGTCCCGGAGCGGAGAGTCCTTCGGCAACGGCTCCTTCTCGTACACATCCAGCGCAGCCCCGGCAATCCAGTTCTCACGCAGCGCCCGCGCCAGCGCGGCTTCGTCCACCACCGGACCCCGTGACGTATTGATTAGATACGCTGTCTTCTTCATTAGCTGCAATGTCCGCTCATTAAAGAGGTGATACGTCGGGGTCTTGGTCTGGCCTTCTCGTAGCAGCGGCACATGTATGCTCAAAAAGTCCGCTTCGTGCAGTGCCTGTTCGAACGTCACATATTTGATCCACGCTTTCTCGCGCACGAATCCGTGTGAGTGCCGCAAAGCATTAATCTCCTCCACTGTCTTCACAAATGCATGATTCTCATATGCCGGGTCGTAGCACAACACGTTCATGTCAAAACCAACGCACTTCTTGATGAACGCCAGTCCAATCCTTCCGGTGCCAATCACGGCGACAGTCTTGCCAGTCACTTCGTCACCCAGAAACGGCAGATACGGATGCCAGAATCCCCATTGGTTCTCGCGTGTCAGATGTTCCGCAGTCCACATCCGCCGCGCCAGCGCACCCATCATGAAGAACGCAAACTCGGCTGTGGCCTCCGTGAGTACGTCCGCGGTATGCGTGAACGGAATCTTGTAATGATTGGCGTCGGCGCGATTGATGTTGTCAAAGCCGACTGCGATCTGCGCCACTACTTTCAGCGTGCCCTTCCCTGCCTCAAAGACTTCCGCGTCGATCGGATCGCGCAGCGTGGTAATCAATCCGTCGATCCCGGACTTCACTTTTTGGACGATTAGAGTCTTCGGTGGCGCCTGAGGTTGCGGATACACCTCGACTTCATATCCGCGCTTGCGCAGCATCTCGATTGCTTCTCCAATGTCACAGGTGGCGAACACACGGAATTTCTTGCTCATAGATGGGAACTTTTCTCTCAGGAATTCTTGCAGCAACCAGTAGCGGCTGGCCCGACAGCAGGCCCTCAAACATCATACCCGAGGGACGATTCCAGATGTCATCAGGTTGTCATTCCGAAGGCGCAGCTGAGGAATCTGTTTGCTTGCGTAGGCACAGACGCAGCCTATCCCGAGCGAAGTCGAAGGATTGGTTTTGTGTAGGGATGGACGCATTCGTCCGCCCCGCCGCGGCGAAAGGTCGCGTCCGACGGCCAACGTCCCGTGCCGTACACTATTGGACACCAACCGGAAGCATAGCTTACGCTCGTATGCCGCTGACTGTTTCAGACCGATCCTCTTGTCAGCCACCTTATTCGCGACCCGAACTGATATAACGCCATTGTGACCGCGTCCCAGCGACAAGCCACCAGGCTTTATTCTGAAACTGCGACTGAAATGCCGGACGCACACACCACCGCTCCGCCTCGCATCAGATTCCTTCGATCGTTGATTCGATGGCTCGTCATCGGCGTCGTGCTTCTCTGGTCGCTTGGCTCGCTGACGCTTGTGGCGGCGCGGTGGATCGACCCTCCGACAACCGCCGTGCACATGCAGCGCCGTTTACAGGCCTGGGTTCATCACACAACTTATCGCAAGCGCTACAAATTTGTTCCGCTCAGCCAGATCGCTCCCGATTTCCAGCACGCCGTAATCGCCGCAGAAGACACACATTTCTACCAGCACCATGGGTTCGACTGGCACGAAATCCAAGTCGCTGCCCAGGAAGATATCGAAGGCGAGCGCACCCGCGGAGCTTCCACGATTACGCAACAACTCGTGAAAAACCTCTTCTTTGGAACCGGCCGCTCGATCCTCCGCAAAGGTGCAGAAGTCACACTCGTGCCGGTGGCGGAATTTGTCCTCGGCAAACAGCGCATTCTGGAGATTTACCTCAACGTGGTCGAATGGGGTCCCGGTATCTATGGGGCTGAATCGGCGTGTCGCTACTACGACGGAACCTCGGCCCGGAACGTCGGGCGGGAACAGTCGGCACGCCTTGCTGCGATTCTCCCCGCTCCCTTGAAGCGACGCCCCGAGCGCATGAATAGCTACAGCGCGATCATTCTCAGGCGGATGGATCAAATGAGATGGTAATCGATCATTCCCAAACACGATCTTTACCAAACAAACGTAAGGATGGACGCAACTTGTCCTGAGTATAGACAGTCCAAGGCGATGAAACTCCAAGGGTGCAATCCTTGTCGCGTTTTGTGCGATAGGGTGGGGACTTCGATTTCTTTCCAAGACCTAATTCGGAGTTTCGACAGAGGCGGCGATAGTCGCCCGAAGGCGAAGGCCCGCGAGCGGCGGGCCTTCTGAAATACCACGCTCAAAATAAGACGACACCTGACAGTGTCTGACTTACTTCGCGAGACAGGTCTCTGTCAGCAGGCATATCAGTGGCAGGTATTCCATCCGTCGGAGCATCTTTGCAGCCGCTGAGGAAACCAATGGAGTTATCCAGTGAGACCGAACCGAACGTTCCGAGGCCGCCGCCAGGACCGAAGGTGGTGCGGGTAGTCATTCGTACAAGTCTGCACGCCAGCCGCACCAGTAATCCCCATCGTCGCGACCATACCGCAGAAAAACACATCCAGGATGGCCGGGCTGGGCACGGGGCTTGAGAGAGTGAAAAAATTGCCACTGCCGTTATTCCCCGTATAAAAGGCGCCGTGGTCGAATGTCCCAAGGCCATTCTGCGACTGGATCTTCACAAACGCGTTGGTGCCTCCAGCTATGTTACCTACAGTGACAGCCCGCCGTACTCCAAATCAGTACCACCGAGTTCCACAACGGCGGTAGCAGCCGTGTCCTTGGCCGAACCCATCAAGTAGTCGGGCGAGGTGCTGGTTGTGCCAGCCATTGCGTGGTTTACGATTGTGAGACCACCAGACGTTACGACCCAATTAAAAGCATCGTTCCCAGCAAAGGCCGACGTGGGAGACAGCGATATCACGGCGGCAGCAGCCAATGCGACAATCTTGCAGACGAAAGTGTTCTTCATGTGACGTTCCTTTTCTTCTTGAGCATGCCCCAAAGCGTAGCTCCGCGAAGGCGCGAAGCAGCCCTCTGCGCGCAGTTATTCTGATCTACTGGACTACTCGCGTCGTGACTTCAAAAGGGGGGAAAACAGGAAAACCGGGGCCTATTGCGGAACACACGTTACGACAGGTCGCTTCTTTGTCAAAGAAACAACTTCTAAACGTTCATTCCTTGCTACTCTTTCACTCCCTTATCGGGATTCCAGGAGCCTTGCTCTTTGCGCACGTAGATTATCTGTCCAATGTGGTAAGCGTTATGCGCGCCGACGTGTTCGATTGTTGAGTACCACGATTTAAGCTTCTCCTCATCGGCAGTAGCGACGACATGCTCCCATTCGGTCATGACTTCGTCGAGTTGCTTGACGATGTCGGCCCAATGCTTGGCATCGAAGCTGGTGAAGGTCTCGTCGTTGTTCGTGAACTTCTCCTGAGGCTCTCCCTTGAAGCGCGCCAGGTTGCGGCGGTTCCAATAGACGAGGTGAGCGGCGAGTTGGCCGACGGAGTGGTTGCCCTTGCCCTCCGTCCAGCTGGCCTGTTCAGGAGTGAGTCCTTCTACCGCGATGTTGGCGGTCACGAACCACTCTTCACTGTTGTGCGTGGAACGCAATTGCTCGAGCAGAATGCTCCGCAGCGTTGGCGCAGGCTTAGCCGGTTGATCTTGTGCGAACACAGGGAGCGATAGGACGGCGACGAGCACGAATGCGAGACGATGCATCGTGTTTTCTCCTTGAGGTCAGATGAGATCCAGAGGCCTTGAAAAGACAAGGCTCACGGCAGAATGTGAGCAGCGACGTTCTGAAGGCGGCCGCCCATACTGCAAAGAGCAGAGGCTGGCGTCCAGTTCTGCAGACGTCGCGCATCCACTCTAACAAAATCGCTGTCTATAGTCCCAACGCCTTTGATGCCAGGGCCGTGCCTTCGATGCGGCTCTTGATTTTCGCGAAAGCCGATTCCCGCGAAGTGGAGGTAGTATCGTCGACGAACGGAGAGCAATTTCCTGCTATCGCGCTATTCCAATCGACAAGTCAGCGTCTCTCGAGTCTAGGCCCGCTGGTTAGATGTCGATCGTGCCATGGCGATCTGCGCTTACTGCCGCAGGTGTCTTCTTCGACACGGCCCACGCGACGTCGGGATCTGTGGTGTCAAGGTGATGAACGCCCCCGGGAAAACGGATCATCAGCTTCTCGTATTCGGCAGTTTGGGCGGCGGTCTTCAGCGTGTCCTCTTTCGCGTTCGGCGTCCATTCGTGTAGGTAGTAGGCGGATCGTACCTGCCGCCTGCAGCATTTCTTTGGCGCATCCGAAGCACGGGCGCATCGTCGTCTACATCGTGCTGCCCGAGGTGGAGATTCCGAAGCGGGCGGCGGCAAGGATGGCATTCTGTTCGGCATGCACACAGATGCAGAGATCGTAAGCTTATCTGGACTTGTAGGCCTTGTTGCGATTGGCACAGCGGTAACACCCACCGTCGAGGCAATTGGGCATGTGCTCAGGAGTGCCGTTGTATCCGGTGGAGATGATGCGGTTGTCGAGCACAATGAGCGCGCCGACACGATTGCCCTTGCAGTTGGCCCGCAGGCGGACTGCCATCGCAATGTTCATGAAATATTTGTGGCGGTCCGAGCGCGCATCGCGCGCTGCCTTCGGCTCGCTAGGCATAATCGGGATTTCGGATGTTCCAGCAACAAGCTGCGGTGTTGCAGGTGCGGCTCCGGAGTGTCCGTTGTGCTTCGGCATTGCGGATATTATGCCGCAAAAATGTAGAGACGGACGTATTTGCCGCCCCGCCGAGCAAAGCTCGGCGGTCGCAGCCTTACCACGATAACTACCACAAGAAATAGGAGGTCACGAAGGTCTAACCCAGCCCACTTGAATCGAAGGCGAAGCCGTCGTACGCCTCGCTTCACTTCAGCGGGGCGGACGAAATGCGTCCGCCCTACACAAAAATCGAGTCATACTCCTGTGACCGGAAGTACTGACAACTCGGCCGAAACCGTGTTTCGTTGAATGAAAAAACTCTAAAGCCAACTCTCGCGCACACGAGAGACGGAAAGCCACGGGTCTTAAAGTGTTCCACGGGCCTCGGTGACTTAAAGACAGCCGAGTTGCCGCTGATTCGGTTGCGTCATGCCGCGTAATGCGACTCGGCTTTTGTGTTTCCGCATTCTGATGTCGCCGAGCTGGCGGCGACGTTCAAGTTCGACGAGTAGGGCGGCACGGGAAAGAAACGACAAAATCCCGCATCGGCCGATGAACAGTGAAGTTGAAGCAGCTTCGGACCTTGCTGGCATTTGGATTGAGTTTCGACCTGAAGGTGGCGTGAGGGGAGTGGTTCGAGAGCGAGAACATCCTCGCGCGTGAAGCGCGGGGATGTTCCGTTTTCGGCGCAAGCACACCTCGCTTTGCTTCGGCGGGATGGACGAATGTGTCCGCCCCCACGCAACCACTACGCGTTTCGCTCAACTTGCGCCGTGCTGCGCGATTCGTCTACAGTCCCGTGCATGCGATTCTTGGCTATTCTGCTTACAGCAATGGCGTGTCTGAAAGGACCGTCTATGAGTCAAACGCCGAGTGCATCTATGCACAATGCTATTCCAGCCGGCATCGAGAAATTGCATCAAGTCGATATTTCTGCAACCTTGGCGCGTGACGTGGAAGCATTGACTGCACTGTGGGACGACGACGGAGTCTTGCTGCAACCTGGAACGCCCGCCATCATCGGTAAGTCGGCCTTCCGGGACTTCCTTAAGCAGAATTACGCGAAGTCGCCGTCCGCCAAGATACTGAAGTATGTACCCGACTTCCGCGACGTACAAGTCGCTGGCCACCTGGCATACGAATGGGGTTACTTCGACTCGACCTTCAAACCGTCCGAGCAGCAGCAGCCTGTCAGCTTCCGTGCAAAGTTCGTTCGAGTGCTAAAACAACAATCGGACGGGTCGTGGAAGTTCACACGCGTAATGTGGACTCCTGAATAGCGCGGGCGAGGCGCCCGCGCCACATGTTCAGATACCGGCGTACCAGGCGTATCCGCCATCGGAGTTTGCCCCGCCCGTACCCTTGCCAAATGATTTGAGGTTGTCGGTGAGAGTCAGGTGGGTGATGTATTTGACGCTCTTATATCCCAGTTGTCGGGGGACTCGCAGGCGCATCGGGCCGCCAAAGGGCACGGGGAGATCGGCGCCGTTCATTCCAGTAGCGACCAGCGTCTGCGGATGCAACGCGTCGGCCATGTCGATGCTCTCCCACCAATCCGGTTGAATGGAGCGGTAAACAACGTAGCGCACCTGGGACAGAGTTCCGACACGATCAAGAATGTAGGATAGGGGTACTCCCTTCCATTCCGCGATGTAAGTCCAGCCTTCCTCGCAGCCGATCATGGTGACTTGCGAGGACATCGGAAAATTCTTGATCTCGGCCAGCGAGAAATTCGTAGGCCGCGCGGCCATGCCATCGACGGTCAGGCGCCAGTCGGCAAAGCCGGCGGCCTGCAGGCGTTTGAATTCGTCGCCGAGCGGATCAACCTCATTGGCGAACGGATTCTGGGAAATCTCGCTGCGGGGAAACTCGCGCGCCATCGCGTGGCGCGCCAACAGACGCTGAGCCGCGTAGGTAAAGGTTTCGCCTACGCCGTAGAGTCCGCCGGAGTCAGGCGGGATGAGTCCATGAGCCTTTGCGACTTTGGCGGCAACCCCCAGCCCGGATGCTCCAGCGACTGCTGCAACCCCCGTCGTAATAAGCTTGCGGCGAGAAATCTTGCTCATAAGGTCACTCCGTTGGCGGAACCGCCCGGCCAGTGATCATGGCACGCATCCGGGCGCGGAATCCCGCGAGAATTATCATCGCAACATGAACCAATAAAAACAGCACAAGCAGAATTGTCACCAAGAAATGCAGCGAGCGGGCGGTCTGGTGACCGCCTAACAGACGGACGGCACTCGGGAATGCCGAATCAAATCCAAACGACATCGCTAGCCCAGTCCAAATCATCAACGGGAAGAGCACGAAGACCACCAACAGATACGACAGACGCTGCAGCACGTTGTACGACCACGCTTCTTCCGGTGTCGGTCGCTTAAAACGCAAGTGACTCACGATAGAGCCGACAATTTGTTTGATCGAACGATCGGACGGAGCAGGCAGCAGGTTGCGCCGGAAGTGTCCGCTGAAGAGACCGAACAGAGCATAGAACAAGCCGGTCGCCACCGTCAGCCACGCAGATTGAAAGTGGAGATAGCGGCTCCACCCGTTCTGATCGGGCAGCACGTATCCATAACCTGTGGGCACGGTGTCGCGCGACGATGGCAGATGCAAGTTGAGCCACGGATGCACGTTGACGTTGCCGGTCTCACCCCAGTAGAAGCGGGGGTGCGACAGGACAATCTCTCCTCCCGTCACCAACAGGGCGAGGAAGGCGATTGTAGTGAGCCAGTGCGTGATGCGCACGGTGGCAGAGTGGCGCTTCGGGCGCGTCGCGGAGACTGGAGCCACAGGAGCGTGAGATGCAGAGCTATTGGCGATCGGTAGAGTTGCGTTCATGATCCACGAAGTAGCGAACTTGAGGCCGAATTTTACATCGGGATCGTTGGTCTTCTCATGGTTTTCTTTTTCGGAGCTCGTTAGGGCTCAGGAACTGCGGTCCGTGACGCGCCTCATTGCGCGTCGGCGGGGCGGACCCTTCGGCTTCGCTCAGGGCAAGCTACGTCCGTCCCTACACACGACTCATTTTCCGCGGCTCGCCGGCGGGACGATTCCGTTCATGCGGAGATACTCGACCATCTGCCCGTAGTGATTGTAGGCGTGCGCTACGCCGAACTCCGTACGGTCGAGGCGCGGAGCTTTTCCTGGAGCGAACGGCTGCAGCATGTTCTCCGGCGTGAGCGTCGCCGCGGCCTTGTGTCCCAGAGCAAAGGATTCCTTCAGAAATTTCAAAATGTCGGCCTTACTCTTCATCTCTGGGGGGCCGTTGCCGTCTTTGATCGCTGCGGGTACAGCATCTCCGGCGATCGGAGACCAGATGAAATAGTTGGACGAAGCAATGTGCTTTACTTGCACTGCGAACGAGCGCACGCCTTTATAGTCATCGCCGGGAATGCTCAAGCTCTCGGGAGTGAAGTTGAACTTCTCTTCCGGCATGGCTTCGGCCGCTTCAACAATTTGTTTTTCGACGCCGCTGATTTCACGGTCGACCATCCCCGCCAAGGTGGTCCGTTGCGTGGGTTGTGCCTGAGGCGCGCTTGCAGCGACGGTTTTTGCACTTTGTCCGGTCACGTTGAGGACCGTTGCTGCGGTCAAACTTAAGACGATGACGAGGTGCTTCATAGAGTGTCTCCTTATCGTGAACTGACGATCAATCGTTACCGACGCGAGTCGGGTGGAACCAGATTGTTGGCGCGGTAGTAGACGACGAGTTGTCCGTAGTGTTCGCCGCTATGCTCGATGGCAAACGTCCACATATAAGAAGCGTGCGCCAGGCTGTTGCCCCACGGCATCTTCATCGCCTTGTCGAGTCCGGCGTCGCCTCCTTCCTCGATCAGTTTGGCGCCGTCGGAGACGGCCTGCTGAATCAGTTTCACCACGTCCGCCTTGGTCTTGTAGACGTCGCGGGATGGGTTGTGCTTGTTCTTGCCGAAATCGGGGCCGACGTTTGAGCCTGATGCCCCGCGCATCAAATCGTAGTCAACGGCGGCGACGTGCAGCAAGTTCTGCGCGAAGGTGCGCTCCTCCTGCTGGAGCGTGTAGTCGTACTTATCTTCCCGAAAATCCTGCGCCATGGCGACAAGTTTATTGCCGATATCGTTCCACCGGTCCAGCATTTCGTCGGTGCGGGAACGAGCAGGGCGCGGAGCCTGAGTCTGAGTTTGAGCCTGTGGAAGAACGGTTGTGATGCAGGCAAGCGTCAAGAGGAAAGCGATGGCAAGAAGCGCACGAGGTAGGCGCATCATCGTAAGTTCTCCTTGGGCGTTGTTTGAGAGCAGGGGGCTTCGGGTTAGACGGGGCAAATCTGTCAAGGTTATGTCAACCGTGAGTAGATGCACCCGGCGAAGAGGAGCTTGGCGCATGCTTCCATCGCCATTCGAGATAAGATTGGAAATTGCGACCCGGTGTGGGAGATTGCCATCGAATAGTCACCAACTTAAACAGGAGCCTGGAATGGCTACTACGCTGGAAATAACGTTTCTACACAGTCAGTTGGAAGAACGGAAGCGGCGCTTGGAAACTGCGATTACGCTCGCACCGCAGAGCTCTGGCCTGGCCGGTCTGCTGCGCCAAGTAGATTCAGCGCTCGATCGAATGTCCAAGGGCAGTTATGGTTTGTGCCAGGAATGCCACGAATCCATCGAACAGGACCGACTACTGGCCGACCCGCTGGTGTGCTACTGCCTGGACCACCTGAGCGACTCGCAACGAGCCGCTCTGCAGCGGGACCTCGACCTCGCGTCCGCTGTACAACGGAATCTGTTGCCAGAATCAAACCTGCGGGCTGGTGACTGGGAGACGAGCTACCATTACGCGCCTGTGGGTCCAGTAAGCGGCGATTACTGTGATTTGATTCCGTCTGGTGGAGAACTTTTCTTCGTGGTCGGCGACGTCTCCGGGAAAGGCGTTGCTGCCTCGATGTTGATGACCCAACTCCATGCCTTATTCCGTAGCCTTAGTGGAATGGGCCTGCCGCTCGGCCAGATGATCACCCAGGCGAATCGCGTCTTCTGCGAGAGCGCGTTGGCTGGGCAGTACGCCACTCTGGTGTGCGGACAAGCCAAGGCCAATGGTGAGGTGGAAATTCATAACGCCGGACACTGGCCGCTCATTATCGTGGGGCGCGGCGGCGTGTTGCGCATTGAATCCACCGGATTGCCGTTGGGGATGTTCTGCGATAGCGACTTCTCGGCCACGCGCGTGCACCTGGAATCCGGCGACACGATGTTTCTCTACACCGACGGTCTGTTGGAAGCCCGCCGCGGGGACGACGAGTACGGAGTGGATCGCGTCGCGCATCTCCTGCGTCAGCAAGCCGAGCGGCGTCCCTGCGAGGTAGTGGCCGCTTGCCTCGACGACATGCGTGCTTTCGCTGATGGTCCACCGTTAGACGATCTCGCTCTGCTGGCGATCCAGCGAGTCGCATTGTGAAACCTCGCCGCTGAAGTGCGGTTTTGCTCTTCCCTGCCTACGGCACAAGTTCACGGTATGTTTCCCACGTTGCAGTCCGTAGGGCGTCATCCCGAGCGGAGCCGTTTTCAGGCGGAGCGAGGGATCTCGCGTGTACCAACATCACAAAGCTCAAGAACGTGACTTCCTGCCGCCTGACTCCACAGCTTGTGCCCTGTACTTGACAATTGTTCGTCCCACGCTATGATGGCCAGACTTTCCCACTGGGACGACCACGTAGCTGAACCGGCCTCGTATGTTGCAATATCAATTCGCCACAACAAGGAGGATGTTCGATGGCCACCGATATCAAAGAACTTTCTCGCCGGATTCTCGAAGAAGTATGGAACCAGCAGAACCTCGATGCCGTGGACGAGATGATCGCGCCAAATTTCGTGCAGCACGATGCCCAATCGCCGCTTGCCGTGCGAGGCATCGACGCGTACAAGCAATTTGTCCGTTACTACCTCAATGCATTTCCCAATTGCCACTTTACGGTCGAAGATCAGATCTCAGAAGGGCAGATGGTTGCAACTCGATGGACGGTCACCAGTACCCACACAGGAAATCTCGGAGACATCCCGGCCACGGGGCGCCGCACCTCCGCCACTGGTATCAGCTGGAGCCGGATCGAGAACGGTAAGTTCGTGGAAAGCTGGACCAATTGGGACACCCTCGGCATGCTGCAGCAGTTAGGCATCATGCCAGCCCCAGCTCAAGAGGCGGCTTAAACCGTGGTAAGCGGATTCTGTGTAGGGCGGACGCACTAGTCCGCCACGTTGATGCAAAGCGAGGCGTTTTGCTCCTCTGCCGAGTCTTGCTCAGCCGCACAGCCGGGCGGCGGCTGTTCTTCACATGAGCCGCGGCGGACGCCAACAAAAAGCCCCACTTCTGGCCAAACCTGCCAGAAATGGGGCACCCATTTGTTCGAGCTAATAGCTAGTAGCTAGAAGCTGCGTTTAGTACATGTCGCCCATGCCGCCGCCGTGTCCTGGGGCGGCCGGAGCTTCCTTCTTTTCAGGAATCTCGGCGACCAGGGCTTCGGTGGTCAGCATCAAGCTGGCGATGGAGCCGGCGTTCTGTAGAGCCGTGCGCACGACCTTTGTCGGATCGAGCACGCCAGCCTTGACCAGGTCCTCGTACTCGTTGGCGAAGGCGTTGTAACCGAAGTTCGCTTCCTTCGACTCGAGCACCTTGCCCAGAACCACAGCGCCTTCTTCGCCGGCGTTCTCGGCGATCATGCGCAGCGGTTCGGTGATGGCGCGCTTCACGATGTTGATGCCGATCTGCTCATCGCCTTCCGACTTCACTTTGTCGAGGCTCGAAGCGCAACGGGCGAGCGCCACGCCGCCGCCGGGGACGATTCCCTCTTCCACGGCTGCGCGCGTCGCGTGCATCGCATCTTCCACGCGGGCTTTCTTTTCCTTCATTTCGGTTTCGGTCGCGGCGCCGACTTTGATCACGGCCACGCCGCCGACCAGCTTCGCCAACCGCTCCTGCAGCTTCTCGCGGTCGTAGTCGCTCGTGGTCTTTTCGACCTGGCTGCGAATTTCTTTTACGCGGCCTTCGATCTCAGCGTGCTTGCCTTTACCTTCGACAACGGTCGTGTTGTCCTTGTCGATGGTGATCTTCTTGGCCTGGCCGAGGTCGGAGATCTGGACGTTCTCCAGCTTGATTCCGAGATCTTCAGTGATGGCCTTGCCGCCGGTGAGGATGGCGATATCCTGCAGCATCGCTTTGCGGCGATCGCCGAAGCCAGGAGCCTTCACGGCCGCGACTTGCAGCGTGCCACGCAGCTTGTTGACGACGAGGGTGGCGAGTGCTTCGCCTTCCACGTCTTCCGCAATGATAAGCAGCGGCTTGCCGCTCTTCGCAATCTGCTCGAGCAGCGGGAGCAGGTCCTTCATCGAGCTAATCTTCTTTTCGTTGATCAGGATGTAGGCGTTCTCAAGCGCTGCTTCCATACGCTCCGGATCGGTGACGAAGTAAGGCGAGAGGTATCCGCGATCAAACTGCATACCCTCGACCACTTCAAGTTGAGTCTCAAGCGTCTTCGACTCCTCAACAGTGATGACGCCGTCCTTGCCAACCTTCTTCATCGCTTCAGCAATGATCTTGCCGATCGTCTCGTCGTTGTTCGCCGAGATGGTGCCGACCTGGGCAATCATTTCGCCGGAGACGGGCTTGGACAGCTTGTCGAGATCGCCGGGCAGGCGGTTGCCTTCCTTGTCAAGCTTGCCCGCGATGAGGGTGACGGCTTTCTCGATGCCGCGCTTCAGGGCCATCGGATTGGCACCGGCTGCGACGGTCTTGACACCTTCGCGATAGATGGCCTGGGCGAGAACGGTGGCGGTGGTCGTGCCGTCGCCAGCGACGTCGCTGGTCTTGGAGGCGACTTCACGAACCATCTGGGCGCCCATGTTCTCAAGGCCGTCCTTCAGTTCGATTTCTTTTGCTACGGTGACGCCGTCCTTGGTAATGGTCGGCGAACCGAACTTCTTTTCAATAACAACGTTGCGACCCTTGGGGCCGAGTGTGACCTTCACGGCGTCGGCCAGAAGGTTGACGCCGCGGAGGATCGCCTGACGCGACTCTTCTCCGTGAACGATGTGCTTTGCCATGTTTCAATCTCCTTGTGAGCTGTGAGCTTTGAGCCGCGGCTATGAGCAAAAAGCTTCTAGCTGCTAGCCTCTAGCTAAATCTCTTGTCATCCTGAGCAGCGTGCGAAGCGCGCTGCGAGGGACCTTACGACTGTGTAACGTACCAGTGCAGCCAGTGGGAGACGTTGCAACCAACGTCTCTAAACTACTTCTTGCTGCCAGCGAGTTCTTTCTTGGCCGGGGCGTTGGATCCGGTCAGGACGCCGAGGACTTCATCTTCTTTCATGATGATGAACTCTTCGCCATCGATCTTGATCTCGGTGCCGGAGTACTTGCCGAACAGGATGCGGTCGCCTTCTTTGACAGCCAGCGAGAAGGTCTTGCCTTCGTCGTTGGTGCGGCCTTTGCCGGTGGAGATGACTTCGCCCTCCTGCGGCTTGTCTTTGGCCGAGTCGGGAATGATGATGCCGCCGCGGGTGGTGGTAGCTTCCTCCACACGACGCACCAGAATGCGATCATGGAGCGGTGAAAACTTCGCCATGGTTTTTGACTCCTTTCAAGTAGTTAGAAGTTGGTGTGGTTCGAGTAAAGCTCGTATCCCTATGATTTTGAATGGGTAGATGCTGCTATTAGCAGTCAATCCTAACGAGTGCTAATTGTAGGATGTGAGCGCTGAGTTGTCAAGGGCCGGGACAAACCTCACTGCTAAGCCTCGCCGCCGAGACCGCGAAGAACTTCAGGACAATTAACAAAGAATTGCTTGCAAAAATCGCGGTATCTGCTGAACGGCTTCATGCGGATGAATCCCTTCGATCAAAGAGGCAGAAGCCCCACGACAGTTCGGTGAATTTCGTCGAAAGAAGAATTTTACCGCTGAGGTCGCGGAGGACTACCGCAGGGTTCGCCGAGGAATTGTCCTAGACTTCGCCATTTACAAAGAAGTCTGTATTAACCGGGTGCGCATCATTTTGTGAAGATGACTTTGTGCCCTGCCGCCGTTTGGAAGATCGAATTATCGAGTTATGCCATGAGCTTGTGGCGATCGATTCCGATTCGCCTGAGTTCCACCACTAGCACGCGCACTCCAAGCATCGATCTCGGAGCATCTGGCGCGGACGCGGGAGAGAATCAGCGAGTACTCTCCACCCAAGGAGGGGAGGAGAGGGTCATGAATTTGATTCCTCACTCGCCCGGGCGCCGCTGGCACTGAAATAGAGCGTCGGCGTGGTGCCCAGCGCATTCCGGAACATGTGGACAAAGGCGCTGGGCGTGCTGTATCCCGCCTCGAGAGCGGCGTGCGTGACCTTGGCACCTTCGGCCAGGAGGCGCATAGCGTGCATCAAACGCAACTGCTGTCGCCACTTGCCGAAAGTCATCCCGGCTTCTTCCTGAAATAGGCGCTCGACCGTCCGTCGACTGGCACCACATTGCCTGCAAATTTGCGCCAGGGATTGTGCATTGCCGGGATCGGTGGCGAGGATCTGTGCGACTCGCACCGCCCTTGGATCATTGAGGTGCGGCAGTTGCAACGGGACCATCTGCACAGTTTCGAGTTGGTCGATCAGTATGTCGATGAGGTGACGCTGCCAAAGGATCGTTTTCTTAAGAGAACGAAACGTGCAAGCATGCAAGATCAACTCGCGCAGCAAAGGCGAAACGTTAATCACGCAACAGTTACGGGGCAACATGCGCGCGAGCTTTGATCTGAGGTAGAGGGTACGCATGGCGACGACGCCCGACATGGTGATGGTGTGCGGAACGGCGGCGGGGATCCAGACTGCTCGATGCGTGGGCACAACCCAGGTGCCTGCGCCGGTGCGGATAGTCATGACACCACGAGACGCGTACACGACCTGATCGCGATCGTGAAAATGCAAAGGGACGATCTGGCCGGCGGGATAGTCATAGGTTAGCGTCGTGATGTGCGAGGCGCGATCGCGCGAACGATCGAAGATCGGCGTTTGGCCTTTTCTCGACATCTATTGACACAATATCGAAGGTACGCAGCGTCCGCAAACAGTAGATTCGGAGCAACTCATTTCTCTGTGAGGTTGTGATGAACAAAAGAACGAATCTTCGGGTGCGAATCGTAGGTAGTGGTCTTCTAGCAGCGGGTATTGCGCTGGTGCTGCCCGCAGTGGCACATGCCGATGACGCGAAGCCGTGCGCAGCCGGCGAGCATCGTCAGTTCGATTACTGGCTGGGAAACTGGTCGGTCAGCTATGGTGGACCTCTGGCGGGAACAAGTAAGGTCGAGTCGGCGCTTGATCAGTGCGTGATCGTCGAGAGCTGGGATGGCGCGAGGAATCACAGCGGCAAGACGATATTCGCGTACAGTCCTGACGATCACGGTTGGTATGGAATCTTCGCCGACAACGAAGGACGTGTGCACGTCTTCAATCAGGGGAAAGTATCTGCCGGAACGGCGGAATTTCAGGGGACGAACCGTGGTCCGACTGGAGAGACTGTCTTGAACCGGGTCAAGATTGTCCGGATCAGCGCGGATAAGGTTGAGCAGACGTGGGAGAAGTCAACGAACAACGGCAGGACTTGGAATATGGCGTATCGCGGCGAATATACGCGGAAGTAGGTGAGTTCGGCCGTGTTCTCAGGTTCGGCAGTTTTTCTTGTACTCACGCTTCGAAAACCGCGAAGGTTGGACAGCCAGCACAACTGACTGGACGGACGAAATCCCCACTTCTCGCGCAAAGGACGCGAGAGAAATGGGGCACGCATGTCGCAACGTCATCTCAAAACCTGCAGCTTTGTTGAAATTGTCTGCAATGAAAATGCATTTAACAAGTGTTAACTCGATGTTGACCCTGTCATGACAAGTCGTTTCTGCGCTCGGTTACTTTACGTCCATCGTTCTTAAATCAGGCTGCTTGCTGGGTAGTGGCCGTCTTTTGGACCAAGGTGACCATGAAAAAATGCTAGGCCCTATCCGTCGCAGGGATGATTCTTTGCGGATGTTTCCTTTCCGCTCAAGGACAAGTGATCGCCACGCAACGCGCAGGATTCAATTTGCCACAAGGGCAAGTACCCGCTCCGAATACTCCGGGTGGAGGAGTCGTCGTCGGGAACAACTTTTATGCGAGCGATGCCGTCAACGGATGCCGGCATTACAAGCCGGCAGTTCCAGGCAATCCAGATCCGATCAACAGCGGCGGTCTCGGTTTTCGATAGCGATACCTCGCACAGCATGGGCGGCACGTCCATGTATCTTCTTTTGTCACGTCGGTCAGATCGCACACGGGCGCGCCATCAAATCTTGTGTTTGTCGGTGGAAACAGTAATCTGCTAGCGCTCGATCGGCTCGGGAACCTTTGGAATTGGCGACGACAACTCGGACGGTAACCTCAAGCTTCAGCGGGCGAATCTGGTATATCTCGGCTGACGCTTTGGCGAGCATACCCTAACCCGGAGACACTTCTTCTGTTCAGATGCGGGAGCCGATAAGATAAAGAGCGCCCTATCGACTCCGGTAGAGGAGGCACATAGCTCTTGCGATCTTGCGTATTCTGCAAGAGATTGAACATACGTCAGTTACGCTTACTCTCCTCCATTTCATATCCAATCCACCTATCTCACAGTGGCGTCCTTTTCACGACAGTCTGCGAATTTTTCCAAAGAAAAAGCTTGACTTTTAGTGTTATACACTACTATAACACTATCCGTCGACGCGGGTAGCTCGCGCGCGAGAGTGAAACGTTGACGTCACCTACGACTTTAAGGAGAAGCAACATGAAATCCGTTCGCTCAACGATTTGGCTGGTTGTAATCGCGCTCTCTACGGCGGCGTTCGGGCAGTCGGACGCCCAAAAATCCTTCGACAAACTCAAGACGCTGGCTGGAGGCTGGGAAGGCCCGGTGACGCTAACGCCGCCACACGCCGACATGAATATGGACAAGCCGGTGCACATCTCTTTGCGAGTTACCTCCCGGGGAAATGCGCTGGTGCACGAGATGCAGGAGGCCGGCACGCTGGAGGATCCAACCCGTTATGACCATCCTGTGACCATGTTTTATGTGGAGGGCGACCATCTGACGTTGACGCATTATTGCGATGCGGGGAACCGTCCGCGAATGACCGCGAAGACGTCACCGGATGGAAAAACTGTGGACTTCGATTTCGTGGATGTCTCGGGTCCACTGACCTATGGGCACATGCAGCATGCGACGTTCACCGTCGTCGACGCAAACCATCATGTCGAAGACTGGATTTACCTGATGCCTGGGGACAAGCCGATGCACGCGCACATGGACTTGACTCGTGCGAAGTAGATGGGACTGAAAGACCCGTTGCAATTGGGAAATGATCATGGACCGTGAGTGGAGTGACAATCAACCGATCTATCGCCAGCTTCGCGATCAAGTTGTCGCGATGATTCTGGAGGGCGTGCTCAAGGAGGGCGATCCCCTGCCCTCGGTGCGCAACGTCGCGGCGGAGTATCGGGTCAATCCACTCACAGTCCTGAAGGGTTACCAGGAACTGGTGGACCAGGAGTTGGTGGAGAAGCGGCGAGGTTTGGGTATGTTCGTCAAGGCAGGGGCAAGGGATCTGTTATTGCGAGGGGAACGACAGAAATTTCTGGAAGAGGAATGGCCGCGGGTGTACGCCACCATGCAGCGGCTGGGACTGAAGCCGGAAGAGTTGCTGGACGCGGCGAAGAATGGAAATTCGTCGAAGGCGTCAGGGTCGAAGGTTTTGACGGATCAAGCACGCACTAATCGTACAGGGGAGGAGAGCTGAAGCCATGGCATGCATAGAAGCACGTGGGCTCCGGAAGACCTTCGGCACAACCGTTGCGCTGGATGGAGTGAATCTTCAGGTCGACGCCGGAAGGATTTTGGGGCTGATCGGTCCGAATGGGGCGGGCAAGACAACGGCGCTGAACGCAATTCTGGGGCTGACCTCATTTGAGGGAGATCTGAAGGTATTGGGGCGGAATCCGTGGAACGACCGCAACGCCTTGATGCGCGACGTCTGCTTTATTGCCGATGTGGCAGTCCTGCCGCGATGGATGCGGGTTTCGCAGGCACTCGATTATGTCGCTGGTGTGCATCCGAGATTCGATCGCAATAAGGCGGAAGGCTTCCTTCAGAAGACCGACATCAAGGCGACCAGCAAGGTGCGCGAGCTGTCGAAGGGCATGGTCGCGCAACTTCATCTGGCTCTGGTAATGGCGATGGATGTGAAGCTGCTGGTGCTCGATGAGCCGACGCTCGGGCTCGACATTCTTTATCGCAAGCAGTTCTACGATTCCCTGCTGAATGACTACTTCGATCACAGCCGCACGATTTTGGTGACGACACACCAGGTGGACGAGATCCAGGATGTGCTGACCGATCTGATGTTTATCCATCGTGGACGCATCGCTCTAAATTGCAGCATGGACGAGTTTGAATCGCGGTATGCGGAAGTGAAGGTCAGTCTCGACAAAGTTGAAGCCGCACGGTCGCTCAAACCGATTCACGAGCGGCAGACACTGGGACGCAGCATTTTTCTGTTTGACCGCGCGGACCGGCATCAGTTGTCGGCGCTGGGAGAGATACGGACGCCGAGCATTGCGGATTTGTTTGTTGCCTTGTTGGGAAATGAGAAAGCCCAAGGAGCGGTTTCATGAGTACTCAATCGAATGCGATATCAGAATCTCGAGTCGATACCGTGGCGGTTGCGCCTACTGCCATTCCAGCGATGCGGCTGCTGTATTGGTCAGTGCGGCGGGAGTTGTGGGAGTACCGTTCCATCTATCTCGCGCCACTCGCGGCTGCAGGAGTGTTTTTCTTAGGCTTTCTAGTGACTGCACCCCATTTAGCGGGCACGATGCGCAAGGCATCGGCCATGGCCGGAATGCAAATGCAAGAAGCGCTGGCGAAGCCTTATGACATGGCGTCAGGATTTCTAATGGCGATTGCGATGTTTGTGGGAGCGGCCTATTGCCTGGGGGCGCTCTACAACGAGCGGCGCGATCGCAGCATCCTGTTCTGGAAGTCACTTCCCGTCTCCGATGTAACGGCGGTGCTGGCGAAGGCGTGCATTCCACTGGTCATACTTCCGCTGGTGACTGTCGCCATCACCGTTGCGCTGCATTTCCTCATGCTTCTAATCCACAGCGCCGTGCTGGCGGCGACCGGACAGAGTGTCGCGAGATTGTGGGCCCAGACATTGCCCGTCCAGATGTGGTTCATGCTTCTGTATCACTTGATCGCGGTGCACTCGTTGTGGCATTCGCCGTTCTATGGCTGGATGCTGCTGGTATCGAGTTGGGCCAAGCGGGCAGCGTTTCTCTGGGCAGCGCTACCGGTACTCGCGATCGGCGCACTGGAGAGGTTGTTCTTCAACACTTCGTACTTCTTTCAGATGTTGGGATTCCGGCTCTCGGGAGATGAAGCGGCCGTCGCACCGGTCAAGGATTGGCCGATCAGTCCCATGACACACATTACACCCGGACATTTCCTGCTCAGTTCCGGTCTGTGGACTGGGCTGATCTTCACGGCACTGTGCCTGGCCGGAGCGGTGCGGATGCGGCGGTATCGAAGCCCGTTGTAGTGCTGAGATGAGGTTGGAATATGACATACATCAACTTGCAAATCGCAACGCGTTATCGGGGCAGATTTGTTGCTGTCTATTACCTGCTCACGATCCTCATGGGCGCATTCGTTCTTCTCTTTCACGGCAGAGCAGCTCTTGCGGCCGATGTCATCGCCACTGTTTTCTATCTCGCGTTGACAGCGCTCTTCTATGATTTGTCGAAGTCGTTGAATAGAGACAGGGAGCGCTGATCGCATGGGATCTTACGAAGGGGTTTTGAATGGCTGGACGCTCGAGGCGTCTCCGCGGTTCAAGGCGAGAATTGCCGGATTGCTGTACTTGATTGTGATTGTCGCCGGATTCTTCGCCGAGGTTCTCGTGCGTGGCAAGCTCGTTGTGCATGGGGATCCCTCGGCGACGGCGCACAACATCACGGCGCACCAAATGCTTTACCGATGGGGCATGGTCATTGAGCTCTTTTACCTTGCGTGCAACCTTCCGCTGGCGCTTCTCTTGTACGACTTGTTCAAGGTTGTGAGCAGGACTGCAGCTTTGCTGGATTTGGGCTTTGGTCTTTTATCTACTGCCATTGAAGCCGTCAGCCTGCTGGGTCATTATGCGCCCTTACTGTTTCTGGGAGGAGGGCAACAGCTTAGCGCGTTTACGCCGGAACAATTACAGCAGGCGTCGTACGTCTCAATCCAGGTTTTCGAATATGGCTTCGCTATCTGCCTGGTGTTCTTCGGTTTTGATTGCCTGGCGATGGCATATCTGATCGTTCGGTCCACCTTCTTCCCACGGATTATTGGTGTGTTGCTGGCGATTGAAGGTGTGGCTTACCTGGCGAACAGCCTCGCAAACTTTCTTGTACCTGCGGTTGCGGAGCGAGTGTTTCCCTTTCTGGCGGCTTCTGCGATTGCCGAAATATTGCTGTGTCTGTGGCTTCTCGTGATGGGCGTGAACGAGCGGCGATGGAAGGAGCAGGGCCTCGCGGCGGGGTTCGCAATTCAATAAGGAGTACACACAATGCGACTGCCCATCTTAGTTCTTCATATCTGCGGTGGTCTCGTGGGACTGCTGTCCGGGGCGGCGGCCATGGCTTTCCGAAAGGGATCGCGGCTGCATGGCATTGCCGGCAGGGTGTTCGTGGTATCGATGCTGACGATGTCGGCCGCTGGGGTGACGCTTGCGATGATGAAGTCGCAACCGGGCAACATTTTGGGAGGCGCGCTCACGTTCTATCTTGTGGCGACGGCGTGGATGACGGCGCGGCGAGTGACTCCGGGAACAAGCTTTTTCGATTGGGGTGCGCTATTGATGGTGTGGGCAGTGGCCGTCGCGAATGTGACGCTTGGGACCGTAGCGGCATTGAGTCCGAGTGGGATGGTGTTTGACTATCCGTCGGGACCTTACTTCTTTCTTGGGACGGTAGCGGTGTTGGCGACGGGCGGGGATGTGCGGATGTTGCGGCGCAAGGGAATTTCAGGCTCGGAACGGATTGCAAGGCATTTGTGGCGAATGTGTTTTGCGCTGTTTATTGCGTCATCGTCTTTGTTTCTGGCGCGGCAGCGGTTGTTCCCCGAGTTCATGCGGAAGAGCGGGACACTCGTTTTCCTTAGCTTCCTGCCATTGATTCTGATGATCTATTGGCTCATCCGCGTACGGTTCGTGGACGCTTTCAAGCGTATATTCATTCGCATGAAGCATGCTTGAGGCTTGTGCTAAGAGGCCACTGCCTCAGGCCTCGCTTCCCTGCCCGGTTCGTTCTCCAGTCAAGAGAGTCAAGATCCCCACTTCTCCCAAAATCAGGGAGAAGTGGGCACCCATCACCGGGGTCGGCTGACGCTGATGAGTTGATCGCGGATACAGGCGGGAAGTTTCCTCCACGCCGTCTTCTTCGTTTACCATTTCGGGACTGTGGGGCATACACATAGTCTGGGGGATGACATGGGTCGCACGTCGAAAAGTATCTTCTGCTTTTCTGTCTACGTACTGCTCGCAATGCTGCTTGCTGTTGCCGCGTCAGCTGATGTGTTGACCAGCGGCGATTTATCACGGCTGCGGAACGTCAGCAGTGTGGCACTCTCGCCCGACGGTCGATTCATTGCTTACACCGTCGCCACCCGCGAGCAGCCTGGGCGGCCTTCCGAGCAACTCTGGGTTATGGATGTTGGAAGTGGGAAGAGTGTGCGACTAGGTGGTGACAAGCCGGCGGGCGGCCCGGTGTGGTCGGCGGACAGCAAGTGGGTCGCTTTCAACGGCGCCGACGGCGACAAGCACGGATTGGTGATCTCGCATCCCGGTGGAAGTGATGCCACGTTTCTTGCGCCCACGTCGGGAACGAATTCGCCATTGCCAGGTACGGGGAAGTCTGTAGCGTGGTCGCCGGGTGGAAAGCAGATCGCTTTCATCTCTTCGACACCCGGTGAGGGCGCAGCCGAAGCGAGTGGCGACCCGATGGTCATCACCCGTTACCTGTACAAGCCCGATGCGGGCGAGGGCATGACGCGGTTCAATGACAATCAGCGGTTACACATTTTTGTGGTCGACGTCGCGTCGAAGCAGGTTCGCCAGCTCACGCAGGGAAATTTCGACGAGCACTCGATCGATTGGTCTCCGGATGGAAAAAAGCTCGTATTCGCTTCGAACCGTGAGCCGAATCAGGATGAGTTTTTCAATTACGACTTGTTTACCCTGGATCTCGCCGACAACAGTATTCATCGGCTGACGGCGACCGAATATTGCGAATACGATCCGCTATGGTCGCCGGACGGAAAGTACATCGTCTATCGGGGGACACGTCGGGGCCTTACCGATCGCGAGACCACGATGGAAGATACGCATGTGTGGATCGTGAATGCCGATGGGAGCAATCGGCGCGAGATCGGCAACGTGCTCGATAACCGGCAGGGTGCGCCCCTGTGGGCTCTGGACGGAAGCGCGGTCTACTTCACGATCCAGGAGCGTGGGAGCAATCATCTCGTTCGGCTACCGATCAACGGAGGACAGCCCGAGTATGTGGTGAAGGAACCAGGGTTTGTCGGTGCATTTTCTCTCGGCAAGAACGGAACGCTCGCATATTCATTTACCGGAACCAACGATGCAGGGCAGCTTTACTACAAGTCCGGAAGCACCATGCCACGCAAGCTCACTGATCTGAATCATGACATTCTCGCGAACAAGTCCATTGCTTCAGTCGAGTCATTCACATTTATCAGCAACGATAACCGGTTTGAGGTGGAGGCGTTCCTCACCAAGCCCGTCGGTCTGACCGAAACATCGAAGCATCCGATGATCGTGGTAATCCACGGCGGGCCGCATGGAGCCAACGGTTCTGCATTCAATTTCAAGAATCAGGTATACGCGGGGCATGGATTCGCGGTCCTCAACGTTAACTACCGCGGATCGACGAGTTATGGGCAGAAATTTGCAGACGCAGTGTTCGGCGACCAAAATGGCAATGAAGCGCAGGATGTTCTGTATGGCGTGAGCGCGGCTGTGCGTCGTTATTTGTGGATTGATCGCGATCGCCTCGGGATTGAAGGTGTGAGTTACGGCGGACAACTGACCGACTGGCTGATTACGCAGACCAATGAGTTCAAGGCGGCGATTCCGACGGCGGGGATTTTGAATCTGGTCAGCTACAACTATATGACCTATTACAACCAATATGAGGAGATGGAGTTCGGACAATTTCTGCATCAGGGAAATTTGATGGACCTCGCCTGGGAGCGATCGGCGCTGAAGCACATCGCGGGAGCCCACACTCCCACGCTGATCTTGCACGGAGAGAACGATAACGATGTGCCGATCGCGGAGGCAGAGCAGTTGTTTGTTGCATTGAAAGACCTGGGGGTGCAGACGGTGTTTGTGCGCTATCCGCGCGAGGGACATGGTTTGTCAGAGACCAAGCACCAGATTGACTCAATGGATCGGTCGATTGACTGGTATGAGAAATACTTTCCGAAGCCAGGGGAGGAGCGGGTGACTAACTTGCAGCCGTAAGAGGGACCAGGGTATCGGCGGCCGGGGTTCCCACCCTTCAAAAACTGCGAAGGGTGGGGAAGCCTTGCTTCGTGCTGATTCTGACCCTGAGTTTATGGGCCGGATTCTTTGGTCTGATCGCATATGCCTGTGGTGGACTGTGGGCTCAGGACTTGCGTCCAAGGCTTGCCGTTCGGTGCATTCAGCAAGGCTGGCGTGGTGAAGTCGAAGAACTCGTTCATGTCCGTACATCCGGTTTGCGATCCGCAGGAAGGATTCTGCCAGTAGACGTCACGAGCGGTAAGTGGTTTTACCCCGAATGTCTCTTCGATGAAGGCGAGGATTGCTGTGTAGTCGCGCGGAACGTGCGAGACAAAATCCGGCTTGGCGTACGGAGAGATCACGATCAGCGGAACGCGGAATCCAGTCAGGTTGAAGGTTCCGCCAAGGTTGCCGACAGCGCAATATCCTGGAGAACCATCGTTCGCGTCGGGGCACTGGCCAGGCGCATAGTTGTCGGGCAGTGGCACCATGAAGGGCGGGACGTGATCGTAGAGGCCTCCGCCTTCGTCGTAGCTCAGGATAAAAACGGAATCCGCCCAAGCGTCGCTTTGCATCAGCGCCTGGATGATCGATTGCACGTAGGCGGCTCCGCTCTGGATGTTGTTGTCAGGGTGCTCATCGAGCCCGCTGCTTCCGGATGCACTGTCGATAAAGATTACCTGTGGCAGCGCCTTATCCGGATCGCAAGCGACTCCGCTGCAATTACCACCGAGACGATCAATCAGATCACTCTCCGGAAAGACCTTCGACTCGATGGTCGGATCGGAGAAGTCCTGGAAGTTCGCGAGGAACACTCCATCGTGGTAGTAGTACAGCCAACTCACGTTAGCGGTATTCATGGCGCGGAAAATCGTAGGGGCCGAATAGAGAGGATGTCCCGAGTTGTCGGGATACTCGTGGCCAAACGACGTGGCCGCCATCAGGTACATGCGATTCGGCACCGTGTTGGCGAGAATCGGTGAGTGCCACGCATCGCTGGTGGGAAAGAATGTGGCGAGGTCGTAATAGTACGGTAAGTCTTGCTCATTGTAATAACCGAGCACACGTGAGCCAGTCGGATCATACAAATTCGGGACCGATGACGTCGTGTCGAGGAAAAGGTTCATCGCGAAAGAACTGTTGGTAAAGGTATTCGTGGTGTTCCAGGCAGGATCGCCGCCTGTCAGGGCTGTGTCGTGGTGGCTTTCGTCCCATGCCGGAGTGAGATCTTCTATGCAAACAGTGCCCTCGTGGAAAGGTTGCACTTGAGCGTCGTTGTCATGGTGATTGGTTAACGTGACGGTCGGACTAAAGCTGTCGATAGTCTGCGTGTCAGTGATGCCGAACTGCGCGAGACGTCCGGGACGATAGGCTCCGAGTTGTCCAAAGTGCATATCGAAGGAGCGATTTTCCTGAAGCATGAAGAAGACGTGCTTGATCACTCCGGCTGTTCCGCTGCTCACCGTAACGGTCGCCGATTGCGTGATGGTGCTGCCATTCGTAGCGGTCGCGTTGGCCGCGTAGGTCGTGGTCGCGGAAGGGGTGACGGTGGCTGATCCCTGGGGTGTAGCACAGGGATTACAAACGGCTTTGCCGGAGCCATCGACAACGTTGAACGCGGTCGGTGGACCACCGGCGATTTGCCAACTCAGCGTGGCGTTCTCGCCGGGCGTGATGTTGCTCGGCGACGCGCTGAAACTCAGTGTGAGGGGAACCGTCACCGTAACAGAAGCAGGGTTGGAGGTCCCGGCGGGACCCGTCGCGGTGAGCGAAAACGTAGTTGTCTGGCTGATCGGGACAACGGCGGATCCGGAAGGAGGCGGCGGACCCTGGTCGTCTCCGAGTGGGATGGGGGGATTGAACGTAACCGAGCTCGCGTTTGTGGTAGCCCACGTCAGAGTGGTCGTCTGCCCTGCGCTGACCGAAGTTGGATTGGCAGTGAATTGCGTGATTTGTGGAGGCGCTGCGGGACCAACCTGCACTTGAACGGTTGACGGCGCACTAGATCCGCCTGTTCCGGTGGCAACCGCGGAATAAGTCGTGTTCTGCGCCGGGTTATCTGTCACTGAACCTGAGGCTTGCGAACTCGTTGCAACCGTACGACCGGAGTCGGTGGTGATTGTGAGCGAAGTCGCGTTTGCATCTTTCCAACTAAGAGTCACGGTTTGACCAGTCGTGATGGAAGTTGGCGTGGCCGTGAACGAGGTGATCTGTGGCGTGGCGGATGCGACTTGTACCTTTGTCGATTGCGGCGTGGTGCTGCCGCCGGGACCCGTTGCAACTGCCGAGTAAGTCGTGGTTTGCGTGGGCGCATCTTTCACTGAACCTGACACCTGTGAGCTGGTGGTAACAGTTCGCGTTGAAGAACCGGCGGTTGCGGTGATCGTCACTGATGTGGCATTAGTAGATTGCCAGGTCAGAGTAACGCTTTGTCCAGTACTGATGGAAGTTGGACTGGCCGCGAGGTTGACACTTGGGGTAGATGACGTGGCCTTGGAGCTACCCGCACAAGAGGAAAAACCCCAGATAGCTAAGAGCAGAATCCCACAGTAAATCCAGCGAACATCTCTGTAATTCATTTTTTTTTGAATGCTGTCTGACGAACAGACATGACGCGCAAATGAGATGACAAACTCCAGAGCGGCGGTTGCCGTTTTGGGGCGCTCGTTGCAGTTCGGGAATCTACTGGAATCTCTGTAATTACTTGTGGGATTTCAATGCCGTCGGCGAAAGTAATGCAGACAATCCACAATCAAGGAGAACGTGTGCGACCACTTTGCTGCTTGCGGTGCAGGCGGGAAATTGAGGCCGGGAACAAGTCCGTTGCGGTTTACATGTTCGCGCAGACGGTGGGAGTAAGGCCACGACAGAAATCCACAGCGCAGCGAATTTGTTTTTGTCCGCAATGTGCAGTGTCGCTTGCGATGGGGCTTCCGCCAGATGGCGCACTGAATATGGTGGCTTGGGATATGATCCGCGAATTAGTGAGCGCGGAACCATCGCTCAATGAAGCAGCGTGGGAGGGTCTACGTGGGGTGATTGGGTTATTGCCTTCCGGAAATGACGGCGAGGCTGCGCCGGGATATCGACGAGCAGGATAAAAATCCAAGAACTGTATTCGCTCCTAACTCTGAGCGCACGTTTCGCGTCTGATCAGCCCTTTCGCCAGCAGAACTGCTGGCTATTGTTTTGTTTCTGTCTCTTTGCCTTTTGCCAGCGAGCGGACGTAATTCACCAAGTCCCAGCCTTCTTCCGTCTTGATGCGTGGGCCTTCGGCGGGCATGTCGTTGTGGCCATTCTTGATGATGTAGTAGATCTCGCCGTCAGTGCGGGCTTTCAGCGTGTTCGCGTTGGTGAAATCGGCCATGTTGAGCTTCATGTCTTTGGCGATATCGCCTTTGCCGTCGCCGCTAGCTCCGTGGCACATTGCACAATCGAGATTCCACCACTTTTTGGCCCGCCCAATTGATTCAGGCGACGATTTCACCGGATTCTGTTCTCTGGTGGCTTCGACTGGAATCGAAGCGTATGGAGACGACTTTTGCGCCGTCGCATTGCCAGATGGCTGCTGAGCGACAATCGGAATAGCGAGGAAAGCTAGAAGGAAAAGAATCAGTGCAGATCGGTACACAAGAGCCTCCTTTGAACAGGAGTGACTTAGGCTAGAGAATAGCGCCACCACCGGATACCGCTGTGATTCAAATCACAAGCTGTGGTGCATCAGATAAGGCGCGCTGAGCCCATCCAGCAACAGATAAGGACGCAGGACCCGAGGCGCCGCCGCCCGTGCCGTACGGGCGGTGGTCCCCTGCCCAGGTCCTGCTGCCTGGGGGAAAGATCAGTGGAGAGTAATTACTCCTCGTGATTCGAGCAGTTTGCCGCCACATTCCTCGGAGAGGCTTTCGGTCGTTGCTCCCTGGCGCTGCACGGCGACTGTTTTCTCGACGGGAGCGGGCAGATCAGCGAGCTGAACTTTCTTTTCGTGCTCTTGACTGGCGAGGCTGGCATCGAGCGACAGAGCGGCGAAGAAAAGAACTGGGATTCTCATTAGGCTCCTGGGAATGAGGACGGCTTTAGTTTCGGGGCTGCCGCCCTCACTCAACATCGCTTCAACAACGCCGAACATTTAATTCGGGCAATCTGAAGATTGGATGAAAAGCGCGAGACTATCTGCGGAGAATGGCGGAGCCGTGATCGAGGGCCGCAGAAATGACATCTGCATTCGGCAGACCGCCTTGGGCCATGTCTTTGTTGCCACCACCACGCCCACCGAACTTCGACACGACTTCTTTCATCAGGCCGCCCATGTCACCGGCTTGGCCAGCGGATTGTGCCAAGACTAGCGACGGCTGCGGAGAGGTAGCGGCTAGCAATGCCACCGTGTTCGGCGCGAGGCGCATGAGCTTTTGTGCGAGTAGCTTGAGGAAGTTCATATCGCGATCGGCGAAGGTGCGAATTACCAGCTTGCGCCCGTTTGTTTCTGGTGTTTCAGCAAGCATCGCGGTAGCTTGAGCCTCGGCCAGTTCTTCGAGTGACTGCTCACGCTGTTTGCGCAAAGCGCGAACTTCCTCCAGCGATTTGCGGGCCTGCAGCGGGACGTCGTAGATGTGGGCTGAGAAGAGTCCGGCGGCCCCGGTGAGTGTGGTGAAGTCACGGCGGGCGGTGCCCACGGCGCGCTGTCCAGCAACGAATTCAACCCGCCATCCCTGGCGAACTTTTTCTACTTTGCGGAGGAGGATACACCCGATCTGGCCGGTTTGATTGACGTGCGTGCCGCCGCAGGCGCTGAGATCGAAGTCACAGATGTGGATGATGCGGAGTTCGTCACGGTCCGCGACAGGAACTTTTCTCAGGCCAAGATTGCTTGCTTCATCGCGTGTAACGAAGCGGATCTCACCCAGACGATTTTCGAGAATGATTTCGTTGGCGAGCCTCTCGGCTTCTTCAATTTGGCTCTTCGTAAGCGTGGGTGTATCGAGATCGATGGAGCAATAGTCGTCTCCCATATGGAAGGAGACTGTGTGCAAGTCGAAGAGTCGAACGAACGCAGCCGATAGGACGTGCTGTCCGGAGTGCTGCTGCATGTGATCACGACGGCGCGTGGCGTCGATGTGGCCATGGATTTTGGTTCCGGGACTGATTTCTTTCGGCGGAGCTTCGAGGTAGTGGACGACGCGTCCGTCTTCGGCGTCGGCGACTTCGGTGACTTTGAGCTTCTCGTTCTCGGTGGAGATAAAACCGGTGTCGAAGACCTGGCCACCACTGGTCGGGTAAAAGGCGGTGCGATCGAGGAATAGCGTTGGCTTGGGCCCACCACTCAACTCGCGGACTTCAGCTTCAAAGTCATAAAGGAAGGAATCGTGGTAGTAGAGGCGTTGGGTCATAGGGAAAGATTTCATTGTACCTATACAGAGAGCTGGGACCTCGAAAAGGACGGGGTCATCCTGGACCCGGAGGAACTCCGAGTGAGGGACCTTACAACCCGTTGAAACAACTGTGCGGTCAGGGTAGATGGATTACCCTGTCGCCTGCATCGGCGCTGCTTAACGTCGTAGGGTCCCTCGCGGCGGCTTCGCCACCGCTCAGGATGACATCATTACTGGGAGCTTCGTTAATCCGAATCTCAATAGGGGCCGATGATGCCGCCGATTTGGCGGGCTGCGGGTTTCGCGGCAGTTGGCGGCTTGGCGGACAGGGGTGTCCGTCCCACACTGGGATCGAGCACATCCAGATATTTCATGCCGCTGCCCGTGTTGAACAGAACCACCGTATCTTCAGCTTTGAAGAATTTGGCGGCGAGCAGTTTGCGATAGGCCACCAGGCATGCGGCACCTTCAGGAGCGGCGAAGATGCCTTCGGTTTTTGCCCAATGGCGGGTGGCTTCGAGGATCTCGGCATCAGTCGCCGCTATCGCTGTGCCTTCGCTCTTCTTTAGTATGTCGAGGATCAGATAGTCGCCATAGGGTTTGGGTACACGCAGGCCCGAGGCTATTGTCGCGGCATCAGCCCACATTTCTGCAGAGGACTTCCCTTCTTCCCACGCTTTCACAACCGGTGCGCAGCCGGATGACTGAACCGCGATCATCTTTGGACGTTCCGGGCCGATCCATCCGAGCGTTTCCATTTCCTCGAAGGCCTTCCACATGCCGAGCATCCCGACGCCGCCGCCAGTCGGATAGATAATTCCCTGCGGCATGCGCCCGCCGAGTTGCTCGGCGACTTCGTATCCCATGGTCTTCTTGCCTTCCACGCGGTAAGGCTCTTTCGTCGTGCTAACGTCAAACCAGCCTTCTTTCTCCCAGAAGCCTTCCTTCTTCATGTCAGCAACTTTTTTGGCGCAGTCGCTGATGAGCCCGTCGATCAACGTGACGTGAGCTCCGTAGTAGTCGCATTCGACGCGGTTGGCGACGGGAACATCTTTCGGCATGAAGATATGAGCTTCGAGCTTGGCAGCGGCGGCATAAGCTGCGAGCGCTCCAGCCGCGTTGCCCGCGGAAGGGATCGCGAGCTTCTTCAACACAAAATGCCGTGCCATCGTGACAGCGGCAGAGAGTCCGCGAGCTTTGAATGATCCCGTGGGGTTGAGGCCCTCATCTTTTATGTAGACGGTTGGAAACTCACGGCTGGGGAGCATCGGAGTGAAGCCTTCGCCGAGCGATACAGGGTCTGCGTCTGGCAAGACGGCATCGTAGCGCCACATCGTCGGGGCGCGTCCTGCGAGGCGGGCCGAGGAAAAAGAGCGTTTGATCGCGGCGAGATCGTAGCGCGCGTAGAGAACTCCGGCGTCTTTCGGGCAGACAGTTTGGGGGCGGTCAGCGGGATAGTGCTCACCACAGCGAGTGCATTCGAGATGCGTCAGCATGACTGGGCAGTTTAGCAGAGCAGACGCACACCTCGGCTTCCGGCTTTAGGCTTCCGGCTTTGGCTTTGAGGGGCTCTCTTCTCTTGCGGCCATGGCTGCTTTGAAGCCTCGGATGCTTTCGCCGAGTCCTTTGCCGAGCTCCGGTAATTTCTTTGGACCTAGTACCAAGAGCGCGATTCCGAAGATTACTAACAAGTGCATCGGTTGAAATAGGCCTTCAAACATGAGTGCTTCCTTTCCCATCGTGGGTGATGAAGGTTCGGCTGGTGCTGATTCCCAAGATCCGTCGAATCGGGCGCCGTGTGACGGTTATCAACACGGCGTCCGATGAGTCACCGCTGAAAATCGGGCCCTAGATCTCGCGGCGGGCTTTGTCGGCATCGCTTGCCAGATCCTGCAGCAACTCCATGAATTCTGGCGATTGTCCGATAAAGAGACCGTCGCCAGTGAGTGACTGCACGGCATCCATTGCGGCACCCTTCGTTTCCGTGGGACGAATGATCGAACACGGAGGGAATTGGCGGCTCAAAAATTTCGTTGGCTCGGGCATGATCAAGTTGGTCTGAAAGTTCTCACCGCCGAAGGGTGGCGAATTCAAGTCAGGGAATGTGACTGAGACTCCAGTCACCGGGTCGATGACATTCTTTAACACTTTCGAGTTCCCTGCTTTGTCATGCCAGGTCTGAAAGTGACAGATCTCGGTTCCGCCAATGCTGAGGAGAATGCGCAAAACCTCCAGGCTGGTGGTACGCTGCGCAAACTTCGGGTAAAGGCTGGTGCCACCCTGCTCGATGAAAGCGAAGTGGAAGCCTGCAGTGTTGGCCACGGCCTGAATGAAGTCCGCATCGGTGGTATCGGAGTCGGTTCTCGGAATTGCCGTGTGCTGTCCCTTGGCGAGACTGGGGATGGCAGGGAAAAATGTGTCACCCAAATCAGGATTCTTCGTTCGGCTGCGATAGCGCGTCCACCAGGTGGTATCGACCGTAAGTTGCATCAAGTTGGTGAGGCGTCCGAAGGTCTTGTTGGAACCGGTGGCCTGGCTGCTGGGAAGAGTGCGGAACCTATCCAGATTTATGGTGTCCGCACCCTTGGACGCAAGATACGCGTTGATGAAGACTTCGTGGGTTAACTCATCTTCCGTGTTGTCATGAATGTACTGCGGCATGTCTTCATCGAGAAATTCCAGGCCGTCTGTGTACGTCGGATTTCCACCAGTTGGAGCAGATGGATATCCTGGTATCAGCTTGCTGGCGAGGGTGGAGACTTCGTTGTCCTGGGTTCCTGCTAATTCCTGATACTGGAGCCACAAATCGCTCTCGATAATTTCTGCGGCAGCGGCGAAACGGAGGAGAGCTGCGTCTCCCTTTGTGAGAGAGCCATGCCGGTCGTCGGCTGACGCGGGCAAACCATTGGCGAGGATTCCTGCACCGACCGTGGCGGCTCCAGCCACCATCGTGTTTTTCAGGAATGAACGACGGCTTGACGAAGCCGCTGATTGAGAGGCCTCTGCGGTTGAGCGCGATGCTTCATTGCTCATAATTCCATACTCCCGAGCATTGTGTTGGATTCCGGGATCAGACAGGGATTCGAATCACGGTGAGGGCAGACTAAGCGGATAAAGAACGGCACTTGTCACGCATGAGTCTGAAGTTTGTAAAAGGATGGTCGGAAAAATGAATCAATGGTTAATAGCTGAAGTTGAAGTCGCAGCCCGCAAGTTCTGAATAAAAACATCGTGATCGAGTTTTGTGCCTTGCATGGGCAGGGTGGCGGCTACGCGGAAAACAGTCTGGTCTAACATGGTGCCTCGTTGCCATTCGGCCAGACGGCCTTCCCGAAAGATGGAACGCAACTGGGTGTGACGGAGCCACACTGCAGGCACATTGGCGGTTGGACTGCAAGCGCGAGCAGTCAATTCGATACTGATGACTCCATCTTTGCCGCAATAGCGCTTCGCTCGATCGACAGCCAACTCATGAAGAACCTTGAGATCGTTTTCATCGACGGTGGGAATTGTGGCGCCTTGCTCAGCGGCACGAATGAAGGCCTGGAAGGAATGAATGAGATCAACTTGATTGTCGGACATCAGAATCTCTTGATCCGCTACGAAATGAACAGATTAGTTTATCGCTTGACGTACCGGTATCCACGTGATGATTCCGAAAATTGGGTGCACTAAGGTACTATCAATGTCTTCAGTCATTTCAAGGAGAGACTGTGCATGGGAAAGTTCCTGTTTGGGTTGATCATTGGGGCAGTGGTTGTCCCGTTAGTTGTGTACTGCTATTTTTCTACCGGGATGGCGCCGGTGGCGACCGCTGCGTCGCCAATGCCTTTTGAGAAATCCTTTGCGCGGATGGCATTGCATGCGCGGCTCGACAAAGAAATGCCGAAAACAGTGCCGGTATCGGCCGATGAGGCGGCGTTCACCGCCGGCGCACAGATCTATAAGGATCATTGTGCCGTGTGTCACGGATTGCCAGGACAGCCCCAGACGGCCATTGCGACCGGAATGTTCCCAAAGCCTCCGAAGTTGATGCAGGGCACGGGCGTGACAGACGATCCTCCGGGCGAGACTTATTGGAAAGTCGCGGGCGGAATTCGCATGACGGGCATGCCGGGATTTAGCAAGACGCTTTCGACCACACACATGTGGCAAGTCAGTTTGCTCTGCGCGAATGCCGACAAGCTGCCAGATTCGGCAAGACAGATCCTGACCGGAACGGCTCCGGCTTCCGCGGCGCCAGTGGAGGTAAAGAAGGCTGAGGTGAAGAAGTAGGGGCCGCGGTTAAGCATTTCAGGCATCTCGGGCGAGATTACGTTGGCTGAAATGTCCGCCAGTGAACTGGCGGTCTACTATCAGCGGTCCCTTCTCGGACCGATCAAGGTTCCTGAGTACCATGTTCCTTTCTCTTTGAGCCGCGAGTGCGGGTTATAGTCCGACTCCCATGGGATCGTTTCTCTTTTTTGCTTTTTCGTGGTGGGCCATTCTGCTGCGCGTCGTGGCGATCATTCACTTCATACGACGGCGGCCGGACTTCTATTGGCTCTTCATCATCCTGTTTCATTGGATAGGAGCTCTGATCTACATCGTCGTGGAAGTGATTCCGGACGCAGGGCTTCTAAGCAGTTCCTTCCAGATGTTCCCGCGGCGACGGCGGATTCACGAATTAGAGCGGGATGTTATGGATAATCCCTCGGCGGGGAATTACGAGGAACTCGGTCTTCTCTACCTGGATGACGGAAACTTTGCACGGGCGCGGGCTTGCTACGACCGAGCGATCTCGGCACGAACGGATTCGCCAGACCCGTTTTACCGCCGCGGGGTGGCAGAGATTGAGCTAGGTGATTTCAAGGCTGCTGTCCCGGATCTGGAACATGCAGTCACAACGGATTCCGACTACGATTTCCATCGCGCCAAAGGTTTACTGGCATGGGCCTACGCGCAGACTGCGCAGCCCGAGAAGGCCAACGCGATGTTCCGCGAAGCCACGCGGATCTCTACGTTGTCGGAGACGTACTACCACTACGCCTTGTTTTTGGAATCGCAGGGACGGACCGCCGAGGCGCGGGAGTGGGCACATAAAATCCTCGAAAAGAAACCAACGATGCCGGGATATTTGCGGCGGCGTGAACGGCCATGGTTCCGTAAGGCAAATGGGCTGCTGGGCCGGTTGCGGGCGTAGAAATCGTTGAACAAAGTCTCCAAGAGATCGAACCAATAGAGCGGTTATACTCATGCTTCGAAAACCGCGAACCATGGGGCAGCCGGTGTCTGTGGATGTTACCATTAGAGATGGTGACGCTTCCCAGACCCTCCATACGGCTGCTGGCCACCGATATTGACGGCACGCTGCTCAATCCACAATTCCAGATTTCTGAAGGTGACATGGCCGCACTGCGCCGGGCTCACGCCGCCGGGATCGAAATTGTGCTGGTGACCGGCCGGCGCCATTCGTTCGCCTTGCCGATTGCAAAGCAACTCGGATTTGATCTGTGGCTAATCAGTTCGAACGGGGCGGTAACGCGGTCGCTGAGCGGAGAGACGTTCCATCGCGATCTAATGCCCGCCGAGACATGTCGCCAGCTGTGCAAGTCCATGCAACAGTTTCGCGGAAATACCGTTCTAACCTTTGATAAGGAGACCCGGGGTGCCATTGTGCTTGAGCACATGGACCAACTGGGCGCAAGCATCCGGCGATGGCTTGAGAAGAACATGGAATTTATCGAGTTTGTGGTGCCCATCGAAAAGGCGTTAGTGAAGGATCCGGTGCAGGCGATGTTTTGCGGAACCGTGGCGCGCATGAACGAAGCTTTGCGGGCGCTCGAAAACTCCGGAATGGATGGAAAGGTAACCATCCTGCGGACAGAATATCCAGATCGGGATTTGTCGATGATCGACGTGCTCAACGCCGGGTGTTCGAAGGGCCATGCTCTGGAACGCTGGGCGAATTACAGAGGTTATCGCCGCGAAGAGGTCATGGCCGTCGGTGACAACCATAATGATGTTGAAATGCTTGAGTTTGCCGGTCATCCGATTATCATGGGAAATGCGTGTGAAGAGCTGCGGGCGCGAGGGTGGAGGATTACTCGCGGGAATCATGATTGCGGCGTCGCCGCGGCGGTGGAGTTGGCGCTTGGTGGCCAGGAGCCAGTCGTCAGTTGTCAGTGATCAGGGGTCAGTAAATCGGGGATGAGGTTCGTTGCACAGATTCGAATTGCGCTTGGGATGATGCTCGCGTTTTCCCTAGGTGCGCTTCCCTGCTTTGCTGGCGAAGTTGCCGTCCTTAAGAACGGATTCTCGATCAAACACGAACGACGAGAAGTGGTGGGTGATGTTACCCGTCTGTACGTAAACGCCGACGGGTCTAGCTTTGTCGATGTGCCGACGGCAGAGATTGAACACTTTGAAGCTGCGCCGGAAGAACTGGCTACCCGCTCCCGCCCGTTGGTTCCCGCGAGTCTCTCGGTTAACCACGGATTTCCCGCTCGTCCTCAGACCGATCTCAATACCGTCGTGAACGAGGCGAGCGGACGTTACCGGCTGGATCCGGATCTCGTGAACAGCGTGATCAAAGCGGAAAGCGGATTCAATGTCCATGCAGTGTCGCGTAAAGGTGCGCAGGGGTTGATGCAACTCATGCCTGGCACGGCTTCGCAACTGGGCGTGGGGAATTCTTTCGATGCGCAGGCTAACGTCGAAGGCGGTACGAAGTATTTGCGGGCACTGATGGAGAAGTACAACTTCGACATGGTTAAGGCGCTGGCCGCGTACAATGCAGGTCCGCAGAGAGTGGAGCGATTTGGCGGCGTGCCTCCTTATTATGAGACGAAAGCGTATGTGGCGCGGGTAGTGAAGGATTTTAATAAGAAGAAGATGGCTGAGGCGGCCACAAAAGGCCGGGCAACAAACGTCGCAAATAGTGGTTCGAAACGAAGCACGCCGACCGCTAGTCAGAATGCCGACGTCAAAGTGAGTTCAGGCCACGGCAACGAGTAGTGAAATCCACTAATCGACATCCAGACCCAAAGCTTTGCAGGCGAGGCGCCCGCGATCACACTACTACCGCGTGAAATAGGTTTGACCCTTTTGGCTCAGTCATTTACCTTGAGTGGTGCCGTTTCCCCCTGCGCTTAGTTAGGGCTGCGGCGCAGAACTCTCCCCTTAATTCATGGATAGAAAACGCATTCTTGCCAGCATCGTTGTGTTCCTGATTCTGACTTTTCTTGTTTACCTACAATACCGTCACTGGCGAACCTTTGACTGGAGCACTTTCTGGAGCCAGACGCACCGCATTAAATGGTTTCACGTTTTGCACGGGATCGCGCTGATTTATCTGGGCTACGTAGTGCGGGCAATCCGCTGGAAGATCTTTCTCAAACCGGTGCGACCGCAAACGAAGGTTTCCGAAATTGTCTCGCCAACCTTGGTTGGGTTTACTGGACTGGCACTGCTCGGGCGGGCGGGAGAGTTCATTCGCCCTTATCTTATAGCGCGTCGCACCGACCTTCCCTTTTCTTCGCAGCTGGCGGTGTGGGCCGTAGAACGGATCTTCGACATCGGAGCATTCGCCGTTCTGATGGCGTTGGCGATTTTTCTGCCGAGCGCGCTTCAATCCATTCCCCATCCCGAGTACTACCAGCGATTTCGACAAGCTGGGTTCATTCTTATCGGGCTTGTTGCGGCAACCGCAATTGCAGCGGTCTTTATAGGCCGGAACGGCGAAAACGCCGCGCGCTGGGTGGAATCGCGATTCTCACACCTTTCGTCGAATCTCGGGCACAAGCTGGCATTACGGGTACGTGAATTTGGAACTGGATTGAACACGATTCATGGACCAATTTCGTTCTTCTGGCTCAGCGTAGTGTCGGTCGGGATGTGGTACATGATCGCGCTAGCCTACCATGAAGTGACACACGCCTACGGCGTTGACGCGCTGGAAATTCCGGTTTCTCAGTTGTTGATTCTGATCTTCGCCAGCATGCTCGGCTCGATGCTGCAACTACCTGCGGTCGGCGGTGGATCTCAGATGGCCACCATCGCAACACTTTCGAGCGTCTTCGATGTACCACCCGAGATCGCTGCAAGTTGTGGAATATTGCTTTGGCTGGTGACATTCGCCGCAGTGATACCGAGCGGACTTATCCTTGCGCACAGAGAACGACTCTCGCTCCGAAAGCTCTCCCAAGAGAGCCATCGCGAGGAATGAGCGGACTGTTCGGAACTCGGATGCCTGAGCCTCGCCCTTCTCCCAAAACCTCGCATGAGATCGATTCCTACCGTGGGCGAAATACCATGCTCTTGAGTACTATGAAAAATTCTGCATCTTGACAACACTTTAACGTACGCACAAAATTTCCCCGCCTTTCTGTGGGCATTTGTGTTCGCGCTCTGCGATGTTGCGCACCCCCAGGCGTGACCGCAGACGCAAAGTTAAAACTAGAGAGCTTTACAAAAATCAGTCCAGGTCCCCAGTAAGCATTCCGGGTTGTCTGTTCCGTTACAAAAAGAAGTCTGAGCCGTAGGAAATTCAAAACTTCCTCGCACAGGAAGCTCTGCCAAATTGTGGCCTCGAACTCAGCTTGGAAATGTTCGTCCGAACCATCAAGGAGGATTTCTATGCAGTCTCGTCAATCGCGAGCATGGCTGGTTTGCACCTTGCTCACCACCCTTCTGCTAGTCGCCGGTGCAGCCCGAGCGAACAGCGGACGTGAGTTTTCCGGGTACTTCGATATCAGCCATGTCCAGGAACAAGGCGATCTCGTGCAAGTCACCCTGCATTTGAAGTTGTTCAATCACAGCGAATCGGACGCACGCAGCGTGATCGTGACGCTTCTTGACTCTTCACCGGCCATGACCCTGCGCGGAAACTTCCAACCAGTGAAGGTGTGGAAGAGCCATCAGTTCCTCGAAATGAGCCAGGAATTTACGGTGACGAAACGGGAGTTCAAAGAATGGATGACGCCGCCGGCCCAACCGAATCTGGTGATCCTGTTCCAGGACCGCAAGGGTGCGACCTGGCAGAGAGGCGCACAGATCAGCCGCCGTCCGTTGGTTGCAACACAAGACTAGAACTGGCGCGCATTGGGGCGTGACCAGAACGAGCAAGACTTACGAGGAGAACATTCATGCGTCGCTTCACGATCTCTACTGTTGTGCTGCTTACAGTCCTGCTGGTGAGTTACCCGTCGCTGTCGCAGGATGTAGTCACGACCGCAATAGGCGGGGGACCAAACGGAATTCCTGCCACCGATGCCAATCTCTACAACCCATACGGAGTAGCAGTGGACAGCACCGGCAACGTGTACATCACGTCATACAATCAAAATCGCGTGTTCAAGGTAAACAACTCAACCGGAATTATTAGCGTCGTAGCTGGGAGCGGGGCGCTGGGTTATGCTGGCGATGGAGTCACCGGCGGAGCCGCGAACGCCTCGCTCAACCGTCCGTTCGCGGTAGCAGTCGATGGGACGGGAAACGTCTACATCGCTGACGAAAACAATTGCGCGGTCCGCAAGGTTGACACCACTAATACCATCACAACCATCGCGGGAACTCCCGGACAGTGCGGATATTTCGGTGATGGAGGAAAAGGTACCTCTGCGCAGTTGTACAGTCCCACTGGGGTGGGACTCGACGCAAACGGTAACCTTTTCATTGGCGACACCAATAACTGCGTGGTGCGCCGGTTGATTTTGGCGACTGATGTTATCAGCACATACGCAGGCAATCACACCTGCGGGTACAGTGGCGACGGTGGCGCGGCTACTAGCGCAGAAATGAGCACGGTTGCGGGTGTGGCAGCCGACAGCAGCGGGAATGTGTTCATCGCCGATTACGGAAACTGCGTGATCCGCGAAGTCGTGAAAGCCACTCAGAAGATCAATACTGTAGCTGGGAACCACACCTGCGGCTACACCGGAGACGGAGGACCTGCGACCTCCGCTCAAATGAACCAGGTGTTTGGCCTTGCGGTAAACGGGACCGCAATCACTATTGCCGATTACAACAACCAGCGTATCCGGCAATTCACGGTGGGAGGGAACATCAACACCGTAGCAGGAAATGGAACTCCTTGTTCGGGTACCTGCGGCGCAGGCGGCGCAGCGACCAGCGCCGAACTTTACTATCCAGTCGGCGTGGCAAGCACAAGTGCGGGTACCATCTCCATTTCCGACAATGACAACTACGTAGTCGAACGCTTCAACGTTGGTGGCAACATCGATGTGATAGCGGGCAATTACTTGCCAACACTGGAAACTCTGATCACCGGAGCGCCGGCCACCGGCGTTGTCTTGAATTATCCGTACGAGATTGCGGATGATTCCTCGGGAAATGTCTACATCGCCGACAGCCATGACTACATGGTGCGGGAAGACGTAAAGTCCTCTGGGTTGGTGAACTTCTTCGCAGGAAACGGAACTTACGGCTACAGCGGAGACGGCGGACCGGCAATCGGCGCGGAGCTCACATATGCATACGGCGTCGCGAAAGACAGTTTGGGAAATGTGTATATCGCAGACATGGGCAACTGCTTGGTCCGCAAAGTGAACACGGCGGGTATCATCAGCACATTCGCGGGACTCGTCATTGGCGGAACGAGCCCACGGTGTGGATACACCGGCGATGGCGGAGCCGCGACCGGCGCGGAACTGAACCAGCCCTATAACGTAGCCGTCGACAGCAAGAACAATGTCTACATCGCCGACTACGGCAATGACGTGGTTCGCAAAGTAACGGTAGCCACAGGAATCATAAGCACGATCGCAGGTATCGGCGGAGTCGGTGGGTACTCGGGAGACGGTGGCCCGGCGACCAGCGCACTCCTCTATAATCCCGCCGCGTTGGCGGTGGATCCCGCGGGCAATGTGTTCATTGGTGATTACAACAACTGCCGGGTGCGCGAAATCTATGCCGCGACGGGCATTATTACAACCGTTGCGGGAAACGGAAATTGCAACTACACCGGTGATGGTTTAGCCATCTATGTTGGCGTAAGCTACCCACAAGGCTTGGCAGTCGACGCCAACGATAACCTATTCATCGGTGATTACTACAATCGCGTTCGTTGGGTGAGTCCGAACGGAATTCTGACCACGATCGGTGGTAACGGACTTGGCGGATACTCGGGCGATAGCGGCTCTGCCTTGTCCGCGATGTTCTATGAACCAACCGGAGTGGCCCTTGATTCTGCGGGTGATGTCCTGGTATCGGACTACAACAACCTGCGAGTCCGGAGCATCTCGGCGTTCCCGGCGGTAGCCAACAATCCCGCGAGCACTACGTTCGGCCTGACTGCAGTCGGAACGACGAGCCCTCCCCAGACTGTTACCGTAAGTGCGTTTGGACCGGTGCAGATCAACAATATCTCGACCAGTTCAAACTTCGTCGAAGCGGATAACTGCCCTACGATCCTGGCGAACGGCAAGACTTGCACGATGTACGTGTATTTCGCACCGACGTCGTCGGGAAACATCAACGGATCGGTGACCATCAACTCCAACGGCTTCTTCAACGCGGTCAACACCGTGAATTTGAGCGGGGCGGGAACTGCGGTAAAGCTGACTGGATCTCCGCTAGTTTTCGGCAATGTGTTGGTGAAGACCACCAGCGCGGCGCAGACTGCCACCATGACCAATAACGGCACAAGCGCGATCACTATGGGAACAATCAGTCTGACCGATACGACCAACTACACCATCTCGGCGAATACCTGCCCGGCTTCGGGCAGTACGCTGGCTGGGGGAGCTAGTTGCACCATCAGCGTGAAATTCAACCCGGCCAGCACAGGATTCAAACGGGGCGCGGTGATCATCAATGACAGCGATCCGTCGTCCCCGCAATTGGTCGGCTTAGCCGGAACTGGCACCAGTAACGTTGTGTTGACTCCGAATACGATTCAGTTTGCCACGACGGCTGTGGGAGTGGCCAGCGCGCCGACCAAGGTGACCCTCACGAACAAGACCGGAGTGTCGATCACGCTGGGCAATTCTTCCATCAGCGTCACAGGGCCATTCGTAGTCGCTGCGAATTCGACCTGTACGAATAGCCTGGTGATTGTGGCGAACGGAACCTGCATCATCAACGCGCAGTTCAAGCCAACAAAAGTCGGATTTGCTTCCGGTACGATCAACGTGAACGACAGTGACGTGACCAGCCCGCAGTCGATCGCGGTGTCCGGCTACGGAACCGGCATTAAGTTCACCCCGCCATCGATCAACTTCGGCGCGGTAACGAAGGGAACTCAGGTTTCGTCAGCGGTGACGATCACCAACGTCGGAACCACGAATCTGTTCTTTACTGGCGCCGAATTCACGGGCACGAATAGCGCTGACTTCGCCGACAACTATGCTGACCAGCCACCGTGCGGCAACACGGCAAGTAACCCGCTAAAACCCGGTGGAACTTGCATCCTGACGATGTACTTCACCCCCAGCACCACGGGAACGGAGAGCGCGACCTACAAGGTGTTTGACAACAGTGTTGGCAGCCCGCAAGGCCTGCCCCTCACTGGCAAAGGACAGTAAACCATAGTTCGGTCGTTTGCTCTGGCCGCCGAGTCACTACTCGGCGGCGTTTTTTGTGATCTGGAATGAAGATTGTCGATTGTACCGTTGAATGGCGACGCGGATACTTCGGAATCATCGTGAGATAATGATTACGCATTTGGCCCGGTAGCTCAGATGGATAGAGCAGCGGTTTCCTAAAGGCTTGTTTTTAGTGTCTGTCTATTCTTCCTCAATAACTTAGCGTGCATCACATGCGTCCCATGTGCGCCAAATGTCTCTCGTGTACGCGTTAACTGTCACCTTATCTGTCACCCGATTTCTTCTTCTTCTTCGCCTTCGGTATTCATACCTTCGGACGATTTGCGTTCTTGCGCTTACAGAAGTAGACTGGCGTCCCTGGGCAAGCGAACAAAGCAGATTGGCCCAACGAAGTGTGGCTCCGTTGGGCCGTTTTTATCTTTGGTAACTTGTATCCCTCGATTTTCGACGTGAAAACTGCAAAAAGCCGTGTGTCCGCAAAAGGCTGGCCCGACGAAGGGGTACTTGGTTCTGTCGGGTCATCTTTCATTTGCGTTCACGGCTTCCTACAGTTGTTCCTTTCTTTCAGCCGCCTTCCTGCTCCTGGCTTTCGCCGCGGCCTTTGATGCCGTCGTAGCGATTTCACCCCCAGAGCTGCCACCAAGGAGCCTCGTCGGTATTCATATCTTCCGGCGATTGCGTTATTTCGCTTTTCGGAGTAGCTGAATACCACTGGGACTTATCAAAGGATTAATCGGAAGATAACTTGAGTTGCTCCAGTTTCGGCCAGCATAATCGCCAACACTGATGGATGCTAAGGCGCGAAGGCAGTCTTCCCCTCCCCGTTTCGTTAGTGTCCCGAAAAAGGCCCCCCGATGCCCCGAGATGCTTGGCTGAGATTGTGGGCATTCGGTGGGCTTCAATGCCGACTACAACAACCGTGACTCCTGATTAGCAACCGGTTCCTATTCGCAAGCCGTAGAGTGGCCTAAGCCTGTCGCCTTCGGGAAGGGGGCGACGGGCCTTTTAAAGCTTCGAGTATTCCTGCCTTCTCTTACCTTCTGCTGCCTTGCAATCCGGGTTACCCCTGTCAGTTTTGAAAGTGGAACCATACTGGAGCAGGTGACAGAATCCTCCGCGCAGTTGGAGTTGGAGACTTGTCCCCTCGCTGTTTTGGGGAAGCACCGCTGGGGACGGTCTTATTCCCTGGGCCCGTCATTTCTCCCCTCTCCCCCGATGGGCTTTTTAGTCATCTCGCCGTGAGAATCGCTCGTCAATCTTCTCCATGATCTTCTCGGCCCATTGGACACTCACCGCGATGAGTTTCTCGGTGCGCGGACTATCCTGAGGCATTCCAAAAAGATCATCTGCTCGTTGCATGTGGATGGCAGTCGGAAGTGCGGCCATAATCCCGATGACACGTTTGCGCCCTTCGTCCATCCGCGGGATTCTATCATGGCGAACAAACGGCGAATATTCTCTTGGATGCAAATCGGCCCGTCTCTTTGACTTCGTGCGTTGGCTCAACAAGGACAGGCTACGCGGGTAAAAGGTCATCGTACCCGGTTCCGTTCACGCTCCACTGACTCCGGCCTAGCATCAGGACATCATGGCTCTGAGCGGGGCCTGTGGGGGCCCCGTTCGACTTAACCCCATTCGACTATGAAGAGTGGGGGGCCGAACGCAGGACTGGTTCGGCTCTCTTTATTTAGGGCAACCTGATCCCACATGGACTCGGCATCCCGGACTATGACCCGACGTTCGGCGGCCCGTTTTGACAAGATTAAGTTCGGCTCTAGTAGCTACTGAATCGCGCTGGCTGCCTGCGAAAGTGCACGATCAGCGTGTCGGCCTACGAGTCGATTCGTTCCGAAAACGATGAGCAAAATGACGGCCAGTATTACAGCGTACTCGGCGATGTCTTGACCTTTGTCTTCATTCCACAGTTTTCGGAGTGACCGTAACATCGTCGTGTCCTCCTGACATTTTCGGTTGAGGTGTTTAGAATCCTCTAGAGTTGCCTCTTAAATCTTTCACAATTTCTCAAAAGACAAAAAGAAGAACAGCGATCACAAACAGCAGGAATTACACGCCCATTCGTTTTCTTTGGTCTGAAGGTTTGGAGGCATTCTAATACCAACGCCTGCAGAAAGGGGGGCGGATTGCTGAAACATCCCACTTCATTGAACCGCTGACGGGTTATTTCAGTTTCACGAATAGCAGCACAAAAATCGCCCACACTCCAACGGTCATGGGAAACTGCACTAAGGATGCTTCTCGCAGCGTTCCTCCTCTTGGCAGAAGATACGTTAGGGCTAGCATGGCAAGAGCAGTGAATATTCCGAGGGCAAGCCTTTTCCAATTCATGCGCGTTCAACCTCGCTCTTCTAAGTTTGAAAGTCGCAGTGATTGTATCGGGGTTCTTGTGTCCAACAATGGCCCGATAGTGACACAAGAGCTGCGGTGTGAAAAATTCGGCGTATGCCTTCCCGCAAAAAAGTCAACCTGCAGAAAGTTCTCGCCTCGCTGAATGCCAACTGCCCGAAATGCGGACGGGTGATCAAGCCGAACGAAATCAGTCGCGTGAATTTTAAGGAGATGATCTGTTCGGCCTGCGGAGTCATCGTTGCCCCCCTAGCAGGCTGCGGAAAAATGAACTCCGCGACTTAGGTTCTCTCCCGTGTCAGGGATTGGTGATTCGGGAAGGGGTTTGGCAGCACCCGCTGGTGTCCTGCGGATTCATTTCGGGCCTGCGAACACACAGCGACCTCGGCTTACGTCGCTTGAATCGCCAGA
>Ga0126371_10000167_pt1 | contig 50051 bp, 46 predicted proteins | sample PanSoiMetaPlot_4_FD_110145 | JGI IMG/M metagenome (GOLD analysis project Ga0126371, IMG submission 110145) | Tropical forest soil microbial communities from Panama - MetaG Plot_4 | ecosystem: Environmental > Terrestrial > Soil > Tropical forest > Bulk soil | place: Panama | collected 2016-02-17
CGTCGCCCCCAATGTCGCGCCGGCGCCCCTGGTCTTCAATGATCCGCCATTCCCGGACGCGGCACAGAATCCCATGACCAACCCGGTACAGACCTACCATTTGGGCCTGTGGTTCAATTCGCCAAAAGACGCAGAGAACAACGGCTGCCCAAATACCGTGACGCCATTCAATGGCGAGCACAATGCCGGCATCCAGGTGCTGAACACGTCAAACTTTCCCGACGACCAGGGACCGCTACGCAACTTGCGTCCGTAATTGGCACCCGGCGGGGGCATCACCCCCCGCCACTGTTTTACTGTTCGAGCCGACGCCGCTGCTTGGCGCGGGCGATGTTCCGCAGCCGATCAACTACCCGACCGAGCCGCGCGGCACCGTGCGGCCGCGCCTCACCCCGCGCCGCGCCGCCTGAGCCACGGTTCAATGGAAGTTGTTGCGCTGGGCCTTACGCCCGGGGTACGCCCGCCGCTTCCAGACCTTCTCCCAGCCGCTGCATGAAGGATCGCGTGAACGGCCATGCATCGCGCGCGAGCGCGACGGTCAGGTTGGCATCCTTGCGCAGCAGTTTGCGCGCGGACCGGCGCGCCTCGCTGCTGGCGCCGGCGTGCGCGGCGGCGGCGACAAGGACGCGTTCGGCCCAGAATGACTCTGGCCCCGCCGCAACGCCGTCCGCAATCCAGCGCACGGCGCGTTCGTAACGGGCGGCGTTGAAATGCACGCAGCCGATGCCGATGAACAGCAGGTGCCGCAGCGGCTCGAACGGCATCAGCCGCAGCGTGATCTGCAATTCGCGCAGCGCGCCGTCATCGTCGCCCATATAGGCCGATAGCCAGCCGCGCCGCACCCAGCTCCAGGGCGACCAGGGATCCAGCGCCAGAGCGCGTTCGATCAGCCGATCGGCATCGGCGAGCCGGCGGGTCAGCGTCAAGGCTCCGCTGCACAGGCTCAGCGCGAGCGCGTCGTGCGGGGCAAGCCGCGCGGCCTCGCCGGCCAGCCGCAGAGCCTGCGCGCGATCGAGCTGCGGGGTACCGCTAAAATTGTGCGCGGCGCGCTGGCTCCAGCACCATGCCGCGATCGCCTTCGGCAAAGCCTCATGCGGCGCCAGTTCCTGCGCATGCTCCGCGTCGGCGAGGGCAGCGTTACACGGCCCCGGCCCCACCATGAACGCCGAAGCGAGCGCGCGCCAGCTCAGCCGCAGCGTCTCGTCGGCCAGCTCATCGGTCGCGTCCGATTTGCCGCGGGCCGCCTTAAGCGTTTGCGACGGCAGTTCGCCGAACTGCCGCCGGTATTGCGCGGCAAACCGACCCAGCTCGCTGAAGCCGTTGGCGAGAGCCACCCCAGTGACGCTCCCCTCAGCTTTCGCGGCGAGCAATTGCTGACGCGCCCGCGCCAGCCGCATCTGGCGCACCCAGCCGAGCGGCGTCGTTCCGAGATAGCGCCTGAAATTGGCTTCCAGCGTGCGTGGCCGCACACCTGCGACGGCGGCGAGCGTGTCGAGCTGGATTGGCTCGTCCAGCCGATCCTTGAGCCAGCCTAGCGTACGCGCGAGGCCGGTGGGCAAAACCCGGCGGGCGTGCAATGTCACGTCTGCGTCGCCGTTCGGCATGTCCGACTGCGCATCTCGCTCCAAGCTGTTTGCGGATTCTGCATGATCTTGCGGCTGCTGCATAGCGGCATCGAGGCAGCACCATAAGATCATTGGCGTCGTTCAACCGGGCTATTCACCCGCATCGAGGTAGACGCCGATGCCGATGACCCAAACCCTACCCGATCTCGCAAACCTCAAGGCGCGTCAGCACAGCGCTTGGTCAGCCGGCGACTACGCGGTGGTGGGCTCGACCTTGCAGATCGTTGGCGAGCAATTATGCGAGGCGCTTGATCTGCGTGCGGGTCAGCGGGTGCTCGACGTCGCAGCCGGCAACGGCAATGCCTCGCTCGCGGCGGCGCGCCGCTGGTGCGAGGTGACTTCGACGGATTTTGTGCCGGCGCTGCTCGCGCGCGCTCAGGCGCGCGCCGCGGCGGATGGCTTCAAGATCGCTTTCCAGGAAGCCGACGCCGAAGCCTTGCCGTTTGCCGATGCAAGTTTTGACGCGGTCGTTTCGACCTTTGGCGTGATGTTCACACCCGACCAGGAAAAAGCCGGCGCCGAAATGCTGCGGCTATGCCGGCCGGGGGGCAAGATCGGCCTCGCCAACTGGACGCCGCAAGGCTTCGTCGGGCAAATGTTCAAGACTCTCGGACAGTATCTGCCGCCGCCGGCCGGGGCCAAATCGCCGGCGCTGTGGGGCACGCGCGAGCGCCTGACGGAATTGTTCAGCTCCGGTATCGGATCAATTTACGCCGAGCCGCGCCACTTCATGTTCCGCTATCGCTCTCCCGCGCACTTCATTGACGTGTTCACAACCTATTATGGGCCGATCGTGAAAGCTTTGACGGCGCTCGAAAAAGATCAACGCCAGTCGCTCGTCGCCGACCTCCAGACACTGATCGGCCGCCTGAATCGCGCCGGTGACGGCACGATGGTCGTGCCCGGCGAATACCTCGAGGTCGTCATCGTCAAGACTTGACCGATACAGCATCGCTCTGGCCGTTCGGCTCGACGCAAATTTTTTAGCAGCCGTGTGAGACCGTTCACGCGGCCGCAACTCCGGACGGCTTAACTTTTCTCTGCAAAAGGACTCGATGCGGGCGGAGGTAGTAATGCCATGGAGACTTTGTTCGTACGCTTGTTCCTGACCGCTGTGCTCGCCGGTGTTTCCAGTGATGCAATCGCGCAGAATGCGCGATCCGACGATGCCGCCGCAGCGCGGTCCGGCGAAATCGCGCACACCCAGAAAATGTCGAAGCTGTTTCCCGATGCCGGCGGCTCCGCGCAAAAGACCCCGGCGGTCATCCCGGAACTGGAAATAGGCGTCGATCCGGCAGGGGCGATTGCGAGCTTTCAGCCGAACGGCCCGACGATTACGGCGAAAAACGCCTTTTTCCAGGATCTCGGAACCAATGCGCGCACCTGCTTCACTTGCCATCAGTGGCAGGACGGGTGGTCGCTCAGCGCACGCCACGCGCAGGAGCGGTTCGATGCGGACCCGGACGAGCCGCTGTTCCGGCTCGTCGACGGCGCCACCTGCCCGTCCGACGACGTCTCGACGCCTGCAAAAAAGCGGAAGGCCTATAGCCTCCTCTTGGACAAGGGTCTGATCCGGATCGGCCTGCCAATGCCGTCCGATGGCCTGGAGTTTCAGATCGTCGGGGTAAACGACCCCTATGGCTGCAACACGAACCCGCTCACTGGTCTGACCGGCCCGACGACTGGCACAGTGTCGGTCTACCGCCGTCCATTACCGGCGACCAACCTTGGCTTTTTGAGCACGATCATGTGGGACGGGCGCGAGCCCAGCCTCTTCAGCCAGGCCGTCGACGCGACGCTCGGCCACGCGCAGGGCAGCGTGAAGCCGAGCGCCGAGCAGCAACAGCAGATCGTCAATTTCGAAGGCTGCACGCGCGCTCTCACTCCGGAGCTATGCGCCAATACGCCCGCCACGGCAGGTGTGTTCGCTGCGCAGATCTTCGACGACGCCGGGATAAATCTCTCTGGCGACGGCGGCGATGGCGGGCCGGTCGCGCTTTCCAAAGAGCTGCCGAAGTTTTTTATCGGGATCAATGATCCGCTGGGCCAAAACCCGACGGGAAAGCCGTTCGATCCGGAAATATTCGACCTCTACAGCGACTGGGGCGATCGGCGCGGCAACAGCCGCGAGGATGATCGACGACGGGCGATCGCGCGCGGCGAGGAGCTGTTCAACACCACCAAGATCAACATTACCGGCGTTGGCGGACTGAACGACGCACTGAACCAGCCCAACATTTCGGGCTTCTGTGGCACATGCCATGACACGCCGAACGTCGGGAATCACTCGGTGAAAGGGACATTGAATATCGGCGTCGCGGATGCCGGCCAAAACAGCCCACCGGCGCTGGACATTGGCGAATTGCCGGTCTTCGCAATCTGGTGCACGTCGGGGCCCCTGGCCGGGCAAATGTTCGAGGTCACCGACCCGGGGCGCGCGCTGATCACCGGCAAGTGCGCCGATATCGGCAAGCTGAAGGGCCCGATCCTCCGCGGATTGGCGGCGCGCGCACCGTATTTCCACAACGGCTCGGCAGCCACGTTGGCGGACGTCGTAGAATTCTACAACCAGCGTTTCGACATTGGGTTCAGTGAACAGCAGAAGGCGGATCTCGCCGCGTTCCTGAACTCGCTGTGATCTTAGGTGCCGATCGCGAGCGGGCTCGATAACTTCTTCAATGCCGCGATCACCGAAAGGGCCGTAAGGCGACCAGTGCGCGGGTTTTCGGCAGAGGGAACGTTCTCAACCTGCATCGAGAAGCGGGCGGCTGCAGCTTCGACCTCGATGCGATGCGTATTGCGCGTGACGTTGGGGTCGGCCCAGATCTCGACATTCGTCCGGTCCGGCCCGATGCCGGCGAGCGCCAACGCCGCTGCGACATTGACATTGGCCGGAAAGCCGCGGGCGGCTTCGCGGGCCGTGCCCGAAAAGACGCGTTTGGGCCTGGTCAACCCGTTAATCTCAATCCCGTTGGCCTCGAGATAGGGCGCGCCCTGGAGGCCGCGCGGCGGCTTTCGCGTGACCATGTTCACGCTCGTAATGCCGCCCTCGGCCGCCGCGACGACGGCGTCGAGCCCCAAGAGCGCGCCCGTCGGCACGAGAATTCTGCCGCCCGAGGCTCGCGCCAGATCGACCAGATCGACGTTGTCGAGCAGCGCTCCGCAGCTCAGCACGATGACCAATCGTCCATGACTGAGTGCTGGCTCGGCGATCTCGCGCAACAATGCCGCGGGCGCGCATTCAACGACGACGTCGGCGTATTCCCATAGCCGGGTGAGCGCCACGACCGGCACGGCTCGCGCAAAATCGGCCAGTGCCGCCTCTGCCCCTGCGGTGTCGCGCGCCGCGACCGCCGCGAGCGCGAGGCCCTCTATCCCGCGATCGAGCCGCCTGGCAACGACCTTGCCAATCGCGCCAAAGCCGCCGATTGCGACACGTACGCGTTTTTCTTCCGCCATATCAGCTCCTCCGCCGGCCCAGCTTGAGGCATCCGATCCGCTGTGCCAACCGGTGATGGCGCTTCCTGGACGCAGCATTCGGTAAAATCGTCGATGCAGTGCAAGGAGTGAAGTGATGGCCGGGCCATGGATATCAATCATCTCGCTTGGCGCCCTGATGGGGCTTCTCGGGCAAGCCGTTCGCGTCGTCGTCGGATTGAAGAAGGCAAAAGATCACGCCGCGGCGCAGCAGCACGCGTTCGGCGAAATGTTCGAGCCCTCGGCCCTGCTCATCAGCTTGGGGATCGGGGCGGTCGCGGGCGCCCTGGCCGCGGTGATAGTCGTCAAGCCGGATAGCAGCATAACGACGGAAACGTTGCTGGGGCTGGCGGCGGCGGGCTATTCCGGTGCCGATTTTGTCGAAGGGTTCGTGTCGCGCTACCTGCCTGCGGGCACCCTTCAGCCACCTGCTCCGCAATTGGCTGCCACGGCGGCTCCGCCCGGCGCACCGGCGCTTTCACCTGCCCCGCGAGCCGCTTCGACAGGTGGCTGAGCCCGCGGCCCGCCGTCAATAAGATTTCGGCAGACCGAGCACGCGCTCGGCGATGTGGCTCAAGATCAGCTGCGGGCTGACCGGGGCGATGCGAGCGATCTGGATTTCGCGGAAATAGCGTTCGACGTGGTATTCGCGGGCATAACCCATGCCGCCATGCGTCATGACCGCGCTCTCGCAGGCGCGAAAGCCGGCCTCGGCGGCGCAATATTTGGCGGCGTTGGCATAGGCGCCCGCCTCCTCGCCGCGATCATAGGCGGCGGCCGCGCGCAACACCATCAACTCCGCCGCCTCGAGCTCGATCCAGCGCTCGGCGAGCGGGTGCTGGATCGCCTGGTTCTGGCCGATCGGCCGGCCGAAGACGATCCGTTCGGCGGCATAGCGGGCCGCGCGGCCCAGTGCCGCGCGTCCGAGCCCCACCGCCTCGGCGGCGATCAGGATGCGTTCCGGGTTCATGCCGTGCAGGATGTAATGAAAGCCCCTGCCCTCCTCGCCGATACGGTCGGCGACCGGGACTTTCAACCCGTCAATGAATAAAAGGTTCGAGTCGACCGCCTTGCGGCCCATTTTCGGTATCTCGCGCACCTCGACGGCGCTGCGGTCGAGGTCGGTGTAGAACAAAGTCATGCCGAGCGAGGGCCGCGCGGCCTCCTCCACCGGCGTCGTACGCGCCAGGATCAGCATCTTCTCGGCCACCTGCGCGGTCGAAATCCAGATCTTGCGGCCCGTGAGAACATAATGGTCGCCTTCGCGCACCGCCTGCGTCTTGAGCCGCGTTGTGTCGAGCCCGGCATCGGGCTCGGTGACCGCAAAACAAGTCTTCTCGCGGCCCCCGATCAGCGGCGGCAGAAAACGCCGCTTCTGCTCGTCATCGCCAAACACGACGACCGGATGCAGTCCGAAGATGTTCATATGGATCGCCGAGGCGCCGCTAAACCCCGCGCCCGACTCGGCGACCGCCTGCATCAGGATCGCCGCTTCGGTAATGCCGAGGCCACTGCCGCCATAGGCCTCCGGCATTGCGATGCCGAGCCAACCGGCTTCCGCCATCGCGCGGTGGAACTCGTGCGGAAAGCCGCCGTCGGTGTCTTTCGCGAGCCAGTACTCATCGCCGAAACGCTCGCACAGCCCGAACACCGCGGCGCGGATTTCCTGCTGCTCCGGCGTCAATGCAAAGCTCATCTCCGATCTCCATCCCGATACCAGACCCGGAGCCGTTGCAACGCGCAGCCGACCCGCATTTGGCGGCAGGACCGCCCCAGACCTATTTCGCCGCCGGCGGTGACTGTCCGAGCATGGACGCTCGCGGGCGGCTTTTACCGTCAACGCGCCGGGGCGGTACCCGATCGATCGCTTGCCGTCGAATCGTCCCGGTCCGCACTCTCCCCCTAATGTAGCCCTCCGAAGTAGGGGTGCTCCCCAGCCGGCGGGATAGTCAAGCGGAAGCTGACTCTTTTTGGACGGTGCGGGTTTAGGGATTCGGCGCTCGACTCAGCAGCGCCGCCGATGAACGATCTGACAGCTCAAGAACGGCAATTGATCCTGGAACTGCGGTATCCGGGCAGCTTCACAATGATCATCCATCGCAACGAGCGTTGGCGGATAGTCATCGCCGACGCAAACGCCGACGGGATAAAAATCGGGGAAGGGCTCGACTTCGAGGGTGCCTGGGATGACCTCGGCGCGCGCCGGTAAAATGCCGGGCACAAGCGCCGCTCCCCGGGCTGCGCACGAACGGTTAGGACGAGACGGATTGAATTGAAATCGATCTGCGCACTATTGCCCGGGCAGAGCCCTACCCTGGCGCAGCGGGTATCGCCTCGAGACCCAAAATTTGGTGGATACGGGCAGCGCTCTTTGCCTTGCGCAGGCGGTCCCGCCGCGCCGCGTGCTCTTCGAGCGCTTCCTGGTCCGCGGCAGCAACCGAGCCTTGCGTTGGCAGGACGCAAGCGGTAGGACAGCGAGTAACTCCGTGGCGGCGGATGAATTCCGCCACAGCCGCTTCGGGATTGGCTTCGCCGATTTTTTCAGTTCCCTCGGTAACCATTTTGAGCCCCATTGCTGCTCGATCGTCATTCGAACGAGCTCAGCGGCCAAAACGTAGTCGCCAATGTGCCGGCCGCCACGACGGATGTTGGTGGGGTTTTCAGCAGCAATTGCGGGTTTTCCTTTGCAGTATTCCACCTGCGTTGCCTGCTCGTGAGGGGCGCAGGGAACATTCCGGCAGGATCCGCGGCCATATTCTCGCATGTCGCCGATATGTTCCCGGTACCGACGAGCATCCGCGCAACCGCTCTTGCGCGCCCTATTCGGTTGCGGCGTTCACATCCGAGGATTGCAGTTTGCCGACGAACAGCTCGATCGTCTCGGGATCCGGGATTGCCTGACTGGGCGTCACCCGGCTCTGGTACGGAATATCGAATTTTGCGAAGGCGTCCAGCAGCAGCTGCGCTGTATCGGAATGATCAGCGGCATTGACAAAAATATTTATGCCTGGCGTGCGGAAGTCACCAAATATCTTGGTCTGCTCGGGGCCTCGCGCGTCCCAGTCCGCTCTTCTCAGGATATTTACGAGTTGGTTGGCGTAGCGATACGCCTCGAGATCGTTGGGTATGCAAGAGACGATCACCCTCCGGCTGCCGAACGGCTGCAGCTGTGCGGACAGCTTCTCGGCCAGCTCGGGAAGTACCGTGCGAGCCTGTCCGCCGGCTCCAAGCTGCCCAGAAGGCGTCTTGTTCGCGGGTCGAAGCGCAGCCGTGTTCCCGGACAGAGCTGCGGTATCAGCAACCGGCTTTCGGATCTGCCACACCGAGCCGGCGATGGCGAACGAGCCCCATAGAAGAATAATCGCCGTCCACAATCGCCTGCTCGTCGCGGTCACGGGCGACGAGCCGGCCCGGGTCAGCGCTAGTGCAGCCAGGACAACGACCAGCAGAACCGGCAGCCACAGTGACATTTCATGCTCATGCGGCGGGAACGACGCCCCGCGTGGCGTCGGCGCGGCGGCCGCCGACACCGATCAACAGCGACATCAGCGCGGCGCCCAAGGTGAGCAAGCCAGTTACGAGGAAGGCCTCCAGATAAGTGCCGAACGAGCTTCGCAGCACGCCGGCGACATAAGCCGTCAAAGCTCCGCCGATCTGATGGATGACAGTGATCCAGGCGACCATGATCCCGGTCCTCTCGGGGCCTACGACGCGGGTCAGGAGCCGAACGGTGGGCGGCACGGTGGCAATCCAGTCGAGCCCGTAGAACATGCTGAACAACGAGAGACCGTAAAACGACATGCCGAAGGCGAAGGGCAGGTAAAGCAGTGACAGACCGCGCAGCGCGAAATACCACGCGAGCAGCAGGCGATTGTCCCAGCAGTCGCTGAGCCAGCCCGATAGCGTCCCGCCAAGGAAGCTGAATACGCCGGTCGCGGCGAGCAGACCCGCGCCGGTGACCTCGGTCAGTCCGTGATCGACACAGGCCGGGATCAAATGCGTGCCGATGAGCCCGTTCGTGGACGCACCGCAAATAAAGTAACTGCCGGCGATCAGCCAAAAATCTCGCGACCGCCCACCGATGGCAAGCGCGCGGAATGCAAGGGTCAGGGGATTGCCGTCGACCACCGCCGCCGGGACGGGACCGGCCGCGCGATCGTCGCCGTAGGGCGCCAAATCCAGATCCTCGGGGCGGTCGCGCATCAGCAGCGCCACCAGCGGCACAAAAACCACCACCGTTCCAGCCAGCACTATCGACATCACGCGCCAGCCGGCATGGGTCGCCAGGCTCGCCATCGTCGGCAGAAAGACCAGCTGACCGGCGGCGTTGGATGCCATCAACACGCCGACGACCAGCCCTTGACGCACCCGAAACCACCGCGCCGGGATGTAGGCGGCAAGGAAACTGCCGATCACCCCACATCCTGCGCCAACGACCACCCCCCACAGCAGCACGAGTTGCCAGGACTGCCGCATCAGCGGCGTCAATGCGACGCCGGCCGCGGTCGCCGCCAGCGCCATGGCCATCGTGCGGCGCACGCCGAAACGGTCCATCAGCGCCGCCGCAAACGGGCCAACGAGACCGTAGAGCAAAAGATTGACGCCGACTGCGAAGGAGATGACTGAACGCGGCCAGTGAAACTCGTCTTCCAGCGGCACGATCAACACGCTGGGAGCGGCGCGGATGCCCGCCGCCAACAGCAGAACCACAAAGGTGACCGCCGCGACAACCCAGCCATAGTGCAGTCGGGTCGGGTTGCGCATCGCGATCTACTCGAGCGGTTCGGTGGCTGTGATCTCGATGCCGAACCCGGCGAGCCCGACATAGGTGCGCGAACGGGTCGCGAGCAGCTGGATCGACGAGATGCGCAGGTCGCGCAGGATCTGCGCGCCGAGCCCGACCTCGCGCCACTGGATGTTGCGCTCATGCTGGGAGCGGGTGATCTCCTCGCCGACCGGGGCGGCCGGCACTCCCGAGGTGCCGTCGCGCAGATAGACGAGCACTCCCCTCCCCGCCGCCTGGAACCGGCTCAGCGCAGCGTGGATCGGCTTGGCGCCGCCAAACACGTCTTCGAGGACATTGGCGCGGTGCAGCCGCGTCGGGAGATTGCCGCCGTCGCCGATATTCCCGTAGACAAAAGCATAGTGGTGCACTTTGTCGAACGGCGTCACATAAGCATAGCCGGCGAGCTCGCCGATTTCGCTCGCCACCGTGAATTCGGCCACCCGCGTTACGAGCTTCTCGCGCGCCTGGCGATAGGCAATCAGATCGGCGACCGAGATGCGCTTCAGCCCGTGCTTCTCGGCGAAAGCCTGCACCTGCGGGCCGCGCATCACCGTGCCATCGTCATTGACGAGCTCGCATATCGCCGCGACCGGCGCGATGCCGGCAAGCCGGCAGAGATCGATCGCGGCCTCGGTGTGGCCGGAGCGCATCAACACCCCACCATCCTTGGCGACGAGCGGAAAGATGTGACCGGGCCGAACAAAATCCGCCGGTCCGGCATTGCCGTTGGCGAGATTGCGGATCGTGAGCGTGCGCTCCTCGGCCGAAATGCCGGTCGTCGTGCCGTGCCTGAAGTCGACCGAGACTGTGAAAGCGGTGCCGTGGATCGCGTCGTTCTCGGCGACCATTGGGGCGAGATGCAGGCGTCGCGCAATCTCCCCGGTCAGCGGCGCGGTGACGATGCCGCAGGTGTGGCGGATGATGAAGGCCATCTTTTCCGGAGTGGCATGCACCGCCGCGAGGATCAGGTCGCCCTCGTTCTCGCGATCGTCGTCGTCTGTCACGACGACGATCTCGCCGCGGCCAACTGCGTCGATTGCCTGCGGGACATGCGATTGCGACACGGGTCTACCTCTCGCCACTTCTTCGCCCTGCTGGCCCCCACCCTTCCCTCCCCCGCAAGCGGGGAAGGGTTAGGGAGGGGGTCGGTCGGCGAATGGAGAGGGTAAAATTTGGCTTGCGCACCGACATGTTAAGTGAACCCGTTGGCGGACAGGAACCGCGGGTTGGCCAGGCGCAGTTTGGCGATTGTGAGCCGCCACAAAATTTCGCGCGACCTGCGGTCCCGCGGCGATCCCTCGAATGCGCCGACCCGGAAATCATGTGCAAAGCGGCGCAACGGCTCATCCTCACCCGTCTTGTTCCCAAGATGTTGGCCGTACAATGTTTCCAGCTCTGTAAGGATGTCGTCCACCAGCTTCGCAGACGCAATGCTCTCGCGTTCGGCGATTGCCATACTGCTCGCGACGAGCCGCGCGTCGAGACGCGCCTCTTCCGGCAGCAGCGGCAGCAGATCGGTGAGCAGCACATCACGGGCGAGCGCCAGGAGCGAAGGACCAGTCGGCTGATCAAACATCTGACGGAGCTCCGCCGGGGTCTAGCAGCATCAGTATCTCCAACTCGCACTCGGTCGCGCGCCGACCGGTGAGCGCCAAATCAAGATTGCGTTCGCCACCGATCATGTAACGGTCGCTCTGCTGCAGCGCAATAACGGCCCAGCGCACGCTCGCCAGCACTTCCCAGAAGAAGACGCGCTGCGGATCGACGGCCCGCCCCGCTTCCCTCTCGTAGCCACAATAGAACGGCATGCGATCGCTGATCCCGCCGGCCTCCCGGTCGAGCCGTGCGAAACGCCAGCCCTTGCAGCAGAACCAGCCGATATCCTCATGCGGATCGCCCCAGCCGGCGAATTCCCAATCGAGGATCCCGGTGAGGCGCGCGCCGTCGAGCAGGTAATTGCCTGTGCGGAAATCGTGGTGGCACAGCACCGGCTCGACCGGCGGCGGGAGATGCGTTTCGAGCCAGCGGATGCCCCATTCGAGTACCGGCCGTGGCACGCGGTGGCGGTCGAGATAGGCGCGGAACCGGGCGATTTGCTGCACTGGCCCGACTTCCTCATAAGCCGGCAGGAAGGCGAGATCGGGGCGCGGCGGATGCATCCGGTGGATACGGGCGAGTTCACAGCCGAGCCGCTCGGCAATCGCCGGGAATGCCGGCTCGAGGCCGCGGTCGCGGGTGATCCGATGGGCCGCGGCAATGCCGTCAGCTCGGCGCATGATAAAAAACGGCTTGCCGAAAACCGCCGCATCGCCGCTCGCGAACAGCGGTTCGGGGACCGTCACTCCGGCCGAAAAAGCCGCCTTCAGCACGGCAAACTCCTGCAGGCGGTCGAGGCTTGCCGGCACCCCTGTCGGAGCGGCGGTACGCAGCACGAGCCGCTGCTCGCCAGCCAGTGCGCCGCCCGTGAAATGCGCGTCGATCGCCCAATTTTCCTGGATGGCGCCGCCCCGCAGCGGGCTCAGCGCGGCGATCTCGACCGCACGCGCCGCGCTCGCCTGGGCGAGAAAGCGGGCCAGCGCATCAGATTGCGGCGACGCCGTGCCCGCCATCGATCGAGATGACCGCACCGGTCACATAAGCGCTCGCCGGCGAGGCGAGAAACAAGAGCGCGCCATCAAGATCCTCGGGCTGCGCGAGGCGCTTCAGCGGAATGCGGGAGATCAGCGCTTTGCCGGCCTCGGTCTGGAAAAAAGCGCGGTTGAAATCGGTCTCGACGTAGCCCGGCGCCAGCGCGTTGACGAGAATCCCGTAGCGCGCCAGCTCCATTGCCAGCACATGGGTCAGGTGCGTCAGCCCGGCCTTGGCCGCGCAATAAGCAGGCACCCGCCCGATCGTGCGAAAACCGAGCACCGAGGAGATGTTGATGATGCGGCCCCGGCGGTTCAGCCCGACCAAATGATGAGCGAATTCCCGCGCCGCGAGCCAGGCGCCTTTGAGGTTCGTGTCGACCACATAGTCCCAATCGGCCTCGGTGTGCTCGAACAGCGGCTTCGAGACGACAACGCCGGCATTGTTGACAAGAATCGACAGCGGCCCGAGCTCTCTTTCAGCGTTTGCCACGGCGGACGCGACAGCATCGCAATGCGTGACGTCGCAGGCGATCGGCAGAGCCTGACCGCCGGCGCCTTCGATCTCGCGGGCCAGCTCGGCGAGCTGGTCGACCCGTCGCGCCGCCAGCGCCACCTTGGCTCCCGCCGCGGCGAGGAGCCCCGCGAGGTGGCGCCCAATGCCGCTGGAGGCGCCCGTGACGAGCGCCACCTCGCCCGTGAGATCGAAGCTCGGCAGCTGCGTCACGAGGCGACCTCCTTGGCGCGCTGGCGCAACTCGAATTTTTGGATCTTGCCCGTCGAGGTTTTCGGCAAAGGCCCGAACAGAACCGTTCGCGGCGCCTTGTAATGCGCCAGATTGGCGCGGCACCAGGCAATGATGTCCTCGGCCGAAACGGGGCCGGCATCCGGTTTGAGCGTGACGAACGCGCAGGGGGTCTCGCCCCAGAACGGGTCTGGCTTCGCAACGACCGCCGCTTCCATCACCTGAGGATGGCGGTAGAGCGCCTCCTCGACTTCGAGTGAGGAAATGTTCTCGCCGCCCGAGATGATGATGTCCTTCGCGCGGTCCTTGATTTCGACATAGCCGTCGGGGTGCATGACCGCGAGGTCGCCGGTATGGAACCAGCCATGCTCGAACGCCGCCTGCGTGGCCGCCGGGTTCTTAAGGTAGCCCTTCATCAACGTGCTGCTGCGCACGACCAGCTCGCCCAATGTACAGCCGTCGGCTGGCACATCCTCCATCGTTGCGGGATCGACCACCCGCTGGCGGTGGAGCGTCGGGTACGCGACGCCCTGGCGCGCCATGCGGGCCGAACGCTCGCCGAGCGGCAGTCCGGCCCATTCCTGCTGCCACGCGCAGACCGTGGTCGGGCCATAGCTTTCAGTGAGCCCATAGAGATGCGTGATGCGGAACCCCATCTGCTCCATCGCCTCGATGACCGCCGAAGGCGGCGCGGCGCCGCCGGTCGCGACCTCGACGACATGCCCGAAGTGGCGCTTCACGCTATCGGGCGCATGCACGAGCATGTTCAGCACGACCGGCGCCCCGCAGAGATGCGTGACCCGGTGCTCGGCAATCGCCGCGAAGATCGTGGGGGGATCGACGCGGCGCAGGCAGACATGCGTGCCGGCCATCGCCGTCACCGCCCAGGTGTAGGTCCAGCCGTTGCAGTGGAACATCGGCAGGGTCCACAGATAGACCGAGCGGCGATCGAGGCCGAAGGTGATCGCGTTGCCGAGCGCGTTCAGAAAGGCCCCGCGGTGGTGATAAACGACGCCTTTCGGGTTGCCGGTCGTGCCGGACGTGTAGTTGAGGGCGATCGGTTCCCATTCGTCGTGCGGCGTTCTCCAGTCGGAGGCGGGATCGCCCTCGGCAAGGAAGGCCTCGTATTCCGTTTCGCCGAGCGATGCACCGCCTGCATCACCTGCAACTTCGACGAGCTGGATCGGAGCGCCAAGCTCGCTCAAGGCGGCCTTGATGATGGCCGCGAATTCGCGATCGGCGATCAGCAATTTCGCTTCGCCGTGCTCGAGGATGAATGCGATCGAGCGGGCGTCGAGACGACAGTTCAGTGCGTTGAGCACTCCCCCCGCCATCGGCACGCCATAATGCGCCTCGAGCAGCGCCGGCACGTTCGGCGCTATCACGGCGACCGTGTCGCCACACCCGATCCCCCTTCGCCGAAGTGCATCCGCCAGCCGGCGGCAGCGTTCATAGAATTGGCGATAGCTGTACCGGGCGGCGCCGTCGATAACCGCGAGTTTATCGGGGTATACGGCAGCCGCGCGCGCCAGGAACGAGAGCGGCGTCAGCGCTGTAAAGTTCGCCGCGTTACGCGCGAGGTGCCGCGCCTCGTGAGGGTTCTCTCTGGGAGAGGACGTCATTCCGGGACGCCGTACTGTGACCCGGGGACGGGCCCGGAACTCATGAACACCGGCTTTGCATGAATTCCCGCAGGTCTGCGTTCATGGTTTCCGAGCTCGCGGGCAAAGGCCCGCGCCCCGCAGTGACAGGCACTTACCTTGATTGCCGCACAGCGCTCCATCTAGGCGTCGAAGCCGTAGAGCCGGGCCGCGTTGGCGCGGGTGATCTTGTAGCGGTCCTCTGGGCTGGCGTCCTTGAAGTCGCGTGCCACGACCTCCTGCGAGTGCGGCCAAGTCGAGGCTTGGTGCGGGTAATCGGAGGACCACATCAGCTTGTCGACCCCAATGAAGTGGCGGCTCTGCACGCCGACATAATCGTCGATATAGGTGGCCCACATCTGGCGCTGGAAGTATTCGCTGGGCTTCAGCTTGTTCGTGAAGCCCGCGGCAATGCGCTGGCGTTCGAAGGCGCGGTCCATGCGCTGCAGGTAGTAGGGCAGCCAGCCGATATTGTTCTCGGCCGAGACGATCTGCAATTCCGGGAAGCGGTCGAGCACGCCCGAGAAGATCAGCACGCTGAACGACTTCTCGACCTCGTGTGACAATACCGTAGCGCGCATGTAGCGCTCGCCCCAATTGTACTGGCTCTCCATGCCCATCCCAGTGATCGCGTGCAGGCTGACCGGCATGCGCAGTTCCTGCGCCGCCGCCCAAAACGGATCATAGACGTCCGAGCTGTAGGGCTGATCCTCCGGCGGCGAGCACCAGATCATCGCGCCTTTGAGGCCCATCTTCGCGCAGCGCTCGAGTTCGCGCGCGCCCGCCTTGGGGTCGTAGAGCGAGATCATCGGCAGCCCGGCCATGTGCTTCCTGTCGTAGCTGACGAATTCGGCGAGCCAGTCGTTGTAGACACGAAAGCATTCGGCCTGCAGCGCGGGATCCTTCAGCCAGAAGATGCGGAAGCCTAGCGTCGTGTAGAGAACGTCCGCCTCGACCCCGTCGAGCGCATTGTCCTTCATCCGCTCCGCTGGGTCCCAGCCGCCCGGCCGGGCATCGGCATAGGTTGCCTTGGTCAGAAACTCCTTCAGCTCCTCGGGGCTCTTGCCGGCGCCGAGGCCGATGCCGATCGGATGCGGCGCATAGCCCTCGTAATAGAAATAAGCGCCTTCCTTGCCTGGCGGGTTGACCATCAGCTGCGGCGCCCGCTCGCGATATTCTTTGTCGACTCGGCTGACCCACAGATCAGGGGGCTCGCTGACGTGGGAATCCGCGGAAATCAGCTTGTAATCCGCCATCTGCAACCTCCTCCCCAAAAGACCCGCGGCGGAGACCGCCGCGGCGCCACAGTCCGCTATCTCTCCTCACATGAGCTTATCGCGTTACCCCGAGGTCCGAAATACCGCATTGGGTGGGGACATCTCCGGCCGTATCTACCCAACCAGCAGGAGGTGGTCCGATGGCGTCGAGCTACACCGCGACAGATGCGCAGGCATACGAGCGCCTGATGGGACGCTGGAGCATCCGGCTCGCGGAAGAGCTGATCGCCTTCGCGGGCATCGAAGCCGGCGATCGCGTGCTCGACGTCGGCTGCGGCACCGGCAGCATGGCGCTGGCGCTCGCCGCGCGCTCCGAACCGGCGGCGATTGTCGGCATCGACATCGCGTCAGCTTACATAGCTTATGCCGCGACGCGGTCTACCGATCCGCGCCTCAGGTTTCTCACCGGCGACGCCGTTGCGCTGACTCTGCCGGCCGGCAGCTTCGAGCGCTCCTTTTCGCTCCTCGCGCTCAACTTCATGTCGGAGCCGGTCCGGGCCCTCGCCGGCATGTCCTGGGTCACACGCCAGGGCGGCGTCGTTGCTGCTGCCGTATGGGATTTCCCGGGCGGCCTCGTTTACCAGCGGATCTTCTGGGACACTGCCGCCGCGCTCGATCCCGCGGCCGACCTCGCGCGAGGCCAGCACTTCTCGGCGCCGCTGACGGGGCCGGGCGAACTCGCTGCCGCTTTCAACGAGGCAGGCCTCTGCAATGTCACGACCGCCTCGCTCACCATTCGCATGGAGTACGCTGATTTTCACGATTATTGGGAACCGATCGCCGACGCTCAGGGACCGGTCGGGGATTACGTCAAGCGGCTCGCGCCGGACCGGCTCGAAAGGCTCGCCGCGGCCGTGCGGCGGGCTTATCTTGCCGGCGGCGCCGATGGGCGTCGTTCCATGGCTGCGACTGCCTGGGCGGCGCGCGGCTTCGTCCGATGAGCACGTCAACCACTAGGAGCAGTTATGAAGCTCAGCGCGCGCAATCAGATTAAAGGCAACGTCGTCGAGGTCCGCAAAGGCGCGACAACCGCGCATGTGCGGATCGACATCGGCAACGGCGTCGTGATTACCTCTTCGATTACCAACGAGGCGGTCGACGATTTGGGACTGGCGGTCGGCGACGAGGCTGTCGCCGTTATCAAGGCTTCTGACGTAATGGTCGCCAAGTAATGGCTGTGACCCTCCCTAGGGCGCAGCCGCTGCGTCTTCTCGCGGGCGTCCTGGTTCTTCTGTTATTCACAGTCGAGCCAGCGATCGCCGACGACCAGCCGGCGCAGACCACTGCGCTGCTAATCGACGGTAAGGTGAAGCGTGCGCAGCGGTTGAGCGTTGATGCTCTGCACCGACTTCCGGCCGAACGGGTCGACGTTTCCTTCCAAACCTCGCACGGGACAGAAAAGTCGAGCTACACCGGCGTGCTGCTTTGGAGGCTGCTCGATGAAGCGGGAGGGATCGACGATCCCGCCAAAGGCGCGGAACTCCATCATACAATCAGCATCACAGCCCGCGACGGCTACACGGTCGTAATTTCCACAGGCGAAATCGCGCCCGACTTCGGCGGCAAGGCGGCGATGATCGCCTATGAGCGCGACGGCGTGGAACTCGGCGCACAGGGCTTGCGCGTCATAATGCCCGGCGACCGACATGGCGGGCGTTATGTGCGTGACGTCGTCGAGATGGAGGTTAAGTAACCTGCCTCACAGTGAGGCGGCGCCGATAGATCGCGCGGACGGTGTCAATTGTGTCGGCTTCCGCCGCGCGCTTGTCAGGGCGGTAACCTTTGACCCGGGCAAAGCGCAGTGCCACGCCGCCGGGGTAGCGCGGGCTCGCCTGGATGTCGTTGAACGCGATCTCGACGACAAGCCTCGGCTCGACGTGCACCGTATAGGCGTCGCTGGCGATGGCCAGCCTGCGCAACTGCTCGGTTTGCCACGCCAGCGTCTCATCCGTCAGGCCTTTGAAGGTCTTGCCGAGCATGACAAAGCCGCCGGTTTCCGCGTCGCGCGCGCCGAGATGCAGGTTGCTCAGCCAGCCTCTGCGCCTTCCATGCCCCCACTCGGCGGCCAGCACGACGAGGTCGAGTGTTACCGCCGTCTTTATCTTGAGCCAGGCACGGCCACGCGCGCCCGCCTCATAGGGAGCTTCCAGGGCCTTCGCCATGATCCCTTCATGGCCGGCCGCGGCGGCGGCTTGCGCAAAAGCGTCCGCTTCGGCCTTCTCTCCGATGACGCGGCGCGGGATCAACAGAGCCTTCGGCACCGCGCTCGCAAGCGCCGCGACGCGCTCTGCGTTCGGGCGGTCGAGAATGGCTTCGCCGTCGAGATAGAGGCAATCAAAGAAGAAAGGGCGCAGCGGAATGCTGTGGCGCAACTGGTCCACATCGAGCTTGCGGCCGAAGCGGCGCATCGTCACCTGAAAGGGTTGCGGCGTGCCGTCGCGCTGGAAGCCGAGCGCCTCGCCATCGAGGATCAAGCTTCGTGCTGCTTTGTCATGCGCTGCTTCGACGATCTCCGGAACAGCAGCGGTCACATCATTGAGGCGCCGCGTAAAGACCCGAACCTCGGACCCTTGCTTGTGCAATTGGATGCGCGCACCGTCGAGCTTGTATTCGAACGCCGCTTTCCCCAGCCGCATCCGCGCCTCACCGGCATCCTCGGCCGTTTGCGCGAGCATCGGCTTCAGCGGTCGGAAGATCTGTACGGCCAGCTGAGCGAGCCCGTGCCGTCCCTCGGTCAGCGCGGCGAGTGCGACAGCGCCGAGATCGCCCGATACCATCAGCGCGCGCCGGACATCGTCGACGGCCACCCCGGCGGCCTGCGCGACCGCTTCGGTCATCAGCCCTTGGACCGCCCCTTGCCGCAACTCGCCCAGCACGGCACGCAGCAGGAAGTCCTGCTCGTCAGGTGTGGCGCGCGCCAAGAGCTCGTTGAGCAAACGCGCACGATCCGCCGCCGAGCCGGTACCGGTCGTGCGCGCGATGCGATCAAGCGCCGCGTCGACCTCAGCAAGGATCAGCGTCGCGGCCGCCGCAGTCGCTGACGGCATCGCGGCGCCCAGCATCGCCCGACCTATCCCGATGCGGCCCTGGCGCGGCTCGCCGGACAACAGTGCGACCGCGGTCGGGATGGCGTCGGGCTCGGCGCGCCGCAAACAGGCGACGAGGTGTCGGATTTTGTCGGAACGAGCGCTCGTCCGGCTGACGTTCTGCGAGGTCGTAACAATCTCTTCGAGGCGCATAGCGGGATAATGGCATCGCGATCGCGAGGAAACACTTCGCCATGATGCAGCGCGCCACCACCAGCCTGCCGGTCGAAACCACCACGCTGCTGCCGTTGTCGGTTGGCGAGCTCCGGTTTTGCTCTCTCTCGAGAAATCCGAGCTACCTGATCACACGCGGCTGATCCGCAAGCTTGAGGCGGCGCTCAACAAGGTTATCGGAGACAAAAAGTCTGAAACGCCGATGCGATCGCGGGAAAACACCCGAGACACGCGCGCGTGTGCGCATGACGAAAGAAACGCCCGTCGCAGCCATTGTTACCGCAGTTTGGGGGCGGTGGTCTGCCGCCCCCTAGCCGATTACTGCTGACCGGGCGGCTTGTAGGCGCCGCGGATTTGCCTCGCCTTTTGCCGAATGTCGGCAATCTCCTCCATCGTGAACAGGCGCGTCAGCTCGACGTTCTGTATTGAACCAGCTGATACGGCCACGCCGCACATGGCCGGTGCCATCGCGGGGTCAGGCACGTCGAAGATCACCATCGCGCCAGGGCCATTGGCGGCCCTGCCGTACATGGCTATGAGCTTCCCACCAGCAGCTGCAAGCAACTGTTCCACTGCCGCTCGCCGGTCGGTGTTGGGGTTTTCCCTCATCGCATTCAGGGCTTGCGGTGTGTAGTCGGCCGTCAGGCAAAACAGCATTGGCCTACCTCCCTTGGTTATCATGTTTACGCCGCCACATTAGGCAGTCTTCTGCGGAAGCGCAAGTTTGGCGCGGTTGTGATGATCGCGAAGCGCCTCTCTCCCGCCGGCGAGCTCGATTTCGCTCACACCGGAGAAGAGATGGACGCGGCCACACATGCGATTAGCCTACCCCCACCGCACACGGAAATGGACCGGAATGATCCACATCACCGAGCGCATCGCGATCGACGAGGACGAGATCGAGGAGGTCTTCATCCGCGCCAGCGGCCCGGGCGGACAAAACGTCAACAAGATCGCCACCGCCGTCCAGCTGCGCTTCGATGCGGCGCGCTCTCCCAGCCTCGATGAGCGGACGCGCGCGCGATTGCGTCTGCTCGCGGGCCGGCGGATGACCGCCGAAGGTGTGCTCGTGATCACGGCGCGGCGTTTCCGCTCGCAGGAGCGCAATCGGCAGGACGCTTACGAGCGGCTGATCGATCTGCTTCGCCGCGCCGCCGAACCTGCGAAGCGGCGGGTGCCGACGCGCCCCACGGCGGCATCGCGCGAACGCCGCCGTGAAGCGAAGCTCGCCCGCGGCCGAGTGAAGCGCCTGCGGCGATCAGTCGAGCAGCCGGTGGAATGAACGGATAGGTAGCCGTTCCTGGTCCACTATAATAAGGTTCGCAGTACACTAATAATGGGCGGACAGAATGCAGCAGGGCCGGGGCGGGATGGGGAGCCATAAGCATGGCGTCTCCGGCCATGCCGCGCAGAGCCCGCGCCTGCGACTTGTAAAAAAGCTAGCCGCCGAGCGCAGTGAGTATGGACGCAGCGCTAAGCGGCGATCGAAGCGGCTCGAATTCGCGACTGTACAGGATGCCTTGAGGGCCAGCATAAGCCCCAGTAGCGTGGCAGCAAAAACCGCGGCAGCGATGCATCAGCTGCCGCCCGCGCGTGTTGACCAGAGAGGCGGGAGGGCCCTTGGCCGACCCGACACGCGTAGGAGTATCGTCATGTATCTGGCTCGCTTTTCCTACGACCTGCTCCCAGTTAATCGCCAGCGCGCGATCGACTTCATCCGCCGCGAGATCGAGGCGGCCCGCGGCGACGGTCTCAACGCCCGTATGCTGGTGCCGCTAACGCGCGGGCACGGCGCGGCGGCCGCGCTGCAATTCGAAGTCGAGTTGACGAGCCTCGATCAGCTCGACCAGTTCCGCAATCGCGGCGTCGGCTCGACCGAGCAAACGGGCAATTGGATGCACGCCTTCAGCGAGATACTCACCGCGCCGCCTTGCGTCGAAATCTTGCGCATCGAAGACGCGAAGGCGTCCTGACCCGCTCACCAGCGCGTATCGAAGCCCTCGAAGGTGTGAGGGATGCGGTGAATGTCGGCGAGTAGCTCGCGCTGAAGCCCCGCGGGCGTGCCCGACGGGAAATTCAGTTCGATTGCGTCCGCGAGCCCGCCATACCTCGCCTCGATAGCGGTGGCGATGTCGCCGTAAGTGCCGCACGCAGCGAAGATGCGCACGACGTCATCCGACACTGCGTCCCGCATCTCGCCCCAGCGGCGGGCTACCGACATTGCATGCAGCCTGAGCCCGAGTTCTTCGAGGCCGTGCAGTGCGAGGATCGGCATATAGGTGCGGGTCGAGGCGTAGAGGGCGACCCTTTTGCGGACCTGATCCATACCTGCAGCGATGCTCTCCGCGTCGGCTCCGGTCACGACGAAACCGCCGCCAAAGACGTCGAAATTGGCCCGACGCCGGCCGCTGCGCTGCATTCCCTCGCTAATCCGCTGCAGCGCGAATTCCTCGAGATAGCGGCGCGAGCAAAGCGGGTGTAGGCGGACGCCGTCGCAAACTTCTCCCGCCACCCGCAGCATCGCCTCGCCGACCGCGGCGATCGTGACCGGCACCATCGGTAGTCCGGTGGGTTCGGGCGAGAAATCGGGGGTCATCAGGGTTAGCTTGTAGTGTTCTCCATGATAATCGAGCTTTCCGCCTGTCTCCCAACAGCGCCAAACCGCGCGCAACGCTCGGACATAGTCGCGCAAACGCGGCGCCGGTGCGCTCCACGCAATCCCGAAGCGACGTTCGTTGTGGCCTTTCACCTGGCTGCCCAGCCCCAACACGAACCGCCCATTCGAATTCGCCTGCAGATCCCAGGCTTGGCTTGCCATGACGGTGGGGCTGCGCGGGAACGCGACCGCTATCGACGGCGTCAGCTCGATCCGTTCGGTGGCGAGCGCCGCAAACGCAAGTGGCGTCAACACATCGTGCCCGAGTTCTACCGTCATCAGCGCGTCGAATCCGGCGGACTCGGCGGCCGCCGCGAACGGACCCGCATCGCGCCACTGCCCCATCGGCAGCATCGTGAAAACGCGCATTCCATCCCCCTACACCGCTATTCGGCGCGGATGCTCAGACAGTCCCGACGCGACAAGCGATATTCCCGCTCGGGGCTCTTGACAAGCTGACCGGTGTGACGCAGCGAATCCGGTCGACATCGTCGGCGAGGTGCTCGCAGAGGGTACGCGGCGCGGCGAGGTGCGACGGCTGGATGAGATGTTGGCCGCCGCGCTCGTGATGGGCCCGGTCATACAGGCGGCGATTTTCCGTACCTATGGTCGGCTGACCGGCCCATTATCAATCTCGCCGACGACATCGCTTGCAGCACTTGGGCGGCGGTCGCCAAACAACGCGACTGAACAATGAGCAAGCAAATTGAACTACTGCACGCGCGGCGTTTTCTGCCGTTGTTGCTGAGCCAGACACTCGGGGCGTTCAACGACAATCTGTTCAAGAGCGCCTTTGTCATGTTGATCACTTATGGCGCCGCGGCTGGCCCGGACCCGGGCATCGTCGCGGCCATTGCCGGCGGCGCGCTGATCGCGCCGTTCTTTTTATTCTCGGCGACTGCCGGCGAACTCGCCGACCGCTTCGAGCGCTCGCGAATACTGCAGATCGTCAAGGCCGCCGAGCTCCTCACCGTCCTCGGCGCTGCGGCGGCCCTGTTGAGCGGCAATCTGGTTCTTTCGCTTGCCGTGCTGTTCGTGCTCGGCACACAGGCCGCGTTTTCGAGCCCCGTCAAATACGCGCTGCTGCCGCAGCATCTCGCGACTGCGGAGCTGGTCGACGGCAACGCGCTGATGGAGGCTGGCACCTTTCTTTCGATCCTCGCCGGTACGATAGCCGGCGGTGTAGCAGTCGCCATCGCCTGGGGGCCGGCTGCATGCTGTGCATTGCTGGCCTGCTGCGCGGTGGCGGGCTTTGCCGCGAGCCTGCGAGTGCCGCGCGCCCCGGCACCGTCGCCGACGTTGCGCGTGCGCCGCAATCTCGCGTCGGCGACAGCCGGCATCTTGCAGCACGCCTGGGAACGCCGCGACGTGCGGCTGTCGATCCTGGGAGCGTCGTGGTTCTGGCTGGTCGGCGCCGTCTCGCTGTCGCAGCTCCCCTCTTTCGCCAAGTCGACGCTCGGCGCCGACAGCGGCGTCGTCATTCTGTTCCTCGCCGCCTTCTCGATCGGTGTCGGGGTCGGCTCCTTGCTGTGCGGCCGGCTGATGCATGGCGAGGTCAGCGCCCGCTACGTGCCGCTTGCGGCGCTCGGGATGGCGTTGTGCTCGCTCGACCTCGGGCTCGCCAGCCGCGCTGCGCCGCCGACGCAGGCAGCGCTGATTGGCGTGATCGATTTCCTGTCGCAACGAGGCGGACTGCGCATCTTCGGGGATCTTTTGGGCCTTGCGGTCAGCGGCGGATTTTTCGTCGTGCCGCTCTATGCGATCATCCAGAACCGCAGCGAGGAAGCCTCCCGCGCACGGATCATCGCAGCCAATAACATTGCGAACGCGCTGTTCATGGCTAGCGCGGCAGGCATAACGGCCGGCCTGATCGCGGCGGGGCTCGATACCCCGGCGCTCTTTCTGATCCTCGGCATCGCCAACGCCGTAGTGACGGTGTGGATCTGCAAACTGTTGCCGCGGGATGTGCTGCGCATGCTGGCTCGGTTCGTGTTCCGCCTCGCCTATCGGGTCGAGGTCGCGGGACTCGAACATGTCGCGGCGGCAGGGGATCGGGTCATCATCGTACCCAACCATGTGTCCTTCCTCGATGCACCGCTCATCGCCGCTTTCCTGCCGGGCTGGCCGGTCTTCGCGATCGATCCGGCGCAGATGCAGCGCTGGTGGGTGCACCCGTTTCTCGCTGTCGTCGAGGTCTTCCCGATGGAACCGTCGCGGCCGATGGCGGCGAAGTCGCTGATCAAATGGATCAAAGAGGGCGGCCGGTGCGTGATCTTTCCAGAGGGCCGCATCAACGTTACCGGCGGCGCTCTTATGAAGATCTACGACGGGCCGGCGATGATCGCCGACAAGTCCGGCGCCACCGTGCTGCCGGTGCGGCTCGATGGCCCCGAATTCACCCCCTTCTCACGGCTTGGCGGACGCCTGCGCCGCCGCTGGTTTCCCAAGGTCACGATCACCATTATGACGCCGCGCCGGCTGTCGATTGCCGCCGAGCTGCGCGGGCGCGCCCGCCGCCAGCAAGCCGGTGCAGCCCTCTACGACATGATGTCGGAGATGATGGCGCGGCGGCCCGATCCGCCGAGCCTGTTCGCCGCGCTGCTCGATACGTGCGCCGCGCATGGTGGGGACCAGCGGATCCTCGAAGACCCGCAGACGCCGCCCCTCACCTATGACCGCGTCGTGGCTGCGAGCCTCGTGCTCGGCCGCCGTCTTGCCCGCGGCACCAGGCCCGGCGAGCCGGTCGGGCTCATGCTGCCGAACTCCGTTGGCGCGGCTGTCGCCTTCCTAGCGCTTCAGGCGACCGGGCGAGTGCCTGCCATGCTCAACCATACTGCGGGCGTGGACGGCGTTCTCTCGGCCAGCCGAACCGCCGAACTCCGCCGCGTTATCACTTCGCAGCGCTTTATCGAGGCCGCCAAACTCAATGCGCTCGCCGAGCGCTTGGCGAAAGAGGTGGAGTTGGTCTACCTCGAAGGCGTACGAGCGAAGCTTGGGCTCGCCGACAAGCTGCATGGGCTGCTTGCTCCGCGATTCGCTGCACTGCTGCATCATCGTCGCCGGATTTCAGCCGGCGACCCCGCGGCGGTTCTCTTCACGTCCGGGTCGGAGGGCGCGCCCAAAGGCGTGGCGTTGAGCCATGCCAACCTGCTCGCCAACCGGCGCCAGATTGCCGCGCGGGTCGACTTCAGCTCGGCCGATCTTGCTCTCAACGCGCTGCCGATGTTCCACAGCTTCGGTCTGACCGGCGGTTTTTTGCTGCCCTTGTTGTCCGGGGTGCGGGTGTTTCTCTATCCGTCACCGCTGCACTACCACATCGTTCCTGAAGTCGCCTACGCGACCGGTGCGACGATCCTTTTCGGCACCGATACCTTTCTCACCGGCTATGCGCGGCGCGCCAATCCCTACGATTTTTACGCACTTCGGTATGTCTTCGCTGGGGCGGAGCCGGTACGCGCGGAAACCCGCGAGGCATGGTCGGAGCGGTTCGGCAAACGCGTCCTCGAAGGCTATGGCGTGACCGAATGCTCGCCGGTAATCGCGTTCAACACGCCGATGCACTATCGCCCTGGCACCGTCGGCCGGTTTCTCCCGCTGATCGAGCATCGCCTCGAGCCGGCGGAGGGGATCGATACCGGCGGGCGGCTCTTTGTTCGAGGCCCGAACGTGATGGCGGGTTATCTGCGGAGCGGCAAGATCGAACCTCCGGTCGGAGGCTGGTACGACACAGGCGACATCGTCACGGTGGATGCCGAAGGATTTGTGGCGATTGTCGGCCGCGCCAAGCGATTTGCCAAGCTCGGCGGCGAAATGGTTTCTCTTGCCGTCGCCGAGCGAATCGCCGAAACCGCGATTCCCGATACCCGTCACGCCGTCGTCGCGCTGCCCGATCCACGCAGAGGCGAAAAGCTGGTTCTGGTCACCGAAGCGTATGCCGTCGATCGCAACCGCTTGGTCGAATCCGCGCGTCGACTAGGCGTTCCCGAGATTGCCGTGCCGCGCGAGGTGATCAAAATCGAGCGCCTGCCTCTTCTCGGCACCGGCAAGATCGATTATCCCGCGGTCACGCGGCTCGCCGAACAGTCGTTGAGCGAGATCACGCCGGCGGAACGCGCCGTTCTCTCGCTCATTCGAAGCTGAAAATTATCCGCTCACTGCTCGTAGCCGGCCAAAACCCGGGTTCTTCGAGCGCGAGCAAGCTGGTCAACCAATCGATAGTTTGTTCGCACCTGCGAAATACGGTAATGTTGCGAGCGGATGACCATATCTAGAACAACCGGCTGCGGCTCGACGTGCAGTCGCTAATTCGTCACTAGCCACGCGCGAGCAACTTTGGCCGTAAGTTCCGCACCCCCTTCCGCACCCGATATCACTCCCGTCACGATCGAAGAGGAGATGAGGCGCTCCTACCTCGATTACGCAATGAGCGTAATCGTGGCGCGCGCGCTGCCCGATGTGCGCGACGGGCTGAAGCCGGTCCACCGCCGCATCCTCTACTCGATGAAGATGAACGGCAACGAGTGGAACCGCGGCTACCGCAAATCGGCGCGCATCGTCGGCGAGGTCATCGGTAAATACCACCCGCATGGCGAGCTGGCGATCTACGATGCGATGGTGCGGATGGCGCAGGATTTCGCGATGCGCCTACCGCTCATCGACGGCCAGGGCAATTTCGGTTCGATGGACGGCGATCCGCCGGCGGCTTACCGCTACACGGAAGCCCGGCTCGCCCGCGTCGCCGACACCCTGCTCGCGGATCTCGACAAGGACACCGTCGAGTTCCAGCCGAATTACGACGAGACCGAGCGCGAGCCCAAGGTCCTGCCGGCCGGCTTCCCAAACCTGCTGGTCAATGGCGGCAGCGGCATTGCAGTCGGCATGGCGACCAACATTCCGCCGCACAATTTGGGCGAGGTCATCGACGCCTGTTGCGCCTATGTCGACAACCCGGCAATCACGATCGACGAGCTGATGCAGCACGTGCCGGCGCCGGATTTTCCAACCGGCGGCCTCATCATGGGACGCGCCGGGACGAATGCCGCCTATCGCACCGGGCGCGGCGCCGTCGTCATCCGCGCCAAATCTCATATCGAAGAGATCCGCAAGGAGCGTGACGCGATCGTCTTCACCGAGCTGCCCTACCAGGTCAACAAAGCGAAGCTGGTGGAGCGCATCGCCGAGACGGTTCGCGAGAAGCTGATCGAGGGCATCTCCGATCTGCGCGACGAGAGCGACCGTGAAGGCCTGCGCGTCGTCGTCGAACTGAAACGGGACGCCGAGCCCGAGATCGTCCTCAACCAGCTCTACCGCCACACCGCGCTGCAGACGAGCTTTGGCGTCAACATGCTGGCGCTGAACGGCGGCCGGCCCGAGCTGCTGACGTTGCGCGAGATCATCGCCGCGTTCGTCGCCTTTCGCGAGGAGGTGATCACACGGCGCACGAGCCATCTTCTCGGCAAGGCCCGCGATCGGGCGCATGTCCTGCTGGGCTTGTCGGTCGCTGTCGCCAATCTCGACGAGGTCATCGCGCTGATCCGCAACGCGCCCGATCCCGCCACCGCCCGAGCCGGTCTCGTCGGGCGCGCCTGGCCTGCGCGCGATGTTGCGCCGCTGGTGGCGCTGGTTGGCGAGGCGGGCCGCGAGGTCGCCCCCGATGGCACCTACCGCCTGTCGGAAGAGCAGGCGCGCGCGATCCTCGACCTTCGGCTGCAGCGCCTGACCGGGCTCGAGCGTGACAAGATCGCCGAAGAATTGCAGGGGCTGATCAAGGAGATCGCGGGCTATCTCGAAATCCTGCGGTCGCGCGCTCGCCTCTTTGAGGTGTTGCGCGGCGAGCTCCTCGAAATCAAGGAGCGGTTCGCGACGCCTCGGCGGACGGTTATCGAGGATGTCGAGTTCGAAGCCGATATCGAGGCGCTGATCCAGCGCGAGGCAATGGTCGTCACCGTCAGCCATGCCGGCTACATCAAGCGGGTGCCGCTGTCGACCTACCGCGCTCAGCGCCGCGGGGGCCGCGGGCGCGCCGGCATGGCGATGCGCGAAGAAGATTTCCTGAGCCAGGTCTTTGTCGCCTCGACGCACGCGCCGGTGCTGTTTTTCACGTCTTCCGGCCGCGTTTACAAGCTCAAGGTGCACCGCCTGCCGCTCGGCACGCCGCAGGCGCGCGGCCGGCCGATGATAAATCTGCTGCCGAACCTCGCGGCGGGCGAGACGATCTCGACCGTCATGCCGCTCCCGGAGGACGAAGAGAGCTGGGGCGATCTTGCCGTCGTGTTTGCGACCGCTAACGGCTATGTCCGCAGGAATGCTCTGAGCGATTTCGGAGATATTCGCGCCAATGGCAAAATCGCGATGAAATTCGAAGGCGATGATGCCGACGACCGGCTGATTGCTGTCGCGACGTGCAGCGATGATGACGATGTGCTTCTCGCGACGCGTAACGGAAAATCAATCCGCTTTCCGGTGGGCGATGTGCGGGTTTTCTCCGGCCGCACCTCGGTCGGCGTGCGGGGCATCCGACTGCTCGGCGACGACCAAGTGATCTCGATGTCGATCCTGCGCCACGAAGAGATCGCCCCCGAGGTGCGCAACACGTATCTCAGTCTCTCGGCAAAGCGGCGGCGGCAAATGGGCGAGGAGAGCGATGCCGCCGGCGAGCTGCCGCCCGAACCCGGCGAGCCCAACGGCGAAAACGGCAGCGACGAAGGCGCGATCTCGGACGAGCTCTACACAGATCTCGCGGCGCGCGAAGAATTCGTGCTGAGCATCACGGAAAAGGGCTACGGCGTCCGCACCTCGGCCTACGATTACCGGATTACCGGGCGCGGCGGCCAAGGGATCGACAATATGGATCTTAGCCGCCGCAGCGACGCGATCGTCGCGGTCTTTTCCGTCGGGCACAACGACCAGGTCATGCTCGTGACCGACGGCGGCATGGTAATTCGCTGCCCGGTTCGGGGGATCCGTATTGCGCGGCGGCGCAGCCAGGGCGTGGTGATTTTCAAAATCGACGAAGGCGAGCGGGTCGTCTCGGTGGCGCGCCTCCCGGAGGAGTCCGAGGAGAACGGCGCCGCCGACCAAACCGACGAGCCGTCAGACGACCAAGAAGCCAGTGAGGGGGACGCATGATCCAGCCGCGCATCGGGATCTATCCTGGCACGTTCGATCCGATCACGAATGGCCATACGGATATAATTCGCCGAGCGGTCAAAGTCGTCGACCGGCTAGTTATTGGCGTCGCTCGCAATGACGGCAAGGGTCCGCTCTTCGCCACCGACGAGCGTGTCGAGATCGTCCGTGACGAGATTGCGCAATTCGAGAACGGCGACGCTGAGCGCATCCAGGTGCGGGCCTTCGACACCTTACTGGTCGATTTCGCGCGATCGGTCGGAGCGGGCGTCATCATCCGCGGCCTGCGGGCAGTTTCGGATTTCGAATACGAGCTGCAGATGGCCAGCATCAACGCCCGCCTGAACCACGAGATCGAAACCGTCTTCTTGATGGCTTCCGATCGCTACCAGTTCATTTCATCGCGCTTCGTTAAGGAAATTGGCACACTTGGCGGCGACGTCTCGCATTTTGTCAGCCCGCGGGTCGCAGCCCGGCTGCTCGATCGCCTCGCGAACGGCCGCAGAAAACCGCGCCGGCACATTGCGGCTGTGAATTAACCGGAACTCCCGCTGATCAAGAGCCGCTGATCGGCTGTTTGGCTTGCCGCGGTTTGCCGTTACAGTATAACGTTCTCCGAATGGGAGGCCGCCTGTCATGCTTCAGCAAATCGGTGCTGCATTGGCGCGGGCACAGCGAATCTGCGCGATGCGGGGCGCGCGACTAACCCCGGTGAGGCGGCGGGTTCTGGAGCTGATCCTGCAGTCGGACCAGCCGACGGGCGCCTATGCTCTGCTTGCAGAGCTCCAGCGCGGACGGGGCAAACTCGGACCGCCGACCGTTTATCGCGCACTCGAGTTTCTGCTCGCTCATCGCCTAATTCACAAGATCGAGACATCGAGCGCGTTTATCGCCTGCTGCGATGTCGAGCATCCGCATCAAAGCCAATTCATGATTTGCGAAGACTGCGGCGCGACCGAAGAGATCCAAGACGAAGCCATCGTGCAGAGCCTGCGTGAGCTCGGCGAAGGGCGGGGCTTTACCATTGAGCGGCAGATCATCGAGGCGCGCGGACTGTGTCCGGCGTGCCGGACCGTACATCGGTGAACACGAGCGTGCGGTCCACCGCTGCGCGTCTCCGGAGTATTTTCGAGCGCGACCTATTGGAGCAGAGCGCCCTCGAAAGGCTGGCGAGAGCTCTGCTTCCTGCAGGTCTCCTCTGGCTGGCGATCTGGTGGGCCCTGTCGTGAGCGCCTTTCCGGAGAGCGCTGTCATGTTGCGCGATGTCACGTTGGCCTACGACGGTCGTCCGGCGGTCCGCCATCTGAACGGGTCTTTCGCACGCGGCTCGCTGACCGCAATCGTGGGCCCCAACGGATCGGGCAAGACCACACTACTGAAGGGAATTGCCGGCTTGCTGCAACCGGCGTCCGGACGCATCGAACGGGCGAGTTTCGGCCGCGGCGGCATCGCCTATTTGCCGCAGCACGCGGAGATCGAGAGGCGCTTCCCGATCTCGGTCATCGATACCGTGCTGCTCGGTCATTGGCGCCGGATCGGTTGGACGCGGGCGGTGACCCGGCGGTTGCGCAGGGAAGCGCAGCGAGCCGTAACCGCGGTCGGCCTCGAAGGGTTTGAACACCGGCCGATCGAGACGCTTTCCGCCGGTCAATTTCAGCGCGTCCTGTTCGCCCGACTGATCGTGCAGAACGCCGAGCTGATCCTGCTCGATGAACCTTTGAGTACGATCGATTGGCGCACAGCCGAGGATCTGCTCCGGCTAATGGTCGGCTGGCATCGCGAGGCGCGCACTGTGGCCGCGGTTCTCCATGATCTCGATCAGATCGGCGCCTACTTTCCCGAGACGCTGCTGCTGGCTCGCGAGTGCGTTGCTTGGGGCCCGACGCGGGAGGTGCTGATCCCGCCCAATCTGCGGCGAGCCCGCCAGATGACGGATACCTGGTCCGCAGCAGCGGAGGATCGTCAACCAATTCCTGCGTGAGGCTCATTCTCGCGGAAAGCGGAGAGCCTCGAGTGGTGAGGCTATCGCTCCCGACCCGCTGCTTTCGCGGGGAGCGATAGCCGTTTCGAGGCAGGAATGATTTAAACCTCGGCTTCGACCTACCGGCGATGACTCTTTACGATTTGGCCTTCCACCCGTTCACCGAGTTCGGATTCATGCGCCGTGCACTGGTCGCCTGTTGCGCGCTGGCGCTGAGCTGCGGGCCCATTGGTACGGTCCTGATCATCCGCCGGATGAGCCTGATGGGCGATGCACTTTCTCACGCAGTGCTGCCGGGGGTCGCCCTCGGCTTCATTCTCGCCGGTCTGTCCGTGCCGGCAATGAGTTTGGGGGGCGCGGCCGCCGGGCTGGCGGTCGCGCTGCTGTCGGGGTTTGTCACCCGGCTGACGCCGTTGCGAGAGGATGCGAGCTTCGCTGCCTTTTATCTGATCTCTCTCGCTCTTGGCGTGATGCTGGTATCGACCCACGGCAGCAATGTCGATCTGCTGCACCTGTTATTCGGGTCGATCCTAGCGGTCGACGATAATGCTCTGCTTCTAATCGGCGCCATCGCGACTTTGAGCTTTCTGGCGCTCGCAGTCATTTACCGCCCGCTCGTCCTCGATTGCTTCGATCCGGGCTTCCTTCGCACCCTCGGGGCCCGCGATGGGCTCGTCCATCCGATATTTCTCGCGCTGGTCGTGCTGAACCTCGTGGCGGGCTTTCAAGCGCTCGGCACGTTGATGGCCGTTGGACTCATGATGCTGCCTGCCGCCGCAGCACGGTTCTGGGCGCGCGAGCTCTGGCTGTTGGGCGCGACGAGCAGCGCCGTTGCGCTCGTTTCAGCCTTTTTCGGCCTGCTGCTCTCCTATCACTTCGACATACCCTCGGGGCCGGCAATCATTCTCATCGCCGGCCTCGCCTATCTAACCTCGCTCCTCTTCGGCCCGCGTGACAGCCTTCGCGCACTCTATATCCGCCGGCGCGGGCTGGAGGTCTAATCGCGCTCGGAGCCTTCGAGCAGCAGGTCAACGAGGGCTCCGGCGGCGGCCCAATCGTACGTCCGAAAACTGTGGCCGCAGCTGACGAACCTGGCACCGGCATAGAACATTTCGTACTGCAGATGGCGCGAGGCGAATTCGGACCCGATAGCATCCCAGGCGAGCTTCAGGAACTTGACGCGCTCGCGCGATGTGGCCGCCGGCGAACGTTGCGTCTTGCCGATAATCGCCGAGAGCTGGGGATCGTCCCAGTCGCGCACAGAGGAAGGCAGCATGATCAGGGCTCCTCCGACCAGGCCGCGGATTTTGTCGATGATGCGCGGATACAGCTCCTGGGTCAGCACCTGCGCCGCGTACATGAAGTGCTTATCGGGGACATATGCGCAATCTTGCAACTGTCCGGCCGCCTCCATGCCCGTCAGCATCGCCTCGACCATCGCCGCCTGAGCGGCGATCCAGCCGAGCTCCTCGCGCACCGGCGGCATGCCGGCGATGCCGATCGTTTCGGCGAGGCGGCGCGCTACCCCCGCCAGGAACTTGATTTTCACGCTCAGCCGGATCTGCGCCTGATAATTCTGGAACGTATGGCCGAGCGTATCGTGAAACTGGGCCCGGCACATGTCGGTGTCGCGGTAGACGAAGACACGCTCCCACGGCACCTTGACGTCGTCGAAATAGACTAGCGCGTCGTTCTCGTCGAAACGCGCGGAGATCGGGTTGTCGAACAGCGAGACCGCGGCGGCCTCATAGGATTTGCGCGACAGCAGCTCGAGACCCTTGGTCGCCAGCGGCATTGCAAACGACAGCGCGAGGTTTTCTTCGCCCGGCTTCAGCGGCTGCAAATTGGCGACCAGAAGCTCGTTGGCCATGATTGCGCTGGTGCCGAGCATCTTGGCCCCGCGCACGGTGACACCGCCGGAATCCTCATCCACGATCTGCGCCACTAGCTCGCCGTCCTGCTCGCCCCAGGCCTTCGAGCGGTCAGCCTGCGGATTGATGATGACATAAGTCACGAACAGGTCGTTGCGGCTCGCATAATCGAAGTAATCGAGCAGCGCTTTGGCGCGCGCCTGGCCGTGCCGTCGGAACACTTCGATGCCGATGACCTGGCCGAGGAGGCTCGAGGCGACATGATCCGGCGAGCGTCCGACAAAACCGGCCGATTGCTCGGCCCAGGCGACGAGCGCTTGCCGACGCTGCACCAACTCTTCGTAATTGCGCGGTATCTGCCAGCATCGGTTGATGCGGCGTCCGCCGCCCGGCGGGGCAAATGTCATCCGCTCCAGGTTTTCGAGACGCGTTTGGAAATCGTAGAGAGCCGCCGCCGAAGCGACGGCGTTGCGGAAGGCCGGATCGGCCGTGACGTCCTCGACCCGCCTGCCGTCGATGAACACGGCCCGCCCGTCCCGCAATGACGCAAGGTGCTCGGCTCCCGTCTTGCAGATGCCGCCGACGATGTTGCTCATGGAACGCCTGCCCGGTACGGTTTCAGTTGCCATGACATGCGGAGAACCGCTGTGACGCAACACCGGACACAAGAGCCGCGCAGCCGCTGGGAATTGCTGACGCAGACCGGCGCCGGGACCCCGATGGGCGAGCTGTTGCGCCGCTACTGGTGGCCGATCGCCGGCGCCAGCGAGCTCGAACAACCCGGCACGGAATCGGTGCGGCTGTTGGCCGAAGACCTCGTGCTCTACAAGGATCTCGGCGGGCGCTGGGGGCTCATCGACCGGCATTGCCGGCATCGCCGCGCCGATCTCAGTTACGGCTATGTCGAGGGGCGCGGACTGCGCTGCAATTACCACGGCTGGCTCTATGACGAGGCCGGCCGCTGTCTCGCGCAACCCTATGAGGACGTGGCGCATCCCGACGCGCGCCTCAAAGGCGCTGTCCGTATCAAGGCCTATCCGGCCGTCGAATGGGGCGGGCTCATCTGGGCCTATCTAGGGCCGGAGCCGCGGCCGTTGGTGCCGGACTGGGAATTCTTCTCATGGCGGAACGGCTTCCGCCAGATCGTCAAGGCCGCGGTCCCGTGCAATTGGTTCCAGTGCCAGGAGAACTCGATCGACCCAGTGCATTTCGAATGGACCCATTCGAACTGGAGCCTGCGGCTGAAGGGCAAGACCGGCCCTTACGCGCCACACCATGTCAAGGTCGATTTCAGCGAATTCGAGTACGGCTTCCAATACAAGCGCATCCGCTCCGACACGACCGAGCACGACGATTTGTGGAGGGTCGGCCGTGTCTGCCTGTGGCCGAATGCACTCTTCACCGGCAATCACATCGAATACCGCGTGCCGGTTGATGACGACAACACGCTCAGCATTACCTGGGCCTTCAACCGCGTGCCGAAGGAGCGCGAGCCCTACGTTCAGGAGAAGATTCCGACCTGGCGGGGGCCGATCGCAGATGCGAACAGCGGGCGCTGGATCACCAGCCACGTGATGAACCAGGACTTCGTGACCTGGGTCGGACAAGGCGCGATCGCCGACCGCAACCGCGAATATCTCGGCCCGAGCGACCAGGGCATTGTCATGATCCGCCGGCGCTTTTTGCGTGACCTCGAAGCGATTGCGCGCGGAGAAGACCCCAAAGCCGTGATACGCGACCCGGCGCTCAACCGCTCCATTCGGCTGCCGGTCGCCGACCGCACGCAGCTGGCCGATGGCCTGACGCGCGCCGAAATGCTGCGCGACCCGCTCAGCCGACGCGGCCTTGAAGGCTACATTTTCCAGACTGGACAGCCGCCGGAGGTGCGCGCGGCCTTCCTTGCCGCGATGGGCTTCAACGCAGCGGAGTTCACCGCGCCCGACGACCCTTTCGACCCGCTCTCCCCGGCGCCGCGTTGAGCCGATTGCGGGTCAGCCGACCCGCACCAGCGCGCCGCCATCGACCGGCAGCGACACGCCGGTTATGAAATTGGCCTCGTCCGAAGCGAGGAACAGCGCCGCATTAGCGACGTCCCAGGCTGTCCCCATCTTTCCGCGCAGCGGCACCCTGGCGTCGCGCTCCGCGGCGACCTCGGCGCGGCTGCGATGGCTCGCGCGGGCCCGCGTATCGACCGCCATCGGCGTGTCCATCAGCCCCGGCAGGATGCAGTTGGCGCGGATCCCGTAGTGGGCGTTTTGCAGCGCCAGCTGCTCGGTAAACGCGACCATTGCCGCCTTCGTGGCCTTGTACGCAACGAGCGGATAGCTGTTCTCGCGCGCCGCGACGGAGGAAATGTTGATGATCACGCCCGAGCGCTGCCGCCGCATGATCGGCAGCACGTGCTTGCATGCCATGATCGTGCCGCGCAGATTGATCGCGCAAACGCGGTCGAATGCCTCCTCGGTCAGTTCCTCGAGCGGCTTGTCTCCGCCTCCGATACTCACGCCGACATTGTTGTGCAGAATGTCAATGCGGCCCCACCGCGCCTCGGCCCCCCGCATCGCCGCGGCGAGCGTCTTTTCGTTCGTAACATCGGCCTCGAGCGGCACGCATTCGCCGCCCTCCTTGGCCGCCATCGCCGCGGTCTCCTCCGCCGAGCCGATTACCTTGTCGACGGCGAGGATCCGTGCGCCCTCTTGTGCAAACCGCAGCGCCGTGGCGCGGCCGTTGCCAATCCCTTCACCGGGACTTTGCCCGGCGCCGATAATTACGGCAACTTTACCTGTGAGACGCATGGCAGACCTCACTAACGATTAAGCTATCGGCGGAGATGATGCGATGGAAGTCGGGATCTCGCTCACGAGCAATAACGCAGATGCGAAGGACCCGCGCGAGGGGGCGCGCTGGATGGTCGAGCGAGCGGCGGCGGCGCGCCGCGCCGGGCTTGCTTCGCTGTTCATCGGCGATCGCCACGTAACGCCGACGTCTTATTACCAGAACACTCCGATGCTCGGGCGGCTTCTCGCGGAGTGGGGGGCTGCTCCCGCCGGGTGCCTCTTCCTGCTGCCGCTGTGGCACCCGGTTCTCGTGGCCGAGCAGATCGGTACGCTGGCCGCGGTCGCGCAGGGCCGCTTTATCATGCAATGCGGGCTCGGCGACGGCGAAGCGCAGTTCGCCGCTATGGGGGCCAACATCAAGACGCGTCCCTCGGCTTTCGAGGAAGCGCTCGAGATTGTGCGGCGCCTGCTGGCCGGCGAGACGGTAAGCTCGTCCCGGCGGTTCAAGGTCATGAAGGCAAGCATCGGGCTGCGGCCGGCCGAGCCTGTCGAGGTCTGGATCGGCGCCAGCGCGCCGCCGGCCATCGATCGGGCTGCGCGGCTGGCGGAAGGCTGGATTGCTTCCCCCAGCCTGACCCGCGAGGCGGCGCGGGTGCAAGCCGATTTCTACCGCGAGCGCCGCATAGCTTATGCCAAGCGCCCAGGCGCAGTCGTGCTGCGACGCGACATTTACGTGGGCGAATCATCGGCTGAAGCCCGGACGGTGCTGCAGCAGGCGCTGAGCAAGGGCTATCGCGGCATGCTACCGGAAGCACTGATCGCGGGATCGATCGACGAGGTGACGGAAGAGTTCCGCACTCTGGGAGATCTCGGCTACACCGACATACTCGTGCGCCATCTCACCAGCGATCAGCCGAAGGTCCTCGCCTCCCTTGCGCGTCTGGAGAAGGTATGCGCCGCATTGCGCTAGCGTAATGAACGCGAAAAGGCGTTCGGTGCCGAAATTTCTGGGGCGAGTGATCGGATTCGAACCGACGACATCCAGATCCACAGTCTGGCGCTCTAACCAGCTGAGCTACACCCGCCGCCGGTATCCGAGGTAACGATTCGTGGGCAGTGCGTCAAGGCTAAGGTTCCGCGCGGGCAGCGCACTTCCCACATTACGGCGATGAACGTTTCCGCCGAGGCCTGGCGCAAGCACGCACTTCTTACCCCGCAGCAGATGGCGCAGGCGGATCGGCTGACGATCGCCGGCGGCGCCGCGGGTATCGCGCTGATGGAGAATGCCGGTCGGGCGGTCGCCGATGCCGTCGCACATCGCTGGTCCGCGCGGCCGGTTACCGTGCTCTGCGGACCCGGTAACAACGGCGGTGACGGCTTTGTTGCGGCGCGGTTGCTGGCCGAGCGCGGCTGGCCGGTGCGGTTGGCCCTACTCGGGAGCGTGGCCGCCGTGCGCGGCGACGCGGCACAGGCTGCCGCACGGTGGCCAGGGGCGGTCGAGCCGCTCGATCTCGCAGCGCTTCAAGGTGCCGCGCTCGTCGTCGACGGCATTTTCGGCGCCGGATTGGCGCGCGCTATCGAAGGGCTGACCGCGACGGTTATCGACGCGGTCAACGAGCGGCAACTGCCGGTTGTGGCGATCGACGTTCCCAGCGGGGTCGACGGCGCGAGCGGCGAAATGCGCGGAAGGGCGCCGCAGGCGGCGCTAACCGTGACGTTCTTTCGGAAGAAGCCCGGACACCTGCTGCTTCCCGGTCGCGGCTGTTGCGGCGAAGCGCTGCTTGCGCAGATCGGCATTCCCGACGCAGTGCTCGAGCAGATTTTGCCGGATACCGGCGCCAACGATCCCGAATGGTGGCTTGACGGGTTTCCATGGCCAAGCCTCGAAAGCCACAAATACAGCCGCGGACATGCCTTGGTTGCGGGCGGCGCCATAATGACCGGTGCGGCGCGGCTGGCGGCGCGCGCCGCGGCCCGCCTCGGCGCTGGGCTGGTAACCGTCGCGGCGCCCGAAGCGGCGTTTCCGATCTATAGCGCCGCGCTTACAGGGGTCATCATCCATCCCGTCAAAGGTCTCGACGATTTTCGCGCGCTTCTCGCGGATCCCAGGCGTAACGCGGCGCTGATCGGCCCCGGAGCCGCGGTCGGCGAGGCAACCCGCGAGAAGGTGTTGGCGATCCTCGGAGCCGGCAAACGCACCGTGCTCGATGCCGATGCGTTGACTTCATTTTCGGAAAATCCCGGTACCCTGTTCGAAGCTGTCCACTCGTCCTGCGTAATGACACCGCATGCCGGCGAATTTGCACGGCTCTTCGACACAACCGGCAGCAAATTGGAGCAGGCGCGGCGGGCAGCCCGGCAGAGCGGCGCCGTCATCCTGCTTAAGGGCGCCGATACGGTCGTCGCCGCTCCCGACGGCCGCGCTACAATCAATGCGAGCGCACCGCCATACCTGGCGACGGCGGGCAGCGGCGACGTCCTTGCCGGGATGGTGCTCGGTCTTCTTGCCCAGGGGATGGAGCCGTTCGCCGCGGCCGCCGCTGCGGTGTGGGTTCATGGTGCAGCGGCGTCAAGCTTTGGTCCGGGGCTCGTCGCCGAGGATCTCCTCGACGCGATCCCGCCGGTGCTCAGAGGTCTCGCCGAGACCGTATCGCGCTAATGTGCGGAACGCGTTGGCCGCGCCGCTGTTTTTCCGGATTGACCTTCGACCAACGTTCGCGTCCTGTTCGGCGCGAACCAATGGTGCAGAGCCTCCATGACCGATCCCGCTCCAGTTCCCGCCGGCTTTTTTGAGGGTGTGTTCGACCGGACGCTGACCAATCTCCGCATCGCGTGGCGGGAGATTGCCGGGTCGGCGCGGGGGGTTCTGACGGGCACGCCGCGCCCCGATCTTCCCGGCGAGGATGAGAGCCGGCTGCGCGCGCAAATGCTGAGCTGCCTCAATGGCCAGAGCGGCGGTGTAACGGCGCGCGCGCGTGCAGCAGAGCTGGGCCGCACCTATTTGGCGCTCGACCCGTCAGGGCGCGAGCGTTTCCTGCAACTGCTGGCACGTGAGTTTGATGTGGATCACGAGGAGGTCAAGCGCCGGTGCAAGGCGCTGGCCGCCGCGACCGAACCCGGCGAGCGGAGCGCCGAGGAGCGCACCCTGCGCACCGCGCTCGAGCCGCCGCGCATCACTCTGCTGCGTCAGTTCAACACGCTTCCCGAGGGGGTCAAGTTTTTGGTCGACCGCCGCGCCGAACTGCTCGGCCTCGGGGGTCGCGATCCCCTGTTGAGCGGCCTCGAAGAAGATCTAAAGCGGCTGCTCGCCAACTGGTTCGACATCGGCTTTCTCGAACTTCAGCGCATCACCTGGGAATCACCGGCAGCGCTGCTTGAAAAGCTGATGGTCTACGAAGCGGTTCACGAGATCCGCGGCTGGACCGATCTGAAGAATCGCCTGGATGCGGATCGCCGCTGCTTCGCGTTCTTCCACCCGCGCATGCCGGACGAACCACTGATTTTCGTGGAAGTAGCACTCGTCTCGGGGATGGCGGGCAATGTTCATGCCCTGCTCGACGAAACCGCTCCAATCGGCGATCCGCACACTGCCGATGCAGCGATCTTCTATTCAATCTCGAATTGTCAGCGCGGTCTTGCCGGCATCAGTTTTGGCGACTTTTTGATCAAACGTGTCGTCGATGCCCTGGCGATCGAGCTGCCGCGGATCAAGATATTCGCCACGTTGTCTCCCGTGCCCGGCTTTTGCTCCTGGCTCGAGCGCCAAGTCCATTCCGGATCGCACGACCTCCTGCTGCCGGCCGAGCGGATAGCGATTGCGGCGCACGGCGACGAGGGGTCGGAAGGCAACCTCCTGGCGCTTTTGAACCGGGAAAGCCGCGACCCGCAGATCGCTGAAGTGCTTCACGAGCCGCTGATGAGATTGTGTGCCCGCTATCTCCTGAGGGAGAAGGCCCGCCCCGGGCGGGCCCTCGACCCGGTCGCGCATTTTCACCTGACCAACGGTGCGCGAGTGGAGCGCATCAATTGGCTCGGCGACGTATCTGCCAAGGGGCTGCAACAGTCGGCCGGCATCATGGTGAACTACCTCTATCGGCTGGGCGAGATCGAGGCCAATCACGAGGCATATCGCGGGGAAGGACGGGTCGCTGCTTCTTCAACGGTTCGCCATTTGGCGCGCACCGGTTAGAGAGTTCGCGAGGCCCCGCGAGTTCTTGAGCCCTACGGGGCGGCTCCCCAACTCATTGCGGCAACCTCGCACGGACGGTTTGACGCGCCGGCAGCGGCTCACCTATGTCGCGGAGCGCGTTTGTGATAAGAAATCTGCGCCGACGGGTCGGAACAGCCGCGCCGGCAGTTGCGGCCGCGGGCGTGGCGGAATTGGCAGACGCACTGGATTTAGGTTCCAGCGATGGAAATCGTGGGGGTTCAAATCCCCCCGCCCGCACCATGGTGCAATCTTTTTCTGAACCACAGGTTCGTGTTCTATGGAAGTGACCGAAACCAACGCCGAGGGTTTGAAGCGCGAGTTCCGCGTCGTCGTCCCCGCCGGCGAGCTCGAGGAGAGAGTGACCAGCCGGCTCGGGGAGATTGGGCGGAACATCAGGCTGCCCGGTTTTCGGCCCGGCAAGGTCCCGATGCAAATCCTGCGCCGACGCTTCGGTCCCTCGGTTCTGGGCGAGGTTTTAGAAAGCACTGTGCAAGGCAGTTCGGCGGAGGCGATCCGTGAGCACAAATTGCGCCCGGCTTTGCCGCCGAAAGTCGATATCGTCTCATTCAGTGAGGGCAGCGATCTCGAATACAAAATGTCGCTCGAGGTGTTGCCGGAAATTCCGGAACCGCGCTTTGCCGATCTGAGCATCGAGCGGCTTGCCGTCGAGGTGCCGGACGAGGACGTCGACCGCGCGATCGAGCGAATGGCTGAGCAACAGCGGAAATCCGAGCCGGTCGAGCGTCCCGCCGAGAACGGGGACATCATCGTCGTCGATGTCGAAGGGCAGGTTGATGACAGGGAAATCCCCGGCGCCAGCGGGAAGGACCGTCATATAGCGCTCGGCTCCGGCCAGTTTATCCCGGGGTTCGAAGACCAGCTGATCGGCGCCGGTGCCGGGGAGCACCGCACCGTGCGCGTGACGTTTCCCGATGATTACGGTGCGCCTGATCTCGCCGGAAAGGACGCGGCCTTCGAGGTCGATGTGAAGGAAGTGCGTCAGCACCTGCCGATCGTGATCGACGACGAGCTGGGCAAAGCCGTCGGTCTCGAAAGCCTCGCGGAGCTGCGGGACGAAATCCGCCAACAAATGCAGCGCGATTACGATGCCGCCTCGCGCCTGCGCCTAAAGCGGGCGCTGCTCGACAAATTGGCGGAGGATTACGACTTCCCGGTACCGCCGGGCATGGTCGATCTCGAATTCGAGAACATCTGGCGGCAACACCAGGCCGAACGGGAGCGGGCAAAGGCAGCGCAGTCGGAGGCTTCAGCCGCCGACGCTGGGCAGGCCAACCCTGGAGCGCCCGCAGCCGATGAGCCGGCGAGTGCCGCGCGCCCGCCGCAGAGTGACGCCGACACTGAAGCCGCCGACGCAGCAACGTCGGTCGAAGCACCCTCCACGACGGAAGAAAGCGAAGAGGCAGCCAAGGCCGACTACCGCAGGATTGCCGAACGCCGGGTTCGGCTCGGTCTGCTCCTGGCAGAAGTTGGCCGCAACAACAATATCACCGTTACGCAGGACGAGCTCAACCATGCGATCGCGCGCGAAGCGCGCCGGCACCCAAGGTATGAGCGCCAGGTTCTCGATTTCTATCGTCAGAACTCCGAGGCTGTCGGAAACCTCAGAGCGCCGATCTTCGAGGACAAAGTGATCGATTTCATCGTCGAGCTGGCAAATGTCGCGGAGCGAAAAATTACGCCCCAGGAGCTGCTCAGCACGCCGGATCCCGAGGACCAGAACACCCCAGCCGCATCCGGCAGCGCCGGCGCGGCATGACCGAGGAGCCCACCAATGTCCGATCCCTTCGAACAGTACATGAACAACCTAGTCCCGATGGTCGTTGAACAGACCAATCGCGGCGAGCGGGCATATGACATTTACTCGCGTCTGCTGAAGGAGCGGATCATCTTTCTCGTCGGCCCGATCCACGACGCGGTCTCCAGCCTGATCTGCGCACAGTTGCTATTTTTGGAGGCGGAAAACCCCAATAAAGACATCAATTTTTACATAAACTCGCCGGGCGGAGTGGTGACATCGAGCCTGGCGATCTACGACACGATGCAATACATCCGCTCGCCCGTCGCGACAGTGTGCATCGGCCAAGCCGCGTCGGCAGGCTCGCTGCTCCTGGCGGCTGGCGCAGCCGGCAAGCGGTACTCGCTGCCCAATTCGCGCATCATGATCCATCAGCCCTCGGGCGGCGCGCAAGGACAAGCGACGGATATCGAAATTCAGGCCCGCGAAATCCTCGCGCTGCGCGCCCGGCTCAACGAGATATACGTCAAGCATACCGGCCAGACGCTCGAAGCGATCCAGGCTGCGCTTGAGCGCGACAAGTTCCTCTCGCCTGTCGAGGCCAGGGATTTCGGGCTGATCGACGAGGTGGTGGAAAGCCGGCCGGGACGTGATGCACCGGAAAAAGGGTTCAAATAGAAAGGGCGGCAACTTGACGGCTTGGGCGTTACAACCCCAGTGATCGTGATTAAGTGGTTGTTGATCGGTCCAGAGCACATATACTTGAGCTACCGGGGACGTGTGGCCGTGATTGCTATCCGGCTCGCAACCGTACTGCGGCAACTCGCAGACCGGTCGCGCAAGCGGAGGCAATAAGGCCTAACGGCCCGGGGCATTGCTCCAGCCGGTAACGGAGTGGTGATGACCAAATCCAGCGGCGGCGACTCGAAAAACACCCTCTACTGCTCGTTTTGCGGGAAGAGCCAGCATGAGGTCAGAAAGCTGATCGCCGGGCCGACCGTGTTCATCTGCGATGAATGCGTCGAGCTGTGCATGGATATTATTCGTGAGGAGCATAAGACAACCCTGGTGAAGTCGCGCGACGGGGTTCCCGGGCCACGCGACATCTGCAAGGTGCTTGACGATTACGTGATCGGCCAGGACCACGCCAAACGGGTCCTGTCGGTGGCGGTCCACAACCATTACAAGCGTCTCGCGCATGGCGCGAAGAACAACGACGTCGAACTCGCGAAGTCGAACATCCTGCTCGTTGGACCGACGGGTTCCGGCAAGACGCTGCTCGCGCAGACCTTAGCGCGCATCATCGACGTGCCATTTACGATGGCGGACGCCACCACGCTGACCGAGGCGGGCTACGTTGGTGAGGATGTCGAGAACATCATACTGAAACTGCTGCAGGCCGCGGACTACAATGTCGAACGGGCGCAGCGCGGCATCGTCTACATCGACGAAGTCGACAAGATCTCCCGCAAATCCGACAACCCGTCGATTACGCGCGATGTCTCGGGCGAAGGGGTCCAACAGGCGCTACTCAAGATCATGGAGGGCACAATCGCCTCGGTGCCGCCGCAAGGCGGGCGCAAACACCCGCAACAGGAATTCCTGCAGGTCGACACGACGAATATCCTGTTTGTGTGCGGCGGCGCATTTGCCGGGCTCGAAAAGATCATTGCACAACGCCGGCAAGGCACGTCGATCGGCTTCGGAGCGGAAGTCCGCGGGCCCGAGGAACGCAAGACCGGCGAGATCCTCAAGGATCTGGAGCCCGAGGATCTTTTGAAATTCGGTCTGATCCCGGAGTTTGTTGGCCGGCTGCCGGTCGTAGCAACCCTCGACGATCTGGACGAGGCGGTCCTGGTAGACATCCTGACGAAGCCGAAGAACGCGCTTGTCAAGCAGTATCAGCGGCTGTTCGAGATGGAGGACGTCCGGCTTGAGTTAACCGAAGAGGCGCTCAAGGCCATTGCCCATAAGGCGATCCTGCGCAAGACCGGGGCGCGCGGCCTGCGCTCGATCATGGAAGCGATCCTGCTCGACTCGATGTTCGAGCTGCCGAGCCTCGCCGGCGTCAGCGAGATCGTGATCAATCGCGAGGTCGTCGAAGGCCGGGTACAACCGCTTCACATCTATTCCGACCGCCGCGGCGATGTCGGCACCGCCGACTGAGCCTGAGACACTACGGCCATCTTCCGAACCCGCCGGCCGACTTGACGGCCGGCGAAATGAGGCCAACCTTAAGAAGGTACCCCTATCCCTGCCGCCCGATGTTTCGGGACGGCCCGTTTGCAGATGAGGGCTCATGTTAGAAACTGCGCGCGGTGCGCTTTATCCCGTCCTGCCCCTACGCGACATCGTCGTGTTCCCGCATATGATCGTGCCGCTGTTCGTCGGCCGCGAAAAATCGGTGCGGGCGCTCGAGGATGTGATGAAGGACGACAAGCAGATCCTCCTCGTCACACAAAAGAATGCCGCGCAGGACGATCCTTTGACCTCCGACATTTTCACGGTGGGCACCGTCGGCACTGTATTGCAGCTCCTGAAGTTGCCCGACGGCACCGTCAAAGTGCTCGTCGAAGGTGGACAGCGCGCACGCATCGTGCGCTTCACGGATAACAACCTGTTCTTCCAGGCGGCAGCCGAAACCATCGCGGAAAACGCGGGGGAACAACAGGAGACCGAAGCCCTCGCGCGCACCGTGGTCGCGCAGTTCGAGCAATACATAAAGCTCAATAAGAAGATTCCGCCGGAGGTCCTGGTTTCGATCAACCAGATCGAAGAACCCGGCAAGCTGGCCGATACGGTGGCCGCTCATCTGAGTTTGAAGATCCCGGAAAAGCAGGAGCTGCTGGAAACGGCGATCGTATCCGAACGGCTGGAGAAGGTGTTCGGCTACATGGAGGGCGAAATCGGCGTCCTGCAGGTCGAAAAGCGCATCCGCAATCGCGTCAAGCGCCAGATGGAAAAGACGCAGCGCGAATACTACTTGAACGAGCAGCTGAAGGCGATCCAGAAGGAGCTGGGCGAGGGCGAGGACGGTCGTGACGAGATGGCCGAACTCGAAGACCGGATCAACAAGACGAAGTTCTCGAAAGAGGCGCGCGACAAAGCGCTCGCCGAGCTGAAGAAGCTGCGCAGCATGAGCCCGATGTCCGCCGAGGCGACGGTGGTGCGCAACTATCTGGATTGGCTGCTGTCGGTGCCGTGGAACAATCGAACCAAGATCAAACGCGACATCAACGCGGCCGAGAAGGTCCTGGACGCCGACCACTATGGGCTCGAGAAGGTCAAGGAGCGTATCCTCGAGTACCTAGCCGTCCAGCAGCGCATGAAAAAAATGAAGGGGCCGATCCTGTGTCTCGTCGGCGCGCCGGGAGTGGGCAAAACCTCGCTGGGCAAATCCGTCGCACGTGCGACCGGACGCAATTTCGTGCGCATGTCGCTGGGCGGCGTGCGCGACGAGGCCGAGATCCGCGGACATCGGCGGACCTATATTGGCTCCATGCCCGGCAAGGTCATCCAGGGCATGAAGAAGGCAAAATCCTCGAACCCGCTGTTCCTGCTCGATGAAGTGGACAAGCTCGGCGCCGACTGGCGGGGCGACCCCTCCTCTGCCCTGCTCGAGGTGCTCGACCCCGAGCAGAACTCGACGTTTAACGATCACTACCTCGAGGTCGATTATGATCTCTCGGATGTGATGTTCGTCACGACCGCTAACACGTTGCGCATTCCGCAGCCCCTACTCGACCGCATGGAGATCATTCGCATCCCCGGCTACACCGAGGACGAGAAGGTCGAGATCGCGAAGCGCCACCTAATTCCAAAGCAAACGTCCCAGCATGGGCTCAAGAAAAACGAGTGGAGTATCAGCGACGACGCGATCCGCGACCTGATCCGCTACTACACGCGTGAGGCCGGAGTTCGCAATCTCGAGCGGGAGATCGCCAATCTGACCCGCAAAGCGATCAAAGACATCCTGATGAACAAGATCGCGCGTGTGGCCGTAACGCGCCGCAATGTGGAGAAGTACGCGGGCGTACGCAAATTCCGCTTTGGCGAGGCTGAAAGCGAGGATCTGGTTGGCGTTACGACCGGGCTCGCATGGACCGAGGTCGGCGGTGAGCTGCTGACCATCGAGGCGGTGACCGTTCCCGGCAAGGGCCGCGTCACCGCTACCGGCAAGCTCGGCGATGTCATGAAGGAATCGGTCCAAGCCGCCGAGAGCTTCGTCAAATCGCGTAGCTATGCGTTCGGCATCGTCCCAAGCGTCTTCGAGAAGAAAGACATTCACGTGCACGTGCCCGAGGGTGCGACGCCCAAGGACGGCCCGTCGGCGGGGGTCGGCATGGTGACCTCGATCGTCTCGGTATTGAGCGGCATCCCGGTCAAGCGAGACATCGCGATGACCGGCGAGATCACGCTGCGCGGTCGGGTGCTGCCGATCGGCGGCCTCAAGGAGAAGCTTCTTGCGGCGTTGCGGGGCGGGCTGAAGACGGTGCTGATCCCCAAAGAGAATGAGAAGGATCTGGCTGAAATACCCGATAATGTAAAGCGCGGGTTGAAAATCGTCTCAGTAAAGACGGTTGACGAATTGCTTGGTCAAGCATTGGCTGCGCCGCTTACGCCGATCGCTTGGCCGGAAGACGGTGAGCGCGAACCAGTCGTGCCCAAGCAGGACGAGGATCGCTCGGGGGTGGTGACTCATTAACCACCGGACGGCGCCATTTGAGAGTGGCAGGCCATGGTTGAGTACTCGGACAGTCGAGAATCCATGGGATTACTTGGTGCTGCGCCGCCGGCGCGGTTGACCGTCTGTTAGCCGCGCTTTAAACTCTGCGCCGAAGCAACACACTTCTAGTCCTGCCACTCGCCCAAGGGGGGTATCCGTGAATAGAAACGAACTCGTCGACGCCGTCAGCAGCAAGACTGACATGAGGAAGTCGGAGGCGAGCAAGGCCGTAGATGCAGTATTCGATGCCATACAGGACGCGCTGAAAGGTGGTGATGAGGTGCGTCTCGTTGGCTTCGGTACGTTTTCTGTCGCCTCCCGCGCAGCATCCGAAGGGCGCAACCCGCGTACGGGCGAGAAAATCAAGATTGCAGCGTCGAAGCAGGCCAAATTCAAGCCCGGCAAGGGACTACGCGATTCGCTCAACTGACGCCGCTTAGCGGTCAACGGATTTGCCGTCGGGTGCGGCGCCTCCGCGAAACGGGAAACGCGATCCGAGGGCGATTAGCTCAGCTGGTAGAGCATCTCGTTTACACCGAGAGGGTCGGCGGTTCGAGTCCGTCATCGCCCACCATAAAATCAGATGCCACAGCCAAGGCTGACGAGAACGCCGCGGTACCCGCTGCGGCGATTCGCCGTTTGAGCTTGTTCGTTCGCCTCTTGCGGTCCGATTAGGCGGGCGCCGCGAAAAAATTTCTGAGCGCGCGGCAGGTTTCCTCCACCGCTTCCTCCGGCAGGAAATGACCGCTGTCGATCGCCTGCCCCGCGACGTTTTCAGCATGGTCGCGCCAGACGGCAAGGACATCATAGCCACTGCCTTGTGAGCTGCGTCGACCCCACAGCACGAGCAGCGGCATCATCAGGCGGCGGCCGCGATCGGTACGGTCGTGTACGAGGTCGATCGTTGCGCCGGCGCGATACTCGTCGCAAGTCGCGCGGATCGTCTCGGGGTTTTTGAAACAGCGCAGATATTCGGCAAAGACGTCGGCCTCGAAGACCGTGGGATCGCGGAGCATCGAGCGCAGAAAGAACTCGGTCTCGGCGCCGATCAGCCGTTCCGGCAAGCCGCCCGGCTGGATCAGAAAGAACCAGTGGTAACTTGAGGTCGCGGCCCTCTGGTCGATCGTCTCGAAGCGGTAGAGGGTCGGCACGATGTCGAGCAACGCCAGCCGCTCGACCCGCTCGGGATGGTCGCGCGCGAGGCGATGCGCGACGCGCGCGCCGCGGTCGTGGCCGGCGACGGCGAAACGCTCGAAGCCGAGCGCCGCCATCGTCTCGACCTGATCCTGCGCCAAGGCGCGCTTCGCATAATTCGCGTGATCGGGCCCGGCGGGCGGTTTCGAACTGTCGCCGTACCCACGCAGATCGGGAGCCACGACCGTGAATTCTTGGGCGAGGCGCGGCGCCAGCTTGCGCCACATCAGATGCGTCTGCGGATAGCCGTGCAGCAGCAAAAGCGGCGGCCCTTCCCCGCCGTTCACCAGATTGATGTCGGCCCCCGAGGTCGTGATCCGGCGGCGTTCGAAACCGGCAAAGAAATCGGTCATGGCTATTCCGCCGCAGCCGCCGAACTACAGCCCTCTAGTCGCCGGCCCTTTCAGCTCAACGGTGTTGCCGTCCGGGTCGGAAATGTAGAGCGAGGGGCCGTAGCCCTCGGCGCCGTAGCGCTCCCGGACCTCGCCGACCTCGACGCCGTTACGACGCAGATGCGCGGCCAAAGCCGCCGCATCGAAGCCGTCGACCCGAACCGCGAAGTGATCCATGTTTCGGCCCGCCCTATCGGCCGCCCCGCCCGGCGAGGCGGATGCCGGCACCAAGTCGATCAGCGACGCTCCGGCCCGTAGCTGTACGAGCTTGGGTTGCTCGAGCCGACGTTCGACGCGGCAGTTCAGCACCCTTTCGTAAAATTCTATTGCGCGGTCGAGATCGCCGACCCGCAACACGACGTGATCGAGCCCCGAAATGCGGATCTCGGCCCGGGCGTTCGAAGCTTCTGTTGTCTGGATATTCCCAGTATCCGGCATCTAACCGCTCCCTCCGTTTCGCGGCGTCACTCTACCGCGAAACGGAGGGGCCGGCAGTGGGATTATTGCGCGGCAGGACGGCGCGCGTGCTGGCTGCGCCAGGCGCGCCGCTCCGAGCGATCGAGAACGCCGTCGTGATTGCTGTCCATCTGATCGAACCGGGCGGCTGCGCGTTGCGCCGCACGCTCCTGCGCACGCTGGAGGTATTGCTCGCGCGTTATGTCGCCGGGACGGAGCGCTGCTGCGGCAGCCGTCGGGGTCGAAGCTTCGACCGCGGCAGTTTGAGGACCGGGAGCGGTCTGACCGAATACGGTGCCGCCCGGAAGCAGCGGCAAGCTAAGCAGGGCAGCAATAATCATCTTACGCATGGGCGGCGAACCACTTAAAATTGAGAATACACATCCGTAACACGGAAGCCGAGATAACGCAAGTGCAAGCGGCGCGCTCCCGCCGCGCGTTGCATAATGCTCATGCCGGCCCGGCAAAAAACGCCGGATCTCAGCAGCCGCTTCGCTAGGAAAGCCGCAGCTCGAGATAGTACAGTCCGTAAACGGCACCCTTGGTCAACGTGAGCTGGGAGAACAATATGCAATATCGCAGGATCTCGGCCGATTGCCATCTCGACATGCCGTGGATGCCGCCGGATTTGTTCGTGTCGGAGGCGCGCCGCGAGCTGAAGGAGCGCATGCCCTATGTCGCGGATGGGCCGGACGGGCCGCAATGGGTCGCCAAGAACGGCGCCAATTTCGGCCTCCTCTACGGTGTCGGCCCGGGCGGCGCCAAGCATGTGCCGGGACAGAACGTCCGCGTCGACATCATGGCGGCGCGCGGCCTCTACGAAGACGCCAAGAAAGGCAAGGCCCGCTGCAGCGATCCGCATCTGCGCCTCAAAGACATGGAGGCGGACGGCGTTGACGCCGAGATCATCTATGGCGTCCTCGGCACCGCATCCCGGCTAAACGACACCGAGGCCTCGAACGAGGTTCTGCGCATCTACAACGATTGGCTGAAAGATTTCTGCAGCCACTACCCGGACCGCCAGATCGGCCTCGCCTGCCTGCCCTATGGCAGTGTCGATCGCGCGGTCGAGGAGGTTCGGCGCGTTGCGAAGATGGGGCTCAAAGGCCTCGAACTGTCGTGCTCGTGGGACATGGAGCCGATGTGGCACCCGAGCTGGGAGCCGTTCTGGCAGGCGGTCGACGAGGTGCAGTTGCCATTGCATTTCCACACCTTCCCGACGACCCCGCCGCGCGCCCGGCAGGAGGCGCCGCAGGTGCGCCGCGCCGCGATGTTCACCGGCGTCTCGGCCTTCCAGATGGGATTGATCCACATCATCGCCGGGATGATCGGGGCTGGTGTCTTCGAGCGCTATCCGCGGCTGCGCGTGTCGTTTGGCGAGAGCGGGGCCGGCTGGCTCGCCTATGCGCTGCACCGCATGGATTTCGAGTTCGAGGACCGCTTCCGCGACCTGATGAAGTTGAAGCC
>Ga0126371_10000169_pt1 | contig 49762 bp, 40 predicted proteins | sample PanSoiMetaPlot_4_FD_110145 | JGI IMG/M metagenome (GOLD analysis project Ga0126371, IMG submission 110145) | Tropical forest soil microbial communities from Panama - MetaG Plot_4 | ecosystem: Environmental > Terrestrial > Soil > Tropical forest > Bulk soil | place: Panama | collected 2016-02-17
AAAAACGCCGAGCGCGCCGCCAATAATGGATAGCACGAGGCTTTCCGTCAGCAATTGGCGCACAATTCGCTTGTGCCCAGCGCCTAGTGCAAGCCGTACCGCGATCTCTTTTTGCCGGTTCGCCGAACGTGCCAGCATAAGTCCCGCAACATTCGCGCACGCAATCAGCAAAACGAGTCCCGCGGCAAACATCATGATGTAAATCATGGGAGCAATATACGGGCGCTCTCCCGTCAGGCCATCTTGCACCGACACCAGCGAAATGGCAGGCGCGTCCACATCTTTGGAGAACGCAACCGCTCCGTGGAGCATCTCGTTGTGAAAAACTGTTGTCGCTTCAGCCTGCGCCTGACCGATGGAAACCCCCGGCTTCAATCTGCCCACCATCACCACCCACCACTGGACAGGATCAGAAAGCACATGGCTTGTGACCCAGTATCTCGGCTTGATTTGCTCCGCCAGAGACAGCGGCAAGAAAAAAGCTTCAGGAGTGCCGGGCACAATGTTCGTAAAATGAGCATCGGCGATGCCGACAATCTGCACAGGCACGCCGTCCAATTGCACCGTGCGACCTACCGTGGCAGGATCACCGCCAAATGCGCGCTGCCAGTACCCATAGTTCAGAACGATCACCGGTGTAGCAGATGAAGAATCATCCGACGGTCCAATCGGCCGGCCAAGAATAGTTTTCACGCCCATCGTAGAAAAAAAGTCGCCAGCAACAAATTCGCCACGCGCAAGATTTGCCGGTCCATTGCCGCTTAAGTTGAAACTTCCAGGACCTGAAAAGGCCGTCACGCTCGAAAAAGCAAGAGCATGATCCTGCATGGTGCGAAAAAACGGCGCAGAAAACGAGCAGCCAGTGCCTCTTTGCTCCACGCCGCTGCAGTCTCCGTGGCTGATATAGTGGCTGAATTTCGGATTTGTATGCGCAACCCAGCGAAACGCGACCAGATGCTGTGGGTCTTCCACCGGCATTGAGCGCAACATCACAGCGTCCAGGACTGTAAAAATTGCGGTGTTGGCGCCGATGCCGAGGGCGAGAGTGAGTACGGCGATGGCGGTGAAACCAGGGGATTTGCGCAGCATGCGAAAAGCGAAGCGCAGATCTTGCATAGCGCTTTCGAGGAAGGTGATGCCGCGAGATTCGCGGCACTCTTCTTTGACGCGTTCGATGCCGCCGAATTCGAGACGGGCGCGGCGGAGAGCTTCTTCGCGCGGGACGCCGGTGCGCATGAGGTCGTCGGCATACGTTTCGATGTGCGAACGGAGTTCGGCGTCCATGTCGCTCTCGGTTTGAGAGCGGCGGAGAAGGGTGCGCGTCCAAGAGCGAAGACGGCTGCGGAGGTTCATACTTCCTCCGGTGTGGTGCGCAGAATTCCAGCGATGAGATCAGCCATACGGTTCCACTTTTTCGCTTCTGCCTGAAGCCTGCGTTTGCCGGCGGCGGAGAGGCGGTAATATTTCGCTTTGCGTTTGTTTTCCGACTCGCCCCATTCGCTGGAGATCCAGCCCTGATGTTCGAGGCGATAGAGCGCGGGATAGAGAGAGCCTTGCTGGATTTCGAGGCGGTCCCTGGAGATTTCCTGGATGCGCAAGAGAATTCCGTAGCCGTGCAGAGGGCCGAGAGAGACGGCCTTGAGGATGAGCATGTCGAGGGTGCCTTGCAGGAGTTCCATCTGGCGATCCATAAGGTGCGCCTCCTAGATGGACTAGGAGTGTAAGGGCGTTCTCCTAGATTGTCAAGGAGAAGTGTGGATAGCGAAACTCGAAAACCGAAACTCGGAAGACGGAACCGAAAACAGGTCCCACACCATTCGCCAACGGAAGGCGAACAGGTTCGGGATGACAGCATAAAGGAAAGGTTGCAGAACTTCGCAAAGCTCGAAGCTCTGCGCTACAAACTATTCCTCTTCGAGGGCGGTGGGAGAGGCGAGCTTTTGAATCACGGACATGTCTTCGAGTGTGGTGACGTCGCCGGAGACGCCGCCTTTTTCGGCGACTTCGCGCAGGAGGCGGCGCATGATTTTTCCGCTGCGCGTTTTCGGAAGCAGATCGGCGAAGCGAACTTCAGAGGGACGCGCGATGGTGCCGATGGTGACGGCGACGTGCTCAGTGAGCGCGGTGCGCAGCGCGGCAGAGTGATTGTGGCCCGCGCGCAGCGTGACGAAACAGACGATGGCTTCGCCTTTGATTTGATCGGGACGCGCGACGACTGCGGCTTCAGCGACAGCGGGATGGCTGACGAGCGCGCTCTCGATTTCCATGGAACTGAGGCGATGGCCGGCGACTTTGATTACATCGTCGACGCGGCCGAGGACCCAGGTGTAGCCGTCGGCGTCGCACTGCGCGGCGTCTCCTGTGAAATAAACGCCGGGGATGCGGCTCCAGTAGTCGCGCTTGAAGCGTTCATCGTCGCCGAAGATTGTGCGCAGCATGGAGGGCCAAGGTTTTTCGATGATGAGGTAGCCGGTCTCGCCGGGTTTGACGCTTTGGCCTTGCATGGTGACGACGCGCGAAATCACGCCGGGGAGGGGAAGCGTGGCGGAGCCGGGTTTGGTTGGCGTCGCGCCCGGGAGCGGTGAAATCATCATCGCGCCGGTTTCGGTTTGCCACCAAGTGTCGATGATAGGGCAGCGTTTGCCGCCGATGGTGTCGAAATACCACTTCCACGCTGCGGGATTGATCGGTTCGCCGACGGTTCCGAGCAAGCGAAGGCTGGAGAGATCGTGCTTGGCGAGCCAGTCGTTGCCCCAAGCCATGAACGCGCGGACGGCGGTTGCGGAACTGTAGAAAATCGAAATTTTGTAGCGCTCGATGATTTCCCAGAAGCGATCTTTCTTTGGAAAATCGGGGGCGCCTTCGTACATCACGCAGGTGGCGCAGTTCGCGAGCGGGCCGTAGACAAGGTAGCTGTGGCCGGTGACCCAGCCAATGTCGGCGGTGCACCAGTAGACGTCGTCATCGCGGAGATCGAAGACGAGCTGCGCAGTGTACATCGTGCCGAGCAAATATCCGGCGGAAGTGTGAAGAACGCCCTTGGGTTTTCCGGTGGTGCCACTAGTGTAGAGAATGTAGAGCGGATGTTCGGCATCGAACGGAGGAGCAGGGCAGTCGGCGGATGCTTTTGATTCGAGATCGTGCCACCAGACGTCGCGGCCTTCTTTCCACGAGACTTTCTCGCCGGTGCGTTTGACAACGACAACTTTCTCGATGGTGGGGCAGGATTCGGCGGCTTTGTCGGCGGTGTCTTTGAGGGGAACGACGTGGCCGCGGCGATAGCCTCCGTCGGCGGTGATGAGGAATTTGGATTTTGCGTCGGCGATGCGGTCGGAGAGCGCGGTGGCGCTGAAGCCTCCGAAGATGACGGAGTGAATTGCGCCGATGCGCGCGCAGGCGAGAAGAGCGATGGGCAATTCGGGAATCATGGGCATGTAGATGGCGACGGTGTCGTGAGCTTTGACGCCGATGCCGGTGAGAGCGTTGGCAAATTTGCAGACGCGCTCGTGAAGCTGTGCGTAAGTGAATTTGAGCTGCTTGCCGTCTTCGGCTTCCCAGTAGAGTGCGACTTTGTTGCCGTTTTTCGCGAGATGGCGGTCGAGGCAGTTGCGAGAAACGTTCAGGCGGCCACCGACAAACCATTTGGCGTGAGGCACGTTCCAGTCGAGGATTTGTTTTGGCGGCGTGAACCAGTCGAGCATCTTGGCCTGCTCGCCCCAGAAGCCTTCGGGATCGTTCTTGGCGCGGTCGTAGAGCTTGCGATATTCGTCGAGGGAGCGGACGCGAGCGCGGCGTTGAAATTCGGCGGGCGGCGGGATGGGTTTTTCGTTAAGGATTTGGGGATCGAATTCCTGCATGGCGTCCTCCGCGCGGAGCGAATTACGGTTACGATCGCGTGTCTAAGGTACGAAACCGAGGCGGTACAAGGCAAGTGGGGAAGAGGAGGCAAAGAAGCAACGAAGTAAGAGGCAAGGAAGAAGGCGGATAGGATGGCTAGGTGAGGACATAGACGCTGGCGTTTTTGGTGATGTCTTCCAACTGGTGCTTGCGGAAATTCAGACGTTGCATGGAGTGGTAGCAGGATGGGGCAAAGCCAGAATAAGTCTGCTCGTCTACGGTATAAGTTACGTCGAAATGGGTTGCGGCGGTCAAGCCCACCGAGGTCTTGAGACTTTCATACGTCTTCTTCGTCCAGTCCTTAACTTCGCCGTTCCATGCAGAGCACACGTCGTCGGTGGCGCCTTGGAGGGGCGCGCGCCTGAGGAGTTCGTCGGCCTCGGCTGAGCATCCGGCGACGATATGCAATTTTCCTCTAAATTCGGCTTTCTCATCCTTGGTGGCTTTCTTGATTTCCTGGTAGGCGCGCTCGAACAGAAAGACGATGGTGAAAGCGAGTAACGTGATGATGAGGTGAGAGGGACGGGAAATGATCCAGTAGCTGTCCCATTTCTCTTTGAAGGCATGAGAGCCGTAATGCATGACTCCAAGATCGGCAGCTCCTAGGAAGCCCCAGATTGCATAGAGAGCGGCCCACCCATTTTTGACGAGGTTCGCAAAGAGGCTGCGACGGGTGACCGGCATTTGGCAGAGAATATAGCAGACCATTCGAGGATCGCCGAAGATTAACGGGTATGTATTGTGGTCAGAAAGCTACAACCGGCCAATCGCGAATATCCTGTCGATTCAGGATGACATCGCAGGGAAAGTGACGAAGGCCCTGAAAGCGTCAATCGAAACTGGCGCGGGCCAGGACAAAACCGCAGTGATCTTCACCGCGACAGAGAGGCTTTGGTTTTCTCGAGAAGTTGTCCGGCGAAACAGCCGCTAGTGGAACAACGACCCTCTTGGCGTTGAATCTCGCTGTCAGGCAAAGAAACTGCAGATTCCCTGCCTGCGGCAGGCAGGCTCGTCGGATGCTCGTCGCTTCCTCGCTCGTTGCGCGAGCGAGACGCAAGGGCAGTCATGTCGGACACCTAAACTACGAGATAGCTCCTAGTGGTCCGGTAAAGTTGCGTCGGCCTCGACGTCGATTTCGATTTGGACGTCCAGCCCGGGCACAGGTGGAACGCCAAGCTCCATCTTATTGTCGCGAGTCATGTCGAATTTCGCGCGATTAGTACCTGCGGTGGCGTGAAACGACGCTCGTGGAACCTTTGTATCCGGAAACATTCCCTTAAAAGTGAACGTTACGGGCACGACCACGGAAATGCCGCGGATGGTGAGCGTGCCGTCGAGCCTCCAAGAGTCGCCTGAAACGTGGTGAAGGCCGCGACCGCGGTATGTGGCGGCAGGGAAATCCTTCACGTTGAAGAAGGCTGGACTGCGAAGGTCGGCGTCACGTTCGGCGACCTGTGTGTCTACGGTGGAGGTGTCGATGGTGACGTCAACGGCGCAGTCTGCCGGATTTTGGGAGACGGTGAGGGTACCGGTGACTTTGTCAAACCTGCCGCGAACCGAGCCCACGATGTGGTGCCAAGCGCTGAAGTAGACGAATGTGTGGAGAGGGTCGATGTTGTAAGTGCCGGGAGCGGGGAGAGGTGGCGTTTGCGAGTTAGCTTGGGCGGCTCCGGCGTTTGGCACGGCACAGAGTGCGAGCAGCAGGGCACAGATACTCATGAGGTTGAGCCGTTTGTTCAAGCGCGTGATCTTTCCGCCGGTAATGGCCATCGTTAGTGCCTCCAATTTGTGTGGTTGCGTAAAGGCTCCAAAGAATAGCAGGTGGACGGAAGAAAGTCTTGAAGTTGGGCTGAAACGTTCTGAATTGTTGTGAAATGAGGCGTGGGAATCAGGGAAAGCAACTGCGGGCGGAGACGCGGGTTTAAGAGAAATAGGGCAAAGAACCAAGAGGGCGTGAGGCCAAGAAACAAGCCAGTCTAGTGTTGTTGAAGGAGCGACGGGACGGAAAGTTTTGGAACTTTGGGGCTGGGGCGGGGGAATGGAGAACGAGAAGCGCGGCAGATACGTCGAATGGAAAGGGATGCCGGACAGGAACGAAGCGCGGGACGAGCTTCTGCTGCGGCGGCTTGCGGCAGGCGATGAAGAGGCATTTCGCCTGTTTTATGGGCGGCATCAGGGAGGGATCTTCCGGTTTGCGCTGCATATGACGGGGCGGCGCGAGGCGGCGGAAGAAGTGGTGCAGGAAGCATTTATGACGCTGATTCAAAAGGCGAGGAATTTCGAGCCGGAGCGAGGAGAGCCTCAGGCTTTTTTGTACGGAATTGCGCGAAATCACGTGCGGCGTTTGCTGGAGCGAGAGAAGCGATACGAGCCACTGGAAGATGAAGCGAATTTGCAGGAAGCGGCGATGGGCCGGCGGAACGGGCATTCGCACGCGGGGCAGCGCGAAGCTGTGCTTGGAGAGTTGACGCGAGCAGAGGCAGTGGAGCACTTGAGACATGCCGTGGCGATGCTGCCGCACCATTACCGGGAAGCGGTGACGCTGTGCGATTTGCAAGGGCGGGACTATGCGGGCGCGGCGAAGATATTAGACTGCCCGATCGGAACGGTGCGGTCGAGACTGGCCCGTGGCCGTGAAATTTTGGCGGCACGGCTGCGAGCTACCCCTGCTGGCACAAAAAAGTCAGCAGGGGGAAGTTATTAAGTTGTCAGAGGCGCGAGAAGGTGGAGCAAGGATGAATTGCACGGAGTTCCAGAAGATTGTGCACGAGCTGGCCCGCGATGATTCGCGGGAGACGCTGGGCGAAGCGATGACGGTGATGGCGCGTTTCCACGCGGAGACTTGCGAGGCATGCGGGGCGCGTTTGGCGGATGCGCGAGGGTTGGCGGTCGCGCTGAAGGATTTTGCGGAGGAGTCCGCGCAGATGGAAGCGCCGATGCAGGTGGAAGAGCGGCTGAGAGGGACATTTCGCGAACATCACAGGAGTTTAGAACGGGCGCAGCGGGTGCGTTGGCGGTGGGCGGAGTGGATGACGCTGGCGGCGGCAGCGGTGGTGTTGGTTGTGGCTGGGTGGTGGAATTTTTCGCGGGGGCATGTGAGCGTGAAGCCAAATGTGGTGAGCGCGGTGAGCCCTGTGACGAATGGCACAGCGAGTTCGGATGGGAATGGCGCAGCGGAGCAGATGGCGGTAGTGGATGCGGCGGAGGATTTTGGCGGAGATTTTGTTCCGGTGCCGTACGGTGAAGGCATGTCGCCGGATGATTCGGGACTGGTGGTGCGGGTATCGATGACACGAGGCGCTTTGGGGAACCTGGGCTATCCAGTGGATGAAGGGCAGGCAGGAGAGTTGGTTCAGGCAGACGTGCTGGTTGGCGAAGATGGTTTGCCGCGGGCGGTGCGGCTGGTGCAGTAACGAAAAGTTTTTCCGCGGCTTGACGCCGCGAGAATGAGGACGGAGGAGTTCGAAGATGAGGAAAATCACGAAATACGCTGTGGCAGCATTCGTTGCGCTGGGAATGAGCGTGGCGGTTCGAGCGCAGGCGGGTCCAGGGCCCGGACGGCACATGGGCGCGATGGGGCCGGGGAGCTTCGAATTCGAACGAATCGTTGGCGGATTCGGAGGGAAGGTGGTAACGAACGCGCCATTTACGGCGACGGTGACGCGCGAGACGGTTCAGACGCTTTCGGATGGGACGAAGCTAGATCAGAAAGCGAACGGAACAATCGCGCGGGACAGCGTGGGGCGGACGAGAACGGAAATGACTTTCTCGCACATTGGGCCGCTGGCGGCGTCGGGGCAGGGAGCGCAGATCGCATTCATCCGGGACCCTGCGGCAGGGAAGAATTACATTTTGAACGAAACAAGAAAGACAGTGCTGACGATGAACCGTTTGGAGCGAGCGAATGATGAAGGGCAATGGGTGGGAAGAGGAAAGGAAAACCGTGGAGAAAACGCGAACGTGCAAACGACGTCGCTGGGCACAAAAGTGATTGATGGTCTGACAGTTGAAGGCACTCAGACGACGCGGACGATTCCGGTGGGGCGAATTGGGAATGACAAAGCGATCGTGATTACGCGAGTGGAGTGGTATTCGCAGGAGCTGCAAATGGTGGTGTCGAGCACGTGGACGGACCCGCGGTTTGGGACGACGACGTATGAACTGAGGAACATCAACCGGAGCGAGCCGCTGCAGTCGATGTTCACGGTGCCGGAAGGTTTCACGGCAGCGCCAGAGAGATTTCAGGGCAGGCAGCGAATGCAAGGACCCGGACAGAATTAGAGGACCGCTTCTGCTGTACAGAACGAACTTGCATTGCGGCTGCGCATCCGGCCGCTGAGCAAGCCCCGGCGACTAATACTCGGTGCAACGGGGAAGGAGGGGGCACGCTCTTGCGTCGCCCCTTTCTTGATTTTAGGGCGTCCGTGTGAAATGTGTGCGGGCCGCGCAGGATTGCCTTCAGGGGCTAAAGCCCCTATGAAGACAAGTGGTTTACGTGGGAGCTGAAGCTCCCACCTCCTAAAAACTATCACTGTGAGACGGACTGCGAGCCTGTCTCATGCGAAGACGGCTTGGTTTCTAGTACAGGACGCGGAATTTGATGGTGTGGGGAATTTCGCGCAAGTCATTGAGGATTTTTTCGCGGTATGTGGTGCCGATGTCGGTGATGGCATAGCCGATGGTGTCCGTGGTTTTCAGGAATTGGCCGAGGATGTTGGCTTTGTGCGCAGCGAAAACGTGATTGATCTGCGCAAGCATGCCGGGAATGTTTTCGTGGATATGGATGAGGCGGTGGGCATTTTTGACTTTAGGTAATTGGACGTTGGGAAAATTGACGCTGTAGAGAGTGTTGCCGTCGTGGGCGTAGTCAACGATACGTTCTGAAACGAAAGAGCCGATGTCCTGCTGGGCCTCCTCGGTACTACCCGCGACGTGAGGGGTCAGGATTACCTGATCCATTCCCTGTAAAGGCGAAGAGAACTTTTCGTCGTTGGCTTTGGGTTCGCGGGGAAAGACGTCGATAGCAGCGGCGCGGACTGTTCCGGACTTGAGATTCTCAGCGAGAGCCTGGTCGTCGACAACAAAGCCACGGCTGGCGTTGAGGAAAATGACGCCGGGCTTCATCTGGCGGAATTGTGCCCGGCCGATGATGCCGTGGTTTTCTTTGCGGCCGTCGACGTGGACAGTAATGATGTCGGCGAGGGCGAAAAGCTGCGCGAGCGAACGGCACTTCTTGGCGTTGCCGAGGACGAGCTTGACTTCGAGGTCGTAGAAATAGACTTCCATGCCGAGCGACTCGGCGAGGACGGAAAGCTGCGAGCCGATTTTTCCGTAGCCGATGATGCCGAGCTTTTTGCCGCGGATTTCGTTGCTGCCGGTGGCGGATTTGTCCCAAACGCCGCGATGAAGTTTCTGGCTTTTTGAAAAAACGCCCCGCGCGAGGAGAAGGATTTCGCCGAGGATGATTTCGACGACGCTGCGCGTGCTGCTATAGGGAGCGTTGAAAACGGCGACGCCTTTGCGGGCGGATGCGGTGAGATCAATTTGATCGGTGCCGATGCAGAAGGCGCCGACGGCGACGAGATCGTTCGCGACGGCGAGAGCTTTAGGGGTTACTTTTGTTTTGGAACGGATGCCGAGGACGGAAATGCCGTGAAGCTTGCGGCAAAGCGGGTCTTCGTCAAGGCTTTGCGCGAGAGATTCGACGTCAAAGCCGGCGGAGCGAAGGCGAGCGGCAGCACCGGGATGGACGTTTTCGAGGAGAAGAGCTCTTGGCTTATGATTTTTCACGGTTATTGGGCGCATAGACATATTAGATTAAAAACGGCGTGAGTCGAGACAAAGTCTGGCGATGGCCGGTAGGTTGCTAGTTGGAGATAGCGCGGTCGAGGAGTTCGACGACGTGCAAAACTTCCTGATGCGTGCCGTGGAGTTTGGCACCAGCGCGTAGTTGCAGTATGCATCCAGGATTAGCGGTGACGATGAGCGGCGCGCCAGTGGAGTTGGCGTGCTGCATTTTTTCCTTCAATAACTGCATGGAAGTATCGGTTTCCGTGACGTTGTAAACCCCCGCAGAACCGCAGCACTGATCGGCCAGCGGCATCTCCACAAGCTCAATGCCGGGAATTTCGCGGATGAGTTTGCGCGGAGCTTCGCGGATTTTCTGGCCGTGGAGCAAGTGGCAGGAATCCTGATAGGTGACGCGGAGCTTCATTTCACGAAGCGGCGCGGTGAGGCGGAGGTCAGCGAGAAATTCGGTTACGTCGCGGACGCGGGAGGAAAAGTTCGCGGCGCTTTCGGCATCGCGACTATCTGTGCGGGAATTGTCGGGCGCATCGGCGTTTCCTGAGAAGAGATGCGGATATTCCTTCAGAGTTGAGCCGCAGCCGGCGGCGTTGGTGACAATGGCGTCGAAAGGTTCGCGGAGAAATGCTTCCATGTTCTTGCGCGCAAGATCGCGAGCGACATCGCGAACTCCGGCATGCGCGGCCAGAGCGCCGCAGCAGAGTTGGTCGACCGGAACGACGACTTCGCAGCCATTGGCTTGGAGGACGCGGATCGTGACGTCATTGAGTTTGGTGAAAGTGACTTGGGCGACGCATCCTGCGAAGAATGCGACGCGAGCGCGGCACGGGCCCTTCGGCGGAAACGTTTGACCGAGGCGCGAGAAGAAAAAGTCGGAGTCGATGCGCGGAAGAAGCGCGGCGCGCTGCTGCATGCCGAAAAGACGCAGAATGCCGGTGTTGCGCGCGAGGGCTTCGAGGCCAGTGCGCTGGGTGAAACGCACGAGCCGAGCGAGACGTGCGATGCGTCGGGGGTTCGGAAGCAGGCCGCGATACACAAAATTGCGAATCGGGCGAGAGCGATGAGGGCGCTGGAAATTGCGGGCGATTTGCGCGCGGGCGAGTTCAACGAGCTTGCCGTATTCGACGCCGGATGGGCAGGCAGTTTCGCAGGCACGGCAGTCGAGGCAGCGGTCGATGTGCGTGACGAAAGTTTCGCCGAGTTCGAGGCGGCCTTGGTCGACGAGAGCCATTTGGCGGATGCGGCCGCGAGGCGAATCGGCTTCATTGTGCCAGAGGCGATAGGTGGGGCAGGCGTTGAGACAGAGTCCGCAGTGAATGCAGCGGGAATAGTCGGCGTAGTCGGGCTTGTCGCCGGCGGTGAAGCCGCTAAGAGTCTCGGCGAATTCGCGCTGCGCTTCTTCGTGAGTGATCGGAGGGAGGGCGGACATGGGATCAGTATGATTCCAATGGTTCCAAGCTATTGTTACGAGAAATTGAACGGCTAAGTTCAAAAAGGCGAGGAGGCACTAGAGGCCTCCGACGAAACGGCCGGGCGCGAAGATGTTGTGCGCGTCGAAGGCGCGCTTGACGCGCTGGTAGAGGATGAAGTCTTCGCGGGGCGGACCCCAGACGCTGAGTTCGCGTTTGAGTTCGAAGGAGCAGCAGGGGATGGAGGCGGAAATATTGTTCGTGCCGCCAAGCGCGAGGAGCTGTTGGGAGCATTCTTTGAGTTGAGCGGCGCTATTGCCTTGCGTGAGGAGCGCACAGTAGCCGACGCCAACGCCATGAAAAATGTGGGCGGCAGGGATGGAGTGTTTGTCGGCGATAGAGGAAGTTTGCTGGCAAAGAGAGGCGATGGAATCGGGAAGGCAGCTCAGTTTAGCGACGACGGCGCGGTTTGTAGCTGCGGTTGCTGGGAATTCGCGAATGGCGAGGGAAAGGAATTTTTCGGCTGCTGTATCGAGGCGCACGAAGTTGCGAAGCGAATTCGGGGCGGCGCTGCGGGCCATCGTTTCCAGCTCGCGATGAGCGCGAGTGATGACCGCGTCATTGCCTGCGATGGACACGGTGACGGACCAACCTTCGTTGGTTGGCGCGTCGAGAATTTCGGCCGCCTTCGGGGAAAGAATTTCGACGGATTGGCAACGCAATGAAGATTTCTGTATGAGTGAATTGAAATTTGCAGCGGCGGTTGCGTCCGCGAAGGACGCGAGAAATGTCGCGGAGGCGCGCGGAAGGGGGAAAGTTTTGAAATTGATGCGGGTGATGACGCCGAGAGAGCCGATGGAGCCGAGGAAAAGTTTGTGGAGGTCGTATCCGCTGACGTTTTTGACGACGCGGCCGCCACTCTTGGTGAGAGCGCCGTTGCCAGAGATAAATTCCATGCCGAGGACAAAATCGCGCGCAGTGCCGTAGGCCTGGCGCAGAGGGGAATCGATGCCGCTGGCGAGAGTGCCGCCGACAGTGGCGCGATCGGAGAAGGGAACGTCCAGAGGAAGAAATTGATTGTGTTCGGCGAGGACTTCGGCGAGGTGCGCGAGCGGAATGCCGGGTTCGACGCTGAGAGTGAGATCGCCGGGGTCGTAGGAAATGACGCGATCGAGGCGCGTCATGTCGATGGCGAGATCGTAGCGAGCCGGAGGCATCCCGATGCCGAGTTTGGTGCGCGCGCCAGTGGGAATGACGGCGAGTTTTTCAGCGGCGGCGAATTTGACGAGTTCAGAGACTTCTTGTGCAGAGGCAGGGCGGGCAGCGATTTGCGGCGCGAGACCATCGACAATGTAGGCGGCAAGCGCGCTGGGTTCAGTGATGACATTGGTCGCGCCGACGATGTCTGCGACGCGTGATAGCGGAATGGTAGCGGGCGCGTTCACGAGGAAGTTGATCCCGATTGAGTTGAGTGCGTTGCGGTGCCAGCGAGCGGCATGGGTCGGATTCGGACTTCGCCGCAGCCTTTGCCGGTGGGAAAAATCTTGCCGGGATTCAGGCGGCCCGCGGGATTGAAAGCGTCGCGGACGGAGCGCATGAGCGCGAGATCGGCTTCGGAGAAAAGCAGAGGCATGAGGCGATCTTTTTCCATGCCGACGCCGTGTTCGCCAGTGATTGCGCCGCCCATTTCGATACAGAAGCGAATGATGGCGTCCGCGGTGGAGACAGCACGATGGAATTGTTTTTCGTCGCGGGCGTCGAAAAGAATGATGGGATGCAGGTTGCCGTCGCCAGCGTGGAAAATGTTGCCGATCTCGAAACCGTTTTCTTTGCCGATGCGTTCGATTTCGCGGAGGGTTTGCGGCAATTTAGTGCGCGGAATCACGCCGTCTTGAACGTAGTAAGTGGGCGAGAGGCGTCCGACGGCGCCGAAGGCGTTTTTGCGGCCCTTCCAGAGAAGGTCGCGCTCCTTGGCGTCGCGGGCGACGCGGACTTCACGCGCGCCGTGGAGTTTGCAAACTTCGGTGATTTGCGCGGCGTGCTCTTCGGCGGCTTCGCGGAGGCCGTCGACTTCGATGAGGAGGACGGCGGCGCTGTCGAGAGGGAATCCGGCGTGAACCCAAGCTTCGACGGCGCGGAGCGTCCAGCCATCGAGCATTTCGCAGGCCGCGGGAGTGATGCCGCGCGCGGTGATTTCGACGACGGTTTCGGTGGCTCCGTCAACGCGATCGTAGATGGCGAGGAGGGTTTTGACGGCTTCTGGCGAGTGCGTGAGGCGGACGGTGATTTCGGTGACGAGAGCGAGCGTGCCTTCGGAGCCGACGAAAAGGCCGCAAAGGTCGTAGCCGGGCGCGTCGAGAGATTTGCCGCCAATGCGAATGAGTTGTGCGTCGGGCAGAACAAGCTGCAGGCCGAGAATGTGGTTCGTCGTGACGCCGTAAGCGAGAGTGTGCGGGCCGCCGGCGTTTTCGGAGACGTTGCCGCCGATGGTGCAGGCTCTTTGGCTGGAGGGATCGGGCGCGAAGTGGAGTCCGGCGTGGGCGACGGCGGCGGACAAATCGGAATTGACGACGCCGGGCTGGACGACGGCGCGCTGATTTTCGATGTCGAGTTCGATAATGCGATTCATGCGCGCGAAGGAAACGATGACGCCGCCGTGGCGCGCGAGCGCGCCGCCGGAGAGTCCCGTGCCAGCCCCGCGTCCGACGATGGGAACGTCATGGCGATTGGCGATTTCGACGATGCGAACGACGTCGGAAGCGTCGCGGGGAAAGACGATGCAATTGGGGCGCGCGACTTCGACGGAGCCGTCGTATTCGTAGAGCAGCAAGTCTTCAGGGCGGCTGAGGACGTGTTCGCGGGTGAGAAGATGCTCGAGGTCGGCGATGAGGCGCTGATTCATGGTCGGTTAGACGTGAGAGAGTGAATATAGTCGCGGGAGGTGAGGGCGTCAAACGGAAGGAGGGGTCATTCACTGCGTAGGAGGGTGCTAAGATTCTGAATCTTGAGCAGCGCAACGGGCAATGCACATGCAATGGCACAAGAAATCTCGAGAATTAGCGCCACCAGCGTTACCGTGGATACACTAATGGATGGAAGCCCATAAACGGAACGAAAAAGAACATGATCTGCACCATAAGCTAGAAAAGCTCCCAACGCTATCCCGAAAGAAACCATGGTAGCGAAATTCCAGAGAATCAGGCGGAGCACGCCCGACCGTTTAGCTCCGAGAACAAGACGAATGGCTATCTCTGTTCGCTTCTCCCCCACGAAGTAGTTTGCTATCGCGAATACTCCGACAATCGAGACAGCAAAAGCGGCGAAAGCGAACAACAAGACGAGATTACTTATGATTCGAGGCCGACTCGTCAAACTTCCGATAAACTGGCGAATTGTTGAGACGATCAAAACTCTTCGGGAACCCTCACGCTGTTGGATCATCTGCCGAATAAAAGGAATGAGACCTGCTTCGCGATCTGCCCGCACAAGGAGTGTCCGATTTATATCGGGTCGCTGTAAATCCGAGAAATAAATCTCGGGAGTAGCCGGTTGCTCTACATCGAAGTCGTGGATATCGCCTACCACTCCAACGATCGAACACTTCTTGGCCTTGTCACCCATTTCACCGTTACCCGAAACAAATCTTCCGATCGCATTAGCTAACACGCTGAATCCAAAGAATGAACGCACGAATGTTTGATTGGCCACCGCCACACAAGCTGAGGATTCATTATCCGCTTCCATAAATGTTCGGCCAATCAAGAGGGGGATCTTCATCACATCGAAATAACCTTTACTAACTGATTGAATTTGCGTCAAAGAGCCTCGTTTCCAGTTACCAGTTGAATCGAATACTGGTACAAAAACTTCTTGGACGGTTCCGCTGAGCGGAGGGAACGAGGACATTGCTGCGCCCTTTACATCCGAAATTTCCCTTATGTCGGCCAATAATGGATGAAAAAAAGCATAAGATTCCGATAATGAATTCTTTTCATGGTAAGAATCGAATTCAAAAGCAACCAGATGGTTTGAGTCGAATCCTAGGGGGGATTGAGTAGATCCCAGAGTGTTCTAGCGGCCGCACTGGCGCTCGATAAGAGGACCGATGCCATCGACAACTGTAAGATGATTGCTCCAGCCTGCAACACTCGCCATTGAATTTGACCGTGTCCCTTTGTTACAGAGAGGCTGCGCCTACCGACGAGCAGGCTCGGTGTGTGGATAAGCGGCCAGAAGGCGAGAAGGGCGGAAACCAAAAAGACAATAGCTGCCATGCAGATGCAATACAACCACTCTCTCGGCCCAACCACGGCGAGTTCTGAGCGAGAAATGCCCCAGTCTTCAGTAGCGACCTGAAACAAGTGCAGGCCACCATTGGCGAAGACCAAGGCTGCCATGCTTGCGAACATCGCGGGAGCAAAAGACTCTGCTATACATTCGACGAATAGTCGAATTCGACTAGCACCCAACGTCATTCGAACGAGCTGGTCGTTATGACCAGAGATATTCTCGAGAGCGAGTAAATTGACGAGACTCCCCCCAACCAGAACCAGTAAGCACGCGGTTGCTGCGAAAAGCAGCCAAATAGCGTGTGCACCCTCTCCGAGCACAAAGGTGCGCATAGGTACGCTGCTGAATGCCAATCCAGAATCCGAACTGCTGCCGCTGGACAATCGCTTGGCGAGGACACTTAGTTCGTTTCTCAGAGTTTGCTGCGTTGCTTGATCTTTGAGTCGGATAATAACAGTAGATTGCCAGAGGCCCGCATCTTCCACGCTTCGCACCGTCAGCGGATCGAGAATCCACGCATCCGTTTGTGAATCTGGAAACGTAAAGTCACGCGGCATAACCCCGCAAACCACGAAAGGTTTGTTGTTCAACGATATTGTTGTCCCGAGAATGTCGGACTGGCCCTCAAAATATTTTTGCCACAACGCATGACTCAGGACGACCAGATTGTTCGTTAGGGAGGTGTTGTCAGCCGCCATAAACCACCGACCCTTCTCGGGCCATCTCCGCAGGGTAGAGAAAAATGAACTCGACACGCTAGCGACCGAGATTAGACGTTCTTCGTGATTCCCGTAGGCTGCAATCGCTGTGTCGGTGCTGTAGTAAGCCAGATTGTCAATTGCTGAACTCTGTTGACGCAGACTGACCGCAATGGGAACGGAGCAAGCCTTGCCCTGTGGAACGACTGATGTACTGCAACTTATTTGAAACAGCCGGTCTGCTTGCGGAAATGGTGCAGCCTGAAAAACCACAACATTGAGAATGCTGAATACAATCGTGTTCAACCCGCCCGCCAGTCCAAAAAGGGCTAGGATTGCCAGCGTGAAGAAAGGTCGCCGAAGCATCTTGCGTGTAGAGTGTTTTACTCGCTCGTTTATCCATTCTATGGGAATTCGCATCGCCCGAAAATCTCGCTACTCACAGGAAATATGAGTTAAGCCGAACGCTACGGCAATTCAAGCAGGACCTTGCCTGTTACATCGGATACAGGCACCGGTCCCCATAATCTCGAATCCAATGATTGAGGTCGGTTGTCTCCCATAACAAACAACGTACCTACTGGAACGTGAGAGAGTGAATATAGTCGCGGGAGGTGAGCGACGTCAAACGGGAGAACGGTCGCACTACTGGTCTTGGAGGGAGACTTTGTTGCTGCGGTAGGGCTGGAAATCCGCGCCCCAGTCGACGCCGACGACTTGCATGTCTAACTTCTCTCCATCGACACGAACGATCAGATAGTGGAATGGAGTCGAGCCACGCTCTACGCCGGGCTTCACGAGATGCTCAAGCGTCACCTTACTTGCGGCATTGGCCTTGAGGTAGTCGTCGAGATTCGGCTCGCCACTGTAGCCATAGAGCGGCGCGCCGCCGCCTCCCGAAACCACCAAGTCCATGCGATGCGTGCCGCTTGCATCGGTGTAATGCTCGACCCAGTGCTCGAACAAATGCTCGTGTCCGGAAAAAACGATACGAACATGGTGCTGTTGGAAAAGCGGCATGTACATGCTTCGGAGGGCAACGGTGGGCTCTTCGACTTTCGGGCCGCCGTGAGGTCCCGAAGAAAACGGCGCCTGATGGCAGAACACGATGATGTTCACGTACCTCGTCGCGTCGAGGCTTTCGAGCTGGTTTTTCACCCACTGGAACTGCTTTTCGTCGCTGGCAATGTCGGCGTCAAGCGCGATGACATACGTGTTGCCGTAAGCGAAGGAGTATGTGGGATAGCCAGACATGCGGTGCGGCGAGCCGTCGGGAGGAATGAGCGCGGAGACGGCTGCGAGGTAGTTCTTAAGCGGGATTTGGCGTTTCGATGCGTCTGCGGTCTCCGCGCTGGAAACGTCGTGATTTCCTGGCGCGAGAAAATACGGGACGCCTCCCTCTTGCGTAAGGCGGTCGATTAAAGGAACGAAGCTGACGTTCCACTCTTTGGCGTTCTGACCATGCGCGACGGCGTCGCCGGATTGCAAGATGAACCGCACGGGATAGTCGGTATCCTTGAGTAGCTTGATCTGCTTGAGCATAGAATCGACGATCAGCGAATGGTCGTATTGAATTGCGGTTCCGTCGAGACGTCCACGCGTGTCTCCGTAGGCAAAGAAGGTGAATTTGGTTACGCCGACGGAAGCGGCTTCGTCGGGCAGTGGTGTTGTGGGAGGCTTGATTGGAGTGACGCTCTCTTGCTCTTGTGCCGCGAGGTGGCTTGGGGCCAAACTGCAAATAAGGACAAGGGCAATGATGGCTGCAGGGATTAAGGGGAGTGCCAGTCGCTGATTTAGTTTCATGGGTTCCTCGGTAAGTTGAGCGCGAAACGCAAATTAGGCTCGCAACAGCTTGTAACTAAGTGAGTCTGCACGTTCACACCCTAACGAGTCCGGGCAAGCCCCAACAGGGTACTGCAATACGCGGCGACCATTACAATTAGATGAATGGGCGATGAAAACTTGTAATGAACGACAAATATCTATCGTTGAGTCTGATGCGCTGAGTAGGAATCAGCGTGTGCGGGGGAGGAGATGAAAAACTTCGGCGGTGGCGAGGGTGAGCCAGATGAGGCCGTCGGCGACGATGAGGATGCCGAGAGTGCGCCAGACGATGAGACGCACGCGGTAAAACGGCGGAGGGGTTTCGCCGGGGTCAGCACTCGCATCGCGCGGGAGTTTGCCGGTCCAGCGGTCCCAGAAGCGGCCGAGGCTGTGGGCGATTTCTGCGGAGGAAAGCAGAACCATCAATCCAATACTGAAGATTCCGGAGCCGATCAAATATTGAACGAACGGATTGCGCACTGTGCGCGAATATAGACTGGAAGACGCGGTGGCGCAATGAAAGTTGCGGGAAGTAATCAGCGACTTCAGTCATCTAGCTGAAGGCCGAGATTCCCTGGAGAGTTTTTGACGCGGGTCCGGACTGGGCACGCGACCACCGCGCGACCAAATCGCCTCAGGGCAAAATGTGTAATCTATCGCGCCCATAGTATACTGAATGTTTGCGGCCTCTTCCGGTCCCGCATGATGCCAAAAATCAGGAGCTAAGCGTGGCAACCATCGACACTCAGGTATCGCCCATTTCCCCGGCTCGCGCGGCATATGACCGCCGTCTGGAAGATATCGGGTACATGACGTGCATGACCCTGGTGCTGCTCGGAAACTATGCACAAACGGGCCACTTTGGAGGGCCTCTGGCGTACACGCCATACAACGTAGCGGCACACCTCGCCGGACCAGAGTCAGGTGGTCTGCGCTTCGATTATCGGCGCCCCAAGCATCCTTATGCGGATAAATTCATGCTAGCCGGAGGACATTGCGTTCCGACGTGCTATGCGCTTTGGATGATTATGGGACAGGCGTTGGCGCGCAAGTTCGAAATGACGGGCGACCGCCGCTACAAAGTGGATCCGCATGTCGCGATGCTGCCGGTGGATGCGCTCGGATTCCGCAGGAACGAGGGAGCGCTCCGAACACTTTTGCAGAGTACAGGATTGGAAGATCACCCGCTGTTTGCGCAGGCAAAAGGGCGAGGTATCCGGGCTCTGGCTGGCCATAGCGAGTCGACAGATTTGACGAACGACGTGAACGGCGGGCCTTCTGGTATTGGCGTTGCCACGGCCGCAGGAAAAGCCGCATTTTGGAACTTCATCGGAGCGCCGGGTTCGCCCAAAGTGATCGCTTTTGAAGGGGAATTTGCGATGACGGAGGGTCATGCGCAGGAGCTAAAGACGCAGGCGCTCGCGCTGCAAGCCGGCAAGCGCTTGCGGATTCTCTTCTCGAACAACAACAGCGGCATAGACGACTGCCTGCTTGGCGGCGTTGTTTCAGAGAAGTATGACGGATACCGGATTGTCGATCAGTGGACTTCGTATGGTTGGAACGTGCTGACGATGGAGGATGGCCACGATTACGGGCAGATCGTTGGCGTCCTGAAAGCGATGGAGGAATGGGACCCGGCGGATCGGCGTCCGATGATAGCGATTGGCAAGACGCTCAAAGGGTACTGGCCGGGAGCGGTCCGCGCTGAAATTCACAAAAATTGCGCGCAGATACTCGGCTATGCGAGTCATCCGTATGCGTTCAAAATGAACTCGGAGTATTTCGTCGCTCTGGCAGAAACATTCGAGCGCCAGTATGGCGTCGAATTCAAGGGCATCCGTCAGGGTCCTGTTACGGATGTGAGGGAGCGGCTGATCCAGTTCAAAACGAACGTAGATGTTGTGATGTCAGTTCTTGATCGCAATGGCTTGGGCGACTGGCTGGCGGATCGGCTGGTGGAGCTTGGCGACAGCGTGAAGGATGAGTTTCCGGTTCGCATCGATGTGCGGGGCGATCCATTTCTTGATGATCGCTTGCGTGTGGCGAATTTGCCGCGCGAGCCGCAGAAGCTCCTGGTGACGAATTCAATTTCGGGAAAACAGAAGGAATTAGGAATTGCGCTGTTTCGCAAGCCAGGAGAAGTTGCGGGAGCGCGGCGGGCCATTTCGGAAGTCATCAAATGGATGAACTATGTGACCGACAACCGGTTTTTGACGCTGGCCGCCGACCTCTCCGAGTCGATCAACGTCGAGCACGGCAGTTTGTGGGGACATTATGATCCTGAGAAAAATCCGCTCGGCACTCGCATAAAGGCTGCCATTCAGGAGGCGGGTAACGTCTCGACCGCTATTGGGCTGGTGAGCCAGAGTGCCTCCGTAGATCCGGAGAAATTTGCGGGAGTGTGGGCCCTCAGCGGAACGTACGGCGCTTTTACGCCACTGATGTACACGCCCGCCCGCGTGTGGAGCCAGCAGAATCAGGACAGCAAGTTTCGTATGGGCGTGCTCCACATTTTAGCCGCGCATTCAGGGCCGGAAACGGCCGCGGATGCGCGTACGCACTTCGGCATTTTCGCGCCACAGGTATGGAAGCTCTTTCCGCGCGGACAGACCATCAGCCTGAATTTCTGGGATTACAACGATGTGGCGTCCGGGTATTTTGCCGCGGCGGAGATCGCGGCGCGCGACCCGAAGGTCGGCATCATCGTGATTGAAGTGGCGCGACCGGATTTTCCGGTGGTGGACCGCACCTGTTTTGCCGATTCCGATATCACCGCGGCGGCGAAAGGCTTCTATGTGATTCGAGATTTTGCCGCGGAGCGGCCTCGCCATGGCTATGTGATCGTTCAAGGAGCCAGCGCGACTATGAATGTTGTGAAAGAATTGCCTCACTTGGAGGAGCGTGGCATCAACGTCAAGATCATTTCCGCCGTTAGCGAAGAACTGTTCGACCGGCAGCCTGAGAGCTACCGTCGAAGAGTGCTGCCTGCCGAAGCCCTCTATGATCTGATGGTTGTCAGCACCGGCACGCGGCGCGTCTGGCCATTACGCAACATCGGCCCTCTCACCGACGAGTATTCGCTTACCTCCGACTGGGGCAACCAATGGCTGAGCGGCGGCTTGGAGGCGGAGGTCATTGCGGAAGCGCATCTGGATCAGGCGTCGATTCTTGTGGGCATGGAACGCTTCGCAAAAGAGCGCGGCGAAAGGTTGGCGCGCCAGCGCGAATTGCTGGCGGCGCTGTAGGGCGGGAATCGGTACTGCTGGTAGGTGTTTCTTCTCTGAACTGCGGGAGTGCCGGCGGGCTGATGAGAGTTTCTCGATACGCTACAACAAACCTTTCACGTAACCGCCATCGACAGGAATGGAGCAGCCGTTGATGTAACTCGCGCGCTCGGACGCGAGAAAAGCGACCATGGCGGCGAACTCCTCGGGCTTGCCGATTCGGCCGACAGGAACCTGCGTGCTGAGACGTTCGAAAATTTTGTCGCGGCTGAGGCCGGCACTCTTGGCCTGGATTTCAGCGAGTTCGTCGAGGCGTTCGGTGAGCGTATAGCCAGGGCAGACGCAGTTTACGGTGATGCCGTCGGGACCGAATTCATTAGCGAGCGTGCGCATCAATCCTGTGACGCCTGCACGAAGAGAGTTTGAGAGCAGGAGATTGTCGATGGGTTGTTTGACCGAGACAGAAGTGATGGCAATCAAGCGGCCCCAATGGCGCTGGCGCATCAGAGGAAGAACCTCGCGCGCGAAATAGACGGCGCTCATGAGCGTCAGTTCGAAGGCTTTGCGCCAATCATCGAGAGAAATGTCGAGGAATTTCTTGGAGGGCGGGCCGCCCGCGTTGGTGACGCAAATGTCGATGCGGCCGAAGCGCTTTTCGACGGCGGCGACGAAATCGCGGACGGCTTCGGCGCGAGTGACGTCGAGTTCGCGGGAGAAAACTCCGCGGCCCGTGGATTTGCGGATGGACTCGGCGGCTGTTTCAAGATTGGCGGCGGAGCGGGCGCAGATGGCAACTTCGGCGCCGTCACGCGCGAGCTCTTCGGCGACAGCGCGGCCCAAGCCTTTGCTCGCGGCGGCGACGATGGCGACACGTCCCTTCAGGCCCAGATCCATAGCTTTATTCTCCTGTTGATGCGCAACGCGAAGTTAAATTGAGCGGCGCAGATAGGTATCAGTCTTCTTGATCCAGTCCTGCCGAGGTGGCGAGAACACGTCAATGTCGACGGTGTCTTCGAGGGCTTCGGCGGAGTGAGGCACATTTGCAGGGATCAAAAGAAACTCGCCATCACGAAGCACAACCTCGCCGTCATCGAAAATCAGTTTTAGGGCGCCGGAAATGATCCACGTGATTTGTTCGTTGACGTGCGAATGGCGGGGAACGATGGCGCCGCGGGAAAGCAGAATGCGCGCGAGCATGGCGCTTTCACCGAAGATCATCTGGCGAGAGACTTTATCGTTCAGCTTTTCGGATTCGAGTTTGCTCCACGTGAATTTGTCGGGCATTTGGGCTCCGTTGACAAAAGTGAGAGGGAAATCCTCCAACGAAACGGGCGCGGCGTCAATGGGTGTTTGGGTGTGAAGGATGGCGGCAATTGCGGGGCGATGGCGGTTTGATTAGAATTCGCGAGACGATCTCCGATGAATATTCTCCGAAGGGTCGCGCCGTAAGTTGAATACTGCCAGTAAGTGTCCCGATTTGTTCCGTACCAGCACTGGTGCGCGTAAAGTGATTTGCGGCGCGCACGCGAAAGAACGGGCGTGAAAGAGCTTCAACCTGCTTCTGTCATTCTGGCGACGTACAATGATGCGAACATTTTGGAGTGGAGTCTAGCCGCTTTCGCGCGGCAGACCTTTCGTGGTTTCGAGCTGATCCTCGCAGATGATGGGTCGAGCGAAACGTACGAGCCAATCCTAAAACGATGGGCGGCAAGATTTGCGCGCGAGATTGTTCACGTGCGTCATGAGCGGCAGGGCTTCCGCAAGACGCGGATCCAGAACCGGGCAGTGTCGGTCGCAAAGACGGGACAGCTAATCTTTGTGGATATTGATTGCCTGCCGCAACGGAATTTCGTGCGGAATCACATGATGTTTCTGGAGCCTGGAGTGACGCTGACGGGACGCCGGGTGCACATAAGAAAAGAGATTTTGCCAGATGCGGAGAACATTTATGAACGCGGCATCGATTTGAATGCAGGGAAGCTGCTCGCAGAATGGATGCGAGGGCGCGCGCGCGTAATCGAGCATGGCATCGAGCTGCCGATGCTCTATGAGTCGAAAAATAATGGGATTCTTGGATGTAATTTCTCGGTCACGAAGGCGGATTTTGCGGCGGTGAATGGATTCAACGAGGAATTCCTCGGGCGCGGAGGAGAAGATACGGATATTGATTTGCGTTTGCGGCGCAACGGCGTGCAGGTGCGCTGCCTGCGGAACAAATTGATTGAATATCATTTGATGCATGAAGTGCGCGTGGGCACGTATGAGAGCGACAGCGCACGGATAGAGCGGGCGCAGGCGCGGGGGGAGATTCGTGCGAGAAAGGGATTGGCAGAGGTTGACGAGCGAGAGTTTAGGGTAACTCGCTATGGCGCGGCACAGTAAAAAGCATCAAGGTGCTTTGCCGGTCGGAAACGAAAACTAATGTTTCCGGCCGGTCGCAGATATCGCTCAGTGGCTATTGTGAGGGCGGTTGAGTCTTCGCGCTGCTGGAAGTAGCTTCGGCCGACGGCTTGCTGAGGTCGGCTTTTTGTTTTTCGAGTGCAGAGATATCGCGCTGGAGCCGATTGACAATGTCAGTACGCGCCTGAATTCGCCACTGCAACCGTTGCTTCGACGAATCCGGGGCGGTAGCAAGTTCTTTTTGGGTCTGCTGGATGTATTCCTGTTGCGATTGTAGATCCTGCTTGTCGCTGGCGATTAAGTCGTCGGCTTCTTTGGCGGTCTTCACCTGCGGAATGGGCCGCGCATCGCTTGTAGTGTCTTTGGCGGCAGCTGGACTCTGCTGCGGCGCCGATGATGCTTCTTGCGCAGCTTTGTCTCTCGCCTGCTGGTCTTGGTACGTGTCCGAAGAGGAACGGACAGAGCTTATATTGTCGTCGGTCCAGACTTTTGACTTTTTGGGTGCCTGGGGCTGTTCTTTGGGAGCTGTTTGGGGCGCCTGCGCTGGCTGTTGTGTTGGCGCTTGCGCGAGAGCGCTTGAACCAGCTAGAAGCATGGCGGCCAAACCTGCTGCGGCGAGAATCATTGGCTTTTCCATTTCCGTGTCCCTTACTGCGGGATCTCCTTGAAGGATAGGATTTGATAATCGATCGGCTTTTGGACGTTGTTGATCCAGCAGCTGTTGTAGAAAATGCCGCTGCCACCGCCGCCGTTGACGTTGAAGTCCGCGGTGCCGAAGGTCGGTAAGATGGCGCCGCTACCATTGTGGGTAATCGTGGCGACGAAAATTGCACCATTGAACTGGCCAGAACCGCCGCCATTAACATTGAACGTTGTGTTGAAGGTAGTTGTACCCTCGCCGACGACTAGAATGATCCCGTTCCAATTTGAGTTTCCGTCGTACGTTAGGTTTCCAGTGACTACAAGGATGCCGGAGCCGGAACTAGCGCTGATATCGAGGTCGCCGTCCACGTAGACAACTTGAGGATTGGTTGCTGGATTGGTCCATGTCCCGCCAGGCAAAGAGCTCGAAATTTGAGAAAACGTATAGCCCTTCGGTCCCGGGGCGGCGACTGTCGGAGTCGTGCATCCGGCGGTGGTGCCGTTCGCTTGGGAAGATGTGAGGCAAACATTGCTGTTTGCGGCAATGGTCTGCAAAGTTTGTTGCAATGCTGAGGGCGAGTCCATGGAGGTGGGAAGAGTGTCATTGCCGACGCAGCCGTTGCCACCACTGAAATACGAGCAGTTAGTACCGGTGTAATTGGTAGGCCGAGGGAAACCATCTTTGACGGTGGTTGCGTCGGTAACGTCCGAGACAGCAACGGATGGGCCGCCGGGCCCGTTGGGATTGCATCCCGGGACCGCCGGGGCAGCACCCTTACCGTCATTACCATTTATTTGATAATTGACCGAATTTCCGCCGCTAAAACTGCCCACGGTGCCGGGCATGGTCAGCGGTGAGTTGAGATTCAAGTTGAATTGGACTGGGGCTACAACATACTCCAGCAGCTTCTTAGTGCCATTTGGCAGCACGGCCAAAGCGGCAATTTCGTAGGCTTGCTTCGCCGTTGCCGGCGGCGCGAGGGTGTCGATCAGGCTTGGAGCGGAGGCACCGGCGAGATTCAGATGTGCAGGATCATAGTAGAGGGGAGTTGCGTTATCGAGAGGCAGGGCCCTGCCGTCGACGTTGACGCCGAGCGATGCCTCAGTCGCGCCAGTGACGCGGACCCACTTGAACATCGGGCCTTGGAACCCGCCGGCATTGGAAACAGATGGCGTAGTCTGAGTTGTCGCAACTACTGCTGACGCCTGAAGCCCAAATTCATTGCCGTAGTCATTGTCGTAATACTGGTTGCCTGCTGTAGTCGGGGCGACGACCTCTCCGGGGAGCGGATTTAGAATGTAGCGCACTTGTGGGACAGGTGGGACGGTTAAGCCGCCGGCAGGAATGAAGTTCGCGATTGTGGTGAGGGTGCTCGGATTCGTAGCCAGAAGACGTCCACGAGCCTCTTCCAGTCCGGCATAAGCCGCATAGTAAGCGCTCGTCGACGAACGGTAATTCGAGGATAGGGCGCTGTCCGTGCCGGTGGACATCATCATCGAGACGGCGACGGCGCAGACAAGGAGCAACACGAAAAGGGAGATCAACAAAGCCACTCCGGCTTCTTTCCCCCTGGCTGAATTCGATTGGTGTCTAGGTGAGTTCATCGGGAGTCTCCTGGTATGACGGGTTAATTCGGGTTTATGCGATGGCCGCGGCCATTCAGCTCGACCAGACGCGGGGCCTTGGTTTGCGCGTCGTTCTGAGTCGTTTGAAGAATCAGCGTGATTTCAACGTCTACAACGTTCTGTGGGGAATTATTTCCGCCGGCGTTTTGACAGAGTATGGTGGCCGGAGCGCCGGCAGGATTCGGACAATAGTATTGGAAAATGGGCACCGGATTTCCGCCGGGAAACATTGCCGGATAACTGGCTCGAAAAGTGGCGATCTGAGCGGCAGGAGCGTTGTTCATTACGTTCACGATGTAAGGAGCGAGAAACGCCGTGGTGGGTACCGCCGGATCACCGGCGACTTTTTGTGCTACGCCGCGAAAGAGAGTTGTGCCCTGCAGCTGATAGCGGATCCATTGGATCCCATTACCGTTGTTTTCCTCAAAGATCACGTCGAAATCCCCTGGTGTTGCGCATGTGCCGCCGCCGGCCGTACCGATCAGGCAGGGAGCAACAACATAGTTTGGGCTCCACGCAATCGGCGAGTTCACGTAGCCAGTGACTACCGGAAGCGTCGAGAAATTGCTCGAAGGCGGATAGCCGGCATCATTCGAATCGCTCACGATTTGGTCTAGCCCTAAACGGGCGTCCTGGAAGGAATCGAGGACTTGCGACTCGGTCTGGTAGCGCCGTTGCGAGGTATTCAGGAGGCTGAACATCGCGCCGCAGGCGATGAGGAAAACGGTCATTGCGGCCAAGACTTCCAGAAGCGTAAATCCTGTTTGATTTCGTGCGGCTGTCGGGGTCATTTTTCCACCATCGAGTCGAGTGTTACGGGCAGCAGAGGCGTATTACCTCCAACCTTACGCACGCCAACAATGATGCGTCGGCCGGCGCCATTTGCAAAAGTGATCACTGCCCAGCGAATATCGTACGAAACGCTAGCCGGATCGTTCGGATCGCTGTAAGTGTAGTTGTAACCCGCGACCTTCCCTTGCGTGTAATCAATGAGAGGCCGGTTCGCGAACATCACGAAGGGGCTGCCAACGAGCACGTTTGGAGCCGCCGGATTGCCCAGATTGCAAACGCCCGCTGCGCCGCACACAAGGCCCTGCGGATCAGTAAAAGTGGTTGCGGTAATAGGTTGGTCGATCATCGCGTCCAATTCGCGTTGCGCGATTACCAAGGAGGTGGAGTCGCGCCGGTTGGAAGTATTCATAGTGATTGACAACGGAACCAACTGAGCCACTCCAACCAGACTGATCACCAGAACGGCCGTGGCGATGAGAACCTCCATCATGGTGAAGCCGCGCTGTTTATTCACGCTTTCTGTTTTTTGCCTGTACATTGACAGACTCCGTCCTTTGAAATCGCTCGGCTAGTAAGTGCGATGCCAGCCACCGTTTGCGCTCGACGACCAAATCTGCGTCGAGCCGGAAGCCAAAATGATGACAGCTCGATATCCGGCCGCCGGGCTCTGCGTATTAGCGAGGAATATTGCATATGGGGGCGCAGCGGCATTCAACACAGCGCCGCGCTGGTCGAACTGAAGTATGGCGGCGGTTCCGGGCGCAATTGCTGTGACCTGTGCCACTCCCTCGGCAGCGGCTATTGGCGCTGTGTTGGGAACGTTCGCGATGGCCGTCATGTTCCCGTGTGGGTTCAGCATGATTTGCTTTTCCGAGGCTTGGGGAATGCCGTTGTTCGTCTTGTTCGAGTCTGCCCAAATCTGATAGTTTCCATTGGCGAGTTGCCGGCTCCAGCAGTTGATTGGAGTATTGAGTCGAATCGCCTCAAGCCTGGTGTACTTCACCGCCAACTCGACTTGTCCGGCCGCGTCACTCAACTGATAGGAGCGATATGACTGCAGAAAGGAAGGGATAGCTATCGCAAGCATGATCACAGCAATGGCTGCTACAATAAGTAGCTCAACAACGCCAAAACCGCTGATGCATCGTGGTCGCTTGTCGTCTATGTTTAAGTGACGTTTCATGTTTCGTCCAAGGTCTTTTCTAGTTGCCGGTTTCAGCCGGTCGCTTCAAGGAGCGTACTGCGTGAGTAGGAAGAGCACGACCGCGACCACTGCCGCGATGCCACGTAAGTCGCTCATACAGTTAGCATTAGCTTTAAACTAGAGTCTAAATACGCGGCGAAAGGAAATCATCCTCGGGGTCAAATTGTGACCGAATCACCCACCTGCAACATAAACCAAGTATCATTCGGACCGTTCCATCGCAAATCTCCGGGCGACCGGACTTGAAGGTCGGCTCGGAACTGGATGGGCGGCTGACGGGGCTATCGAATGTCGATCATTGATTTTTTGTTTGGCCGGCCGCTGCGCTCCTCGGAAGAGGGAGGGGAAAAGCTCGGCGCGGTCGGAGGCATACCGGTTTTTGGACTGGATGCGTTAAGCTCCGCGGCATACGGACCGGAGGCCGCGCTGGCGCTCTTAATTCCGTTGGGTGCGCTCAGCGTCGTATATATTGTTCCGATCACCATCAGCATCATTGGGCTTCTGCTAATCGTATTTTTTTCCTACCGCCAGACCATCGAAGCCTATCCAGGTGGCGGCGGCTCCTATACGGTTGCAGGATCCAATCTTGGCGCGAATGCCGGGCTGCTGGCTGCGGCGGCGTTGATGATCGACTATGTGCTCACGGCTGCGGTGGGGATCTCTGCTGGTGTCGGGGCGCTCATCTCCGCAGTGCCTTCTCTGCAGCCTCACACACTGGGTTTGTGCCTCGGAATTCTTGTTCTGATTACAGTGATTAATTTGCGAGGGGTACGCGAGACCGGAACGGTGTTCATGATTCCAACATATCTCTTCGCTGGAACGCTGCTGACGACAATTGGAATCGGCGTAGTGAAAGCGATAGCTGCAGGAGGGCATCCGGCAGCGGTGGCGACACCTCCTGCTTTGCAACCCATGACAGCTGCAGCGAGCGTATGGCTGATCCTGAAAGCCTTTTCGAGCGGCTGCACGGCAATGACTGGCGTTGAGGCGGTGAGTAATGGTGTGAGCGCGTTCCGAGAACCCGTGGTGAAGACGGCGCAGCGGAGTCTGACGGTCATTATTGGGTTGCTTGTGATATTGCTAGCCGGAATTGCGGTTCTCTGTCGCGCGTATCACATTGGCGCCATGAACACGGGCGCAGGTTATCAGAGCGTGCTTTCGCAGCTTACGACTGCCGTCGTGGGGAGAAATATATTCTACTACGTGACAATCGCTTCGATTTTGCTCGTGCTGGCGTTTTCCGCGAACACAGCGTTCGCGGACTTTCCGAGGCTCTGCAGGCTCTTGGCGCAAGATGGATACCTTCCGTATCCGATGGCGATTCAAGGAAGAAGGCTTGTCTATGCCGAAGGCATCACGGTGCTGGCATTGCTGTGCGGAATTTTGCTCGTGGTGTTCGGAGGCATCACGGACCGATTGATTCCGCTCTACGCCATCGGGGCATTTCTCGCGTTCACGCTTTCTCAGGCCGGCATGGTGATGCACTGGAAGCGCGCGGGAAAACGAAAGTCTCGCGGAGCCATGTTCATCAACGGCTTCGGAGCTTTGATGACCGCCGGCACAGTGCTCGTGGTGACAACGACGAAATTTGTCGAAGGGGCGTGGATCACGACGCTGCTCATCCCGGCGATCATTTTGCTGATGTACTCGATCCGGCGCCACTACACAAAAGTGCAAGAGGAGATCGCCGATCCGGGTCCGATTAACTTGACCCAATTGGGAGCGCCCATCGTGGTGATGCCTGCGAGTTCGTGGAACAAGATCAGCCGGGAAGGGTTGCAGTTCGCGGTGAATCTGTCGTCGGAACTGCACGTGCTGCACGTAGACTGCGGCGAGCAGGAAGAAAATGTACGGAAGCAGTGGATCGAATGCGTGGAAAAGCCGATGAAGAAGGCGGGGTTGCCAGTGCCGCATATGACGGTGCTAAAGTCGCCGTACCGATATGTAATTAATCCGATCGTGGACTACGTGTTCGATCTGGCAAAGAGGAATCCGGCGCGGCAGATTGCGGTGATAATCCCAGAGCTGGTGCAGAAGCACTGGTACCAATATTTTCTGCACAATCAGCGCGCAACTTGGCTAAAGGCGGCGTTGCTGCTGAAAGGGAATCAGCGAATTGTGGTAATCAACGCGCCGTGGTATCTGAAATCATAGCAAGATCCGTAATTTGTTAGGACAGAAGCAGGGAATTCCGTCTTCTACTCGTGCCACATCTGCGCTTTGGCGAGGAATGGCGGAGAGGGTGGGATTTGAGCGGAGAAGCCCAATTCTAAAGCTCGTGTTTTAGCGGCGTTGCACTCCGTTCGCTCCTCCAATCGGCACAAATAGTACAGTGTTCTCTGTTGCGCTGACTCGCTTCTTTGACCTGAGTTGTGTTGCGAAATTTGTCGCAAAGTTTTTCGTGAAGAAACATTTCGCTCTGCTGCATCTCATTACAGGATAGCAACGACTTCGCTTGAAAAGTTTAACTCGTCGAATCTTTATTGAAAGAATCCCGACGAGTTTAGGGAGAGCCTTATGGAGACTCCAATTACGGGAACTAAGCTCGATGAAGCGATGACCAGACTCGTTGAGGACACGAAGACTTATGTGGGCAAGAGGCCGTGACGCCGCTATTGCGGCGATTCCATTCGTGGGCGGTGCCATTCTTGCCCGAACAGGTGATGTTGCAACTAACCGACTCCGCGAACGGACAATCGACTGAGTGCTGCGCACAGTTGAATAAATGCGCGGCTCCCATGTAGCTCTATCCTGCGAATACTTCCGTCGATTGAGATGAAGAGAATTGCGTGTAACGTTGACTGAAACGACAAGCCTGACCGAAGGCCTAGTCGACTAATCTCCTGCCAAAGCTGATCATGCCAAGCCTAGTGAGCGATTACAGTTTTTAATTGTCATCGCGCCACTGAAGGTTACCCGCAACTGCCTGCAAAATCTGAAGTCCGTTGAGTGAGGACTTGGGAGAAGCGTAATGAAGCCAGCCCGCATTCTGCTTTTGGTCTGCTTGATCTTGTGTGCTGCTCTCAGCGCTTTCAGCGGCGCGACAAATGGAGCGCCAGCCAAACATCCACTGAAACCTCATGTTACGGCGATGACGCAGAGTTTTGGCGAGACGGGGCCGAGGATCTGGCTGGCGGAGGCGAAGCGCGTGCCGGCGGCGCATGTGGCGGCGAGGCCCAGCGCGCAATTCGCGGCAGGCATGCTTGCGTCTGGACAGGGCACGCCGCTGGCGATGGCGCATGGCGATTTCGATGGCGACGGCGTGGAAGACCTGGTGGTGGGCTACGCGACGCTGGGAGGTGGCGCGATCGTTTTGCACCGAGGGAATCTGGACGCTTTTGCGCCGCAGAGCCGCGCGTCGTTCGAAGCGATTGGACGAGGGGAGTTTCCCGCTCCGTTTCTGCCGACGGCGCAAGTCTATGACGTTCCTGTGGAGCCGGATTTCATCGCCGCGGGAGACTTCACTGGCCACGGAGAGCTGGACCTGGCGGTAGCGGCGCGCGGCGGAAACGCCCTCTACATTCTTCCGGGCGACGGAAAAGGCCACTTCGGGTTGGCGCAAGCCGCCGGTCTGCCCGGCGCGGTGACGGCGCTGGCGGAGGGACAGTTTGGCAGCGGGCCGTCGGCAGAGCTGCTGGTGGGGCTGTCCCAGGGGAACCATTTTTCGCTCGCCGTTCTGGCGAACTGGCAACAAGGCCTGCAAATGCTTGGGTCCTATGCGGTGCCGGGCGCGGTTTCGAGCATCGAACTCGGGAATTTCGGGGATGCCGGCCCGGATGCGGCGTTTGTGGCGGGCGGCGAAGTGATGATTCTGCGCTCATCGCCGATGGAGGTCACCCGCGTCGGAGTGGGGATGCATGCGGCGGCGCTGGCGCTCGGCTCATTTATTTTTGATCGCAACGGCGGTTCGCAAATCGCCGTGTTGGCCACAGACGGCAGCGTGCATATTGTGGCGCGGAACGAGTTCGATCCGCGCCCGTTCACTACCGAGGAATTCCAGAGCATCCGCAAGGCGCGCATGCAGAATCAAGTCCCTGAGCTGCTGCCCGCGCGGACTTTTCCCACAGACGGTTGGAGAGTTGTGGAGAGCTTCCCTTCGACGGGCGGGGTGGACGCACGGCATGCGCCGGTGTTTTTCCGTACGCGCGTAAGCTCGAATGGAGCGGACGGCATAGTGAGGCTGACGCCAGCAGGCCAGATGATCGTCATCGAGCATCCCAATGCGCAGCCGGACGCGAGCACCTTCGCGCCGGGGGTGATTTCCACTCGCGCGTATTCCGGATCGTCGGTTGCGGCGATGGCTGTGCGCACGAACGTGGATGGCCGCCCGGGAGTGATTGCGCTGCATGCCGGGCAGGTGGGTCCTTCTGTGACCATGCCCATCCCGGACCCGACGTTTACAGTGAATACAACCAGTGATGGTGTGTTTCCTGGGGCTTGCGCGGCGAATACGGCCAACGAATGCACGTTGCGAGAGGCGATACTGGAGTCCAATGGCGATACAGTGATGGTGCCGGCGGGAACCTACACGCTGACCATTGCCAAGGTGGTGAATGACTGTACAGGCAAGTTTGGAGCGTTGTCGGCGGAGCGCTCAGTGACGATTGTGGGAGCTGGGCAGAACACGACAATAATCCAAGCCGGAACAGTAGCTTACAACCAAGGGACAGCGAACGGCGTGGACATGGTAATGAACGTCAACGAGGACTTGGGGACAACGAACTGCCCGGTGACAAGCGCCAGCGCCAGCCTGTCGAATCTTACGCTGCAGAACGGGCACAATCGTGGCACGCACGGGAATGACGGAGACGGCGGGTGCATGGAGTTTGACACGGGCACGAATGGGACAGCGACTCTGACTTTGACCGATGTGACGTTGCAGGACTGCGATACGACCCAGGGCAACGGCGGGGGACTGGCGAATTTCAACTTCGAGGTGACAACGGGCACAGGGCAGGCAACGATCAGCAACAGCATCATTCAGGGCAACTCGGTTACCGACACTTCGACGCCCGGGCCGAATACGGCAGGCGGCGGCGGAATCTGGGTATCGGATCCCTCGCGCATCACCATGACGAACAGCCAGGTGCTGAACAATCTGGCCACGCAAACCTCGGGCGGGACGGGGCCGGGAGGAGGGATCTTCCTGGTTTCCAAGGGAACGCCGGGCGAGACACCGCAGACGCAGATACATTCCAGCACCATCTCCGGCAACCAGTCGTCCAGCCAGGGTGGCGGCATCAACGACAGCGGCGCCAATCTGCTAGTGGACACAAGCACAGTCATCACCGGCAATAAGAACGGTCAGAACGGTGGCGGAACGCTGAATGGTGGCGGACTATTCATCAATCCTGCTGCAGATAATTCTGTCACGCTGACCAACGTGACGATTACAGGGAATACCTCCACGGGGACAGGGGGCGGGATAGCGACGGGAGCTATTGGCGCCGGGCCGGTGACGATCAGCTTCAGCCGCCTCACGGGGAATACGGCAGGGACCACGGGGAGCAATCTGGAGAACTTGGGCAGTACGGACACGGTGACGGACAACTGGTGGGGGACCAACAGTGCCAGCAGCACCATCCATACAACAACCGGCACCACTACCTTCGATCCCTTCATCGTTCTGAGCAATACGGCGAGCCCAGTGACGATACGGATTAATCAAAGCGCGACGGTCACGGCCGACATGAGCAAGGACAATCATGGAAGCGGCACGACGTTATCTGGCAACTTGAATGAGATTGCCGGGTTGCCCGTCACTTTCAACAATGCCGTGCTAGGAACGATTCCGCAGGCGCAGCCGGAAACTCTCAATTCGAGCGCGCAGGCGACGGCAACTTACAACGCGGGCGGTACGGGCGGGAACGGCTCAGTCGACGCCACGGTAGATCAACAGACAGTGACGGCCTCGATCGTGGTGCTACAGCCGCCCTCGATGACCAAGAATTTCAATCCAACGACCGTTACTACCAATACAGCCGCGACGACAATCTTCAGCGTTACCAATGGCAACACTGTGGCCATTGACGCGAGCTTTACCGATACTCTGCCCAGCGGTTTGGTTGTGGCTAGCACACCTAGTGTGGTCAACGGCTGCGGTGGAACTGTAACCGCTACGGCGGGATCGGGCAGCATCACGTTCTCGAACTCAGCTTTGGCTGCCGGAACATGCAGCATTCACGTGAATGTGCAAAGCGCGGTCGACGGCACGTACATCAACAGCGCGACGGTTGATTCCACGATTGCCGGCAACGCGGCCACGGCGGCAACGGCAACCCTTACAGTGATCAATCCACCGACGATCGCCAAGGCATTTGGTGCAGCTAACGTCCCTCTAAACGGAACGACGAGCCTAACTTTCACGATCAGCAACAGCAACACCAATCTTACTCTGAATGGAATTGCATTCACTGATAGCCTGCCTGCAGGCCTAGTGGTCGCTACCCCGAGCAGCTTGAATAGCACGTGCAGCGGGACGGCGACGGCAGCGGCGGGAGGATCATCCGTTGCCCTGTCTGGGGCCGCTTTGGCGTCGGGCTCGTCCTGTGGTGTGTCCGTGAACATTCAGGGCACCACTCCGGGAGTGAAGAATAACAGTGTGCAGGCGACTTCCACCAACGGTGGGACAGGGAATACTTCGAACGCGAGCGTTACCGTGGCAGAGCCGCCGACGATCATCAAGTCCTTTGGTGCGCCAAGCATTCCCCTGAACGGCACAACAAGCCTGAACTTCACCATTCAAAATCTGAATTCGACGCAGAGTCTGAGCGGAGTGGCTTTCGCGGACACGTTGCCGGCAGGGCTCGTTGTCTCGACCCCCAACGGCGTCACGGGCACGTGCGGGAGTGGGACCATCACAGCGACGGCGGGTGGCAACAGCGTCACTCTGAGTGGAGGAACGATTGCGGCGAGCGGCTCGTGCGCGTTCAGCGTGAACATGACGGGAACGACAGCAGGGCAGAAGAACAACACGACGGGTCAGGTCACTTCGGTGGAAGGTGGGACGGGCGGAACGGCCTCTGCCAGCATTACTGTTGTGGCCCCGCCTTCGATTGCCAAGGTGTTCAATCCGACGACAATCACCTTGAACGGGACGAGCACGCTGACGTTCACCTTGACGAATCCAGCGGCGAACACAGTGGCGGAGGCGGGAGTCGCGTTCACTGACACGCTGCCGACGGGCTTGGTGGTATCGACGCCGAATGGACTGACAAATAGTTGCGGCGGAACAGCAGTAGCCACCGCAGGCGGGACCAGCATTAGCCTGACGGGTGGAAGCATCGGGGTGAACACCTCCTGCACGGTCGTAGTGAACGTGACGGGGGCAGCTTCGGGACAATACACGAACACCACCGGGAACGTCACTTCGACGAATGGAGGTACGGGAAACACCGCAACGGCTGCCTTAAGCGTGGCAAATCCGCCCACGGTCAGCAACGCCTTCGGCGCCCTGACGATTCCTCTGAATGGCACGACCTCGTTGACGTTCAGCATCACGAATCCAAACTCCACAGTGGCCCTCTCCGGCCTGGCGTTTACCGATAGTTTGCCGGCTGGACTCGTAGTCGCTTCGACTTCTAACATAAACAACACATGTGGCGGGACAGTCACCGCACCTGCGGGAGCTTCCGCAGTGGTTCTGTCCGGCGGAACTCTAGCGGCGAGCAGCACGTGTGCAGTATCCGTCAGCATCCAAGGCACGAGCGCAGGGGTAAAAAACGACAGTGTCAGTGTGACAGACACGCAAACCGGAGCGAGTGCACCGGCAAATGCTACGATTACTGTCGACGCCCCACCGGCAATCACCAAGGCATTTGGGGCGGCGACCATCCCCCTGGATGGTTCGACTTCCCTGAGCTTCACTATTCAAAATCCGAATTCGACGAGCACGTTGAGCGGAGTTGGTTTCACGGATTCGCTTCCCGCTGGACTTGTCATTTCGACGCCGAACGGTTTGACCGGCTCGTCTTGCGGTGGAACCATTTCGGCGGCGCAGGGCACGAACCTGATCAGCTTGTCGGGCGGGAGTTTGGCTGCGAGCGGTTCCTGCACGTTCTCCATAAATATAGTCGGCTCAACTGCGGGCGCGAAAAACAACACTACGGGGAACGTCACTTCAAACGAAGGAGGCGTGGGAGGAACCGCATCGGCCAGCCTTTCTGTCACGGCGCCGCCATCGATCGCCAAAGCTTTCAATCCGGCGACGATTGCGCCGAACGCCACAACTTCTTTGACCTTTACAATCACGAATCCAGCATCCAATGCCGTTGCGCTTACGGGAGTGGCATTTACGGATACTCTTCCAACGGGCCTCACGGTGAACAGCGCGACGGCGACCGTTTGCGGGGGCACTCTGACTACGACAGCTCCGACGGGAATCGCTTTGTCCGGTGCGACGGTCGGCGTGAACAGCCAGTGCCAATTTAGCGTGACAGTAACCGGCGCAGTTCCCGGAAACTACACGAACACAACTTCGACTGTTAGTTCGACAAACGGCGGCACTGGAAATTCCGCTTCAGCACCTTTGTCTGTCGGGAATCCTCCCGCCATCACCAAGGCATTCGGAGCAAGCTCGATCGGTCTGGGAAGATCAGCATCTTTGACGTTCACGATTACGAACGCGAACTCTGCTCTGGCTCTCACCGGGATTGCGTTTAACGATCCGCTCCCGGCAGGTCTTCTCGTTTCGACACCGAATGGACTGACTGGTACGTGCGGGGCAGGAGCAATTACCGCCGTGGCTGGTTCGTCCGCAGTCGGGTTGAGCGGGGGAAACATCCCTGCAAGTGGATCGTGCACATTCAGCGTGAACGTGACCGCCGTTGCGGCCGGCACACAGGTCAATACGACAGGAAACGTGACCTCTACAAATGCGGGCGCGGGCAATTCGGCGACTGCTTCAATCACGGTTCTCGCTCCTGATTTGACTCTCTCAAAGAGCCACACGGGAAATTTCTTCCAGGGCGAGGCCGGGGCAGTCTACAGCTTAGTCGTCAGCAACTCCGGAGCGGGACCAACCGCTGGTTCCGTGACAGTTACAGAAGCTCCTCCTTCTGGAATTACTGTTACCGCCATGGTCGGAAACGGATGGAGCTGCAACTTAACGGCGCTTTCCTGCACGAGAAGTGACGCCTTAGCTACCGGGTCAAGCTATCCAGCGATCATGGTCACAGTCACCGTCGCTGCGAACGCACCAGCAAGTGTCATCAATAGCGCTGCTGTGTCCGGCGGTGGTGAGTTGAACCTCGCCGACGACGCGGCCAGCGATACCACCACGATCACAGCTCCGCTGGACTTCACGATTTCAGCAACTCCGACGACCGCAACGGTGCAAGCGGGTCAACCGGCAACGTACACTCTCACCATTACGTCGCAAAACAATACCTTTACGAATGCCATTTCCCTTGCCGCTATTGGGCTGCCTGGGAACAGTCAGGCTACGTTCAACCCCTCATCGGTGACACTCGGTTCCACGGGCGCGGGATCCACATTGACCATTTCGACCAGTCCCGGTGATCCTTTCGTCGCCCAAACGCTCCCAGCCAAGCCTTTGTACGGAATGCTCTTGCCCCTACTGGGTGTGGTTTTCTCGCTGGGCTTCAGGCGAAAGTTCCGCACCCGTCAGCTTGCATTCCTTCTTCTCTTCTTCCTGCTGTTCAACTGTGGGCTTTTCTTGATGGGCTGCGCGGCAGCCGGTAATTTTCGGAAACTAGGGACTCCGCCCGGAACGTACAACATAACCGTCATCGCGACTTCTGGTACGACTCAGCATTCAGTGCCGGTGACTTTGGTTGTGCACTCCGGATCCTAAACGAAGGACTAGAAAATATGAGCTGTAACAGAAGGAAAGCGAAACGTTTCTGCGAGCGCTTGGTGCTCTTGGGTGTATTGTTTGCCGGTTCAGCAATGGCGACGCGTGCCCAGCAATTGCCCGTTACCGTGCCTCAGTTCGACCTCGCCGGCGGATATTCATACGTTCGCGCAAATTCGGCGCAAGCTTTCAATCTTCATGGTGGGAATGCTTCGATCGCCTACAATCTTCCCGATCGCTATTCCTTTGTGGGTGAATTCGGCGTCTATCGGTTTTCCGGACTGCCCGCAGGGGTGAGAAGCAACATGTACACCTACCTTGCAGGTCCGCGTGTTAGTTGGCGTAATACGAGTCGGTATACGCCTTATTCACAGATACTGTTGGGCGTTGGTCGGCTAGACGCTAGTTCCAAAGGGGTCGATGCAGGGGAAAATGCATTCGCCGCGTCGGTGGGCGGTGGCTTGAATGTGGAACTGAATTCTCGATTGGCCATTCGCGCCATCCAAGCGGATTACCTGTTGACGCGATTCGCCCGTCTCACTGGCGCTTCCGCAACACAAAACGATCTGAGGCTCTCAGCCGGAATCGTTATTCATCTCGGTCGTCGCTGATTGGCTGGACATATCGGCGCTCCCGGTGTTTCTCCAGCATTTCTTTGCTCATTTTGACGCGGGAGAAAGCTCCTGACTCTGAGACTCTGATAGAATCAAGCTAATGCGAGAGCGTAATGCGGTTTCGCCAGGTCCCACTAACCCGGACGTACTTATAGAGCGTGTACCTTGAAATCCCCATTGTGCTGGATTCTCCTCTATGCCTAATACCGCGCGGCGCGGTTTTTCAGGCGAATTGAGGATGTCTTAGGGAAGCGTTTTAGGAAGGATCCTAACCGACTGATTCTAAAGGAATGGCGGAGAGGGTGGGATTTGAACCCACGAGCCCGGTTTTGCCAGGCTACCCGCTTTCGAGGCGGGCTCTTTCAACCGCTCAGACACCTCTCCGCGTCAGATGCGTAGAAAAAGATTACCAGAGCAACGAAGAACGGACAACGGTACGCGTAGCCTTGAAGAATTGGCCAGCGATAAGTCGGTCTTTTGAATCTAATTTCTGCCGTCGGCTGCCTGTGCCTGTGAAGACGCGTTTCCGTGCGGTAGATCTTTTACCATGCGGTCGAGCACGTCTTTTGGTTCCGTGACTGGTGGATTGTCCAGGTATTTCCCAAAGAAAACCAAATAACGCTGCCAGCGATCCTGAATGTGGCGCGGCTCGACGAAGCCATGGTTCTCGCGAGGATATGTGACAAACTCAACGGGAACGTGGCGCTCCGTGAGGGCGCGATAGAATTCCTCAGCTTGAGGAATCGGAACGCGCGTGTCCGCCTGGCCGTGCAGAATCATCGTGGGAGTCTTCACGTTCTCCACATATTTCATCGGCGAGTGATCCCAGTATTCCTGGAAATTATCCCACGGCGATTTCATGTTGAAGAACAGTGTGAGATAGCGGTGGATGTCCGTCTGCGAATACATGGAATAGAGATCGGGCAGGCCGGCGCCAGGTGAGATGGCCTTGAAGCGGTCGGTCTGCGTGTCGATCCAGAAAGTCATGAAGCCGCCATAAGACCAGCCAAACGCGCCCATGCGATTCGGGTCAGCCCAACCTTTATCAACAATGGTTTGAACGCCGCTCATGTCGTCTTTGTAGTCGCCACCTCCCCAGTCGTTTTGGTTGGCCATAGCGAATTTTTCGCCGCGACCTGAGGAGCCGCGGAAGTTGGGCTGGAGAGTCAGGTATCCGTTGGAGGCCATGATTTGTTCTTGCGCGTTAAATGAGAGTAGGGAAGATCCGGTCGGGCCACCGTGCGGATTCAAAAGGAAGGGATACTTGCGCGAAGAATCGAAGTCGACTGGCTTGGTCAGAATACCGTCAATCTCCATTTGATCTTTGCTGCTCCTCCACTTCACGACTTCGGTGTCGCCGAGGGCGTAGTCTGCAAGCCAGGAATTTTGATCCGTAATTGGAGTGATGGAACCGAAACTAAGGTCGGAGTGGAACACTTCAGTCGGATGGCTCGGATCGGTCCATGTGCCTATGGCAGTTTGCCCGTTTTTGCTGATTTCATCGACGCTGATTACGGCAGGCTTATCGGCGATTTGGCGGATTGTTCCTGAGGCAACGTCGGCGGCGAAGATTTCCATAGATTCGCGGGTCTCCGTGCTGAAGTAAATTGTGCCGCCGTTAGGAGACCACACGGGCGTGCTCGCATTTAATTCAAATGAGCTGGTGAGTTTGCGTGGCTGGCCGCCGTCGGCGCTGACAACGAAGAGATTTGCTTGACCGATTTCACCGCGCTGATCGAGATAGGCAACCCATTTGCCGTCCGGTGACCAACGCGCCGTGTGCGTGTAGCCGGTGGAATCGACGAGCTTGCGTTTCTGCCCGCTGGCCACATCGAGAATCCAGGCAGTTTGGAGGCTAATGTCGTCGAGCAGCGGCGTGGGATTTGTGGTGAACGTGATATGTGAGCCGTCAGGAGACCACTGTGGATCGCTGACGGTGAAGTCGTCCTTGGTGAGCTGCATTTCTGCGCCGGTGGCGATGTTCCAAGTCCAAAGCTGTGCTAACTTGAAATCGTGATCGACGACCACGGCGTCGTCTTTAAGTTTGTCCCGTTTCTCCGCATCCGGATTTGGTGACGGAGTCGCGACGAGCAGCAGCGTCTTGCCGTCAGGAGAAAATTCGAATCCGCGCACGCCGGATTTGTGCTTGGTCACTTGCCACGGCTCGCCACCGTCCGCATACATGAACCAAACTTGCGGGCCAGCCTTTGCATCTTCCCCGGTTTTGGTGAAGGCGACAATCTTGCCGTCGGGAGACCAGGCAATGTTGGAGACGCTTTCATCGCCGCGCGTGTACTGCCGTGATGCGCTCGCGGGGCCGGCTGCGGGGACAACCCAGAGCTGAGTGATTGATTTTCCAGGATCATCCTTTTCCATTTTCACGGAGGAAACGAGATAGGCGACCGTAGAGCCGTCGGGAGAAATTCGCGGCGAGGAGACTCGCGCGATGCGCAATGCCTCACTCGTGCCGAAAAGTTTCTTGCCACTTTTGCTGAGCGGCGCAGAAGCTTGGCCTTGGGCGCGCATGGGCAACGCAGCAAGGGTCAAAACGAAACCAGTCGCGAGTGCGATCCCCAGATGCGATGTTTTATTGCGGATGTTCATGACAAGTCCTCCACTTTGGTCGATAGGTCCAACTGAAACGAATGTTTCGAGCGCGAAGTATAGTGAGTTTGGCGGCGAGGTTCAATCAGGGGGAAGGAACGGAAGCTGCCAAAGGACGTCAGCGTCGGACTTCGAAGAATTGCCGCAGGAGGGAAGCTGCATCGTTGGCGAGAACGCCGAAAGTCACCGCAACGCGATGGTTCACTCGCGGATGGTCAAACACAGCGAAGCAGGACGATACAGCTCCGCCTTTGGGATCATTGGCGCCATACACGAGGCGGTCGATACGAGCTTGAAGCATCGCACCCGCACACATTGCGCAGGGCTCGATGGTTACATAGAGCGTGGTTCCGGATAACCGATGATTCCCGGCGGCCGCGGCGGCTGACCGCAAGGCGACCATTTCGGCATGAGCCGTGGGGTCACAGTCGGTGATGGTACGGTTTGCGGCACGCGCCAGTATGCGAGCGTCTTGCACGATCAAACAACCGACCGGAACTTCTCCCGCACGAGCGGCGCTGCGGGCTTCTTCAAGCGCGAGCAGCATATATTCATCGTCGGTGAGCGCTTGAGCGTTCGTGTTGCTGAGACTGTTCATCGCGCATCAGAATAGCATGAGGATTGCGTGTGCCCGGCGCGACGATTCTAGGGAGGCTCGCGTGATTCCGCACAGAACACGAGTTTCTTACGACGTGATTGGAAACTTTCACGAAGGCTCGGAGGTTTGGATCTTATGGGTTTGCCACCGCGGTACAGTTGGGAGTCAAAGCGTTCAATCGCTTGGCTTGTAATTTACGCGCTGCTCGCTGGATTGTGCGCGATGATTTCGACGAATGCCGCCGCGCAGCAGCAGAGCACTGCGCCACAGAAGCCTAGCCAAGCCACTGCGGAAAGGCCCAGCATTCCTCCGGATATCTACACACAGGCGTGGGAAATGCTCGATACGGCCTCACAATCTGAAAATGTACGCATACGTACGGACGTTATTGCCGCTCTCTCAAGCATGCGAGATGACAAGAAGGCGATTCATCTCATTGAGAATGCGCTCGACGACCGGCACGCGCCGGTGCGGCGCATTGCGGCTTCGTCGCTTGGGGCGATGGGCGCTCAAGAGGCGATCCCGCATCTCAGGCAGGCGATGAATGATAAAAACGCGGGTGTGAGTTTTGCCGCTGCTGAAGCCCTTTGGAGACTGGGAGACCAGAACGGCGCGACCATTTTCTATGCCGTGATATTGGGAGATCGTCACGTGGAGCAGAGTTTCGTTTCCAGCCAGGTTACACAGGCATGGAACGAACTGCATAATCCTTCAGCCCTGGCGGACATCGGAATTGCTGAGGCTTCGGGCGCACTTCTTGGGCCATTCTCTGAAGGCGTAACCATTGCGCGTGAACTTGCTAAAGATCGCGGCGCGAACGCACGAGCGCTTTCAGCGACGCTTCTGGGAGAGCATCCCAGTCCGGATTCAGAGAAAATGCTGGAAGACACGCTGGACGATAAGAATCTCGCCGTGCTTGTGGCTGTGACAAGGGCGCTCGGCGGATTTGACGACCCGGCGCTGATCCCCCGTCTGACGCCGCTGCTCAACAAGAAGACGATGCCGATTTTCAAGCACTCGGACGCAGTGCATTTTATGGTTGCTGCGGCAATTATTCGGTTACACGATCATGGCAAGCCCGATTTACCCGTTATCACGGCCGGAATATACAGACGATCCCCGGAAGTTGGTGGGAATGGCCGTTCGAACAGTTTGAGGTAGCTCGCTTGCTCCACTTTCTCCCGTGAGGTATAAATTCGGACGTTCGTTTTTAGAGGCTGTCGAATTCATGGAGCTGCGAAAAGACCCGATCACGCGAAGTTGGGTCGTAATTGGACATTCCGACCTAGGTGAGCTTCCTCAGCAGTCTTGCCCGCTTTGTCCGGGAAGCGAGGGCGAAACCCGCGCGATTCTGCAATTTCCCGCGCAAGGGCCGTGGCAGGTACGGGTGTTTCCGCATTTCCGGCCGCTTTACAGAATCGAAGGAGAACCTGAGCGTTCAGCCGAAGGGATCTATGACCGGATGAGCGGGGTTGGGGCGCACGAGATCTTGGTGGATACGCCGAATCATGACTGGGGTGTGGCGCGGGAAACGCCCGAACACATGGCGCTGGTCTTGGAGGCATATGCGAGACGTGTTACGGACTTGAAGCGCGACCCGCGATTCAAATACGTCACGGTATTCAAGAATGAAGGCGTGAATTCAGGTCAGGAATGGGCGCACTCGCATTCTCAGATCACGGCCACGACTTTCGTTCCGCGCCGCGTGCTTTACGAACTGCGGGCCGCGCGGGACTGGTTCCGCGAACGCGAGCGATGCGTTTTTTGCGACATTCTGCGGCAGGAAGAGAAGCAGGAAAAGCGCGTGGTTGATTCGCAGAGCAATTATGTTGCGTTTTGTCCCTACGCCTCGCGGGTGCCATTTGAGACATGGATCATGCCTCGCCACCACAATCATGAGTTCGAGGCGCCTGGCGCGGAGGACTTTCGTTCGCTGGGGGCCCTTCTCGCGCGTGTGCTGCGGCGGCTCCCCGCGATTTCAGAGGGATACCACATGGTCGTGCACACGTCGCCAAATTCGCAACAGACGATTGGCGAATTGAGCGACTACTGGCGCACCATTTCCGACGATTATCACTGGCACATTGAGATCCTTCCGATCGTTCCTACGAGCGGGAAGTCGTACGTAATCAAAGAGGTCTACTTCAACGGCCTTCGGCCCGAGCAAGCTGCAGAACGACTCCGTCAGGTCAGCCCGGATTCATGAACACCGCGTCTGACTCGTCGCTCCTCCGGAGCCAGCGCGGCGGCATCATTGCGAAGCTGATCATCCTGGTCGTTCTGGTGATTCTGATTGGGCTGATCTATCTGGTGCGTGCGCCGCTCCTCCGATTGGCTGGGAGTTACTGGATAAAGTCCGATCCTCCTGCAGCGTCAGATGTAATTGTGATTCTGAGCGATGATGACTTTACTGCTGATCGAGCCACCCGCGCAGCAGATCTCTATCACGATGGATGGGCGCCGCGCGTGGTGGGCAGCGGAAGATGGCTGCGTCCGTATGCCAGCATTGCCGAGTTAATGCAGCATGATCTGGAGGCAAGAGGAGTCCCGCACCAAGCGATTGTGCCGTTTGCGCACAACGCTACTGACACACTCGAGGAACTACAAGGCATTCGCGTATTCGTTGAACAGCATGGATGGAAGCGCGTGATGGTTGTAACCTCGAATTACCACACGCGCCGGACACGATATCTCGTGGAGCACATTTTCCCCGCGGGCGCGCACGTTCTGGTAGTCGCTGCGCCGGACCACGAGTATGACCCCGACTCGTGGTGGAAGACGCGAGCCGGCATGAAAATATTCTTCCACGAGTTCGTAGGAATGTTCGTGGCGATGTGGGAAGTGCATCATCAGAGCGTCAGTTCGAGCGCCGTTTTGCTCGTAGTGCCATTCTGGGCGAGGTTTGACCGGGTTGCTCGTAGGGGCACGGGACGTTCCTCTTTTGCTATCTCACGTAGATTTCTGTTTGGTTTACACCGGTTAGGGTCTGTACTATAGTCCTCGAACTGCTAGTGTTTCGTCCGTGCGTTGGTTCGAGCCGTAGCGACCATCTCACCGCTTGGAGGTTCCCATGTGGCGAAAACAGCCTGAAGCGAAGCCATCTTCTCCGGTAAATCCGAGTGTGGGCGATTCATCATACGCTCCGCCGGCTCAGAAGCCTGCATCGTCGTCAGCTTTTGGGAGTTCTCCCAATGCTCCTTCGCAACCGCCGCCTGCCGTGCCTCGGCCCTCCGCTGACGCCGTTCTAACGCGTGGAATCTGCATCAAGGGTGAATTGACTGGCAAAGCCGACCTAATTATTGATGGCGACCTGCAGGGTAGTATTCGGCTTAACGAGTCCCGCTTGACTGTCGGTCAAAGCGGGAGCATCCAAGCGGATATTGAGGCTCGCGAGATTTTCGTATACGGGCGGGTGGATGGCGATCTTCGTGGACGAGAGCGAGTTGTGCTTGCGAACTCGTGCCGCGTTGAAGGAGACTTGGAGGCGCCACGCGTAGCGATTGAGGACGGCGCGCGATTCAATGGCCGCGTGGAGATGGGACCAGCGGCGGATGCAAGGGAACGTCAGGGCAAGCGTGGTTCACAGACCTTCGCACCTCAGGAAACATCTCCTGCGGCGGCCGAGGATTCAGAGGTCACGGTCGGTACCGAGAGCGTTCGCGCCAAATAGATGAATTTCATGGGGAAAACGCGGTTGGGAAACACGACGGCGGCAATGCCGTCACGGAAGTCCCAAGGTGGACCAGCAGTCGCGGCTGCAGCCAGTCATAGCTCCCCGAATATACGCGTTTCAAATGGACTAAAGGATTTCCTCTGGCTCTTAAGCGATATCGAGGGTGGCCGGCTGCTGGATCTGGGCTCCGTTTCCCAGGCCACTTTGAATTTCTTTATCGAACGCGGATTCCGCGTGACGACCGATGACTTTGTCCGTTCCTGGAAGGACTTTCGCGCCGCAGAGAAAGAGCGGCAGCACATCGAAGAGCAGAGCGACTTTTACGAGCCGTTGTCACCGGAACAAATTGCCCAGCGATTTCTGGATCATTCGTTGCAATATCCCGAAGAGGAATTTAACGCGGTGCTGCTCTGGGATATTTTCGATCATCTCAACGCTGAGCTGCTTCCAAAGATTGCCGACCGTTTGTATGACATCATGAAGCCGGGCGGCGCCGTCCTTGCGATTTTCCACAGTAAGCCGGAGCGGTCGTACCGCTATCGCATTGTGGACAATCAGACGATTGAGACAATTCCGATTGGGCCGGTATCCGCGCACAATCACGCGTTCCAGAACCGCGAAATCCTCAACCTGTTTGGCCGGTTCCGTTCCGCGAAAACTTTCGTAGGGCGAGACCAGCTCCGCGAAGGCTTGTTTATTCGCTAGCCTTTGGCCGCCGCACCTCAACCGACCATCTTCATGGTTTTGTCAGGCGCATCTTGCAGGGCAAAGTCCTGCTTGACTACTGTCTGTGCGGCGGAGTATTAGGAGAGGTGAAGGCTTGGAAACGGAGGAAACGTGGTATGAATCCGCCGGGCCAGGAATCCTGAAGACATTCACACCGCTTTTGCGGTGCGAGCCCTAAGGCGCCCTGCAGACGCTGATTGGGCCTCAGGAAATAGCAATTACGGGGAACCGCAAGGTTCCCCGTTTGCATTTTGTGACGGCTTGCCTCCCAGAGAGTGCGAGGAAGCCACTTATGCGGAGTGCCTGCGTTTTCTGAATGCCTTAAACGCTTCGATGCCTGCCGGCAGAAGCGAGAGAACGATCACAACGCCGATCACTAGATGGAGTCGACTTTGGATATTGGGGATTTTCCTGCCTAGTGTGTACCCAGCGAGGGTCAAGCCGCAAACCCACAGAACGCCGCCGAAGATGTCGAAGGCCAGATATCGGGAATAGCGCATTTGCGCCGCTCCCGCAACGGGTGGACAAAATGTTCGGATAATCGGAATGAAACGAGCGATGATGATCGCTTTGGGACCGTGTTTGTCGTAGAACTCGTGGGCCCTTTGCAGGTGCGTTTTCTTGAAGAACCGAGAGTCCTCACGGTTGTAGAGGCTCTGTCCAGCTTTGCGGCCAATGAGGTAGCCCAACTGGTCGCCCGCTACTGCACAGAGAGAAGCTGGCAGGAGCAGCCATGGCAGGCTTATTTGGCCTGCGCCCGCGAAAACCCCGGCCGTTACCAACAAAGAGTCTCCTGGCAGAAAAAAGCCAACGAAAAGGCCTGTTTCAACAAATACAATCGTGCAAACCAAAAGGGGTCCCCCCGACTGAACGAGGTTCTGGACGTTGTACAGTTTGTGGATCAATCCCTGCCAGGGAATGATTGCGAAAGACATGTCCATGAGCACCTAAATCGCGCGGGTCCGCCCGCGTTTCTCCTTGAAATCGCCATTGCCTCGCCTGCAGGCAACCTCACTAACATAGCAGAAAAGCGGGACTTGCGTCTGTACAAGGGCTGGTTTGCTGCCCAGTAGTACTTTGCTCCCAGATGAATTAGTCCCACGTACCATTTGCCGGAGACGCCTCGATAATCAAACTGCTCCTGTCACGACGAACGCGAGTCCCTGGAGGGAAGAAATGGAAGGCACTTATGCGGTGTGGATGGGGCAGCCGGTCATCCTTCGAGTGGTGGCGGGCAATCTTAGGGTGCCAGTGCGTGGCCGGTTAGTCAGTGAAACGAGTAATGTTCTGCGAGTTCGCATAGCCGAAAACTGGGACGTCGATATTTTCAAGTCCATGGTTGTCGCGATCGAACAAGATGCTCCGCTCATGGTAGTGAACTAGTTCGAGGAACAGCAATGAAAGGCCTAAGTCGAACACGAGAATTTCGATCAAGTGATGCGGCAACCGAGCAGGTAGTGTGGTTCGAACTAGCCAGGCGTGCATGGCCCTCGATTCAAGGATTTTGTGGATTGGTCACGCTCCTATTTTATCGAGAGGCTTTGCGCTTCATGGTATGGGCGCGTGCAATGAACTTGTAATTGCGGCGTCCGGTTAGAAATTAACGATCTTCCGGCCCACCCTCAGTGCCCCACATCCTGGGCTTGTTCACCCCAGCAAGCCCGGGCTCCTTTTTTGAGGCTTGTTTTGCACTCCTCATTGACAACAGCTTGAAACGGGAAATAATCGGCGCGGGGAATTGCGCGTCGATTCCGTTGCGTCAATGCTTCTTTATCTGGTCGAGTTGCAGAACCTTATACAAGAGGGAATCATGAACAAGAAGATTTCCCGGAGAGATTTGCTGAAGACTGGCATGGCGGCAGGCGTTACATCCTTGGTTCCGCTTGGTTCGCAGGCGGCACTTCATTCTGGAGAAGCAATAAACGTAAACACGCCTACCATTGGCGACGTGAACTCTATAGCTGCAGATGAGGGAAGCATTCTACCCCTGACCTCCACGAGCGGAGTTTATGTTCCTCCGCGTGGCGAGAGCTTTTTCAAATTTAGCTTCGACTTTCCTGAACCGTCGGTAACCTTTCAAGGAATGCAATTCTCCTTCCGGCTTTACACATTCGAGAATGCTTACGGGCTGGACCGGGACAGTATGAAGGTCGAGCAGACTGTAGATGGGCTGCAACTGCGCTGTTCACAGCTCGTTTGGGCCGGCGGCCAACAGAAAGCCCTGGGCAATTTGCTTGCGCAATTCCGTAAAGTTGATGGCGGCGTAGAGTGGAGCGCACAAGCCGAAATGGGCCAGCCGATAAAATCAATTACCGCGATCGTGCGCGGTGTGCCGCGCGGCAAAGTCGCCGGCGGAAGCGAAGGATTCTTCGATTCTGGCGACAACGAACTTTTGTTTGGATATCCCTTCGGTGCCGGCGATCACCATACCGCGCGGGGCATTGATTCTCCGCTGGCAATTGTTCAGGCAGGGGAGCAGGAATTTTTTTTTCTATCCACCTTGCTGACGCAGGTGCGCGCGTGCCGGATCTACTTGCAGCCCGGCGACGATTGTTATCGCGCGGAGCTTGTCTACGAGCAGGAAGGTTGGAAGAAGAGCAACCGGATTCAAAGTGGGACTTGGCGGGCTGGCCGAACGTCGACTGCGGAGCAGGCGTATCGGCCTCATTTCGACCATGTGGCTGAAGCGTTTCACATTCCTGCGTGGGAGCAACGACAGGACGTGCCGTCGTGGTTTCGAAATATTTCGTTAGTGCTTTCGATCCACGGAATGCACTGGACGGGATACATCTTCAATGATTTCGCAAAGGCATCGAGAATTTTAGACTGGGTTGCGACACAAATTACACCGCAAAAAGTGATGGTCTTTCTGCCCGCATGGGACGGACGCTACTACTGGGACTATCCCGTTTACCGGCCCGAAGCGCTCCTCGGCGGTGAAGAAGGCTTTCGCACGCTGATTCAAAAAGGGCATCGCATGGGTTTCCGTTTTCTTCCGATGTTTGGAATGAACACCGCGGATAAACATCTCGAGATATTCTCGAAGTTCTCAGATGCGACGACCGAGCAGATTGACGGCAACGATTTCGATTTGGACTGGGTTGACTGGGACAATGACCGTCACAATGAGGGAACGGGGAAGTATATGAATTTGGGCGTTCAGTCCTGGCACGATTGGCTTTTTGGGCGCATCGCTGACATTATCCAGCGCTTTGACGTCGACGGCTATTTTCTGGACATTTCCGGCGGCTGGGTCAACAACACAAAAGCAGACATGCATGAAGGAACCCGACGTTTGGTGGAAAATTTGCGTCAGAAGTTTCCGCATGTGCTGGCTGTGGGTGAGTTTTCTTATGACGCGTTGATGTCGATTCTGCCGGTGTATCAGATTTTTCCATCGAGAGGATACCCCGCTGCATTTCAGAAATACGCGCGGTCGTTTGAACACCTGAGCTTTCCCGCGCCGGGACGCGGAAGCTCTGGTGTACACGAATCGGGCTTCGGACGTTTCCGGCCAAATGTGTCGAAAGATCAGCCGGTCATTCCAACGATCACTTTCGTCGACGATACATTCGACAAATATCGCGACGTCATGGCGCAGATCATCCAGGAAGCAAACGCATGGACGGGGATGAATTGGAAAGGTTGAGTCTTACCGGTGCGCCCGGAATCTGAACCCTGGGTTATTCCGCGAGAAACAAGCTTTGTGCGTAGGGCCATTCGGCATCGACCCACTGAGCTTCGCAGGAGAACCCTGCCGCCGCACCCATTTGAGCGGCTTCGTCGCAGCGATATTTGTGCGAACTTTCCGTCCAGATGGTTTCTCCTTCTTTAAGTATGACGTCGAGTGACGCGCCGGCGATGCGCACCGCTTGCCGCCGAGTGGACCGCAAATGCATTTCAATGCGACGGTGTTCCGGGT